>JAAUYH010004581.1_pt1 | contig 12443 bp, 3 predicted proteins | sample 7278061 | NCBI WGS metagenome assembly JAAUYH01 (sample SAMN14350203, study PRJNA611818) | marine sediment metagenome | isolation source: surface marine sediment (0.6m) | place: French Polynesia: Moorea | collected 2018-08
AGACTTGCTAACCTCCTTGTCTGTGCGTTGTACGAAATCGCTTCAAGAATCATCGAACGACGACATGTTCCGACGAATCATCACAATCTTCTTCAAATGTCTCCAGTCACGTGACAGAAAGCTTGTGGAAACAGCAAGAACAGGCTTGAAGCATGCCATCACCCATCATCAGAAGCCGAAAGATACTCTGCAGCGAAACTTAAGGCCAATCTTGGGCAACCTTTCTGATTACAAAAAGCTAACTCTACCGTATCTAGAAGGGTTAAGCCGGATTTTGGAATTATTGTCGCATTGGTTTAACGTCAATTTGGGGGATAAGCTATTAGAACACTTGCAACATTGGACAGAGCCCCAAAAGATTGTCAATCTGAAAAGGGGTCCACCCGGAACAGAATCAAGAATTGGAGCTGCTATTTTAGAATTGTTTCATCTTCTCCCTGCTGCCGCATCGAAATTTATCGACCCGTTAGTGTACATGGTTCTTCGACTGGAGTTCGAGTTAGGCGTAGCTGGACCAGGTATTGCCCGGCTTGGTCTGAAAGGCAGGGCAATGGCATCTACATCACCGTTTCGAGAACCACTGTTGAAGTTCTGCAACAGACACACAAGTAGTGCCGTCTCTTTTTTCTTGTCTCATCTTCCGGAACCGCAAATTGGGCATTTATTCTTTGTGTTACTGAGAGCTGATGACGGAGGACCTCTAAGAGCGAAACTCAGATCTGAGTCTGACATGTTTTTGAATGCGACATTTAACCTTGGAGCTGGGAAAGCTGATGTCGTGCCGCTAACATTTTCCGGGGTTCAAATCATCGATGCCGTCTTGTACGATGCACCATCCAATTGGCTTGATGAGAATCCGAAAATATTAACGGCACTTCTCGCGAATTGGAATCAACGAGCAGCGAAATCCGCATCACCGGATCATGTGAAGGAATCGGGAGATGTTGATGAGCTCTTGTGTATGGCTCGTATACTCATTCGATATTGTGAACAAAACCTGAAAGCCACCACTGTTCTGTACGAATTGTTGAAAGTCTTCGGCTTAAGAATGGAATGTGATTTCACATTTATTAAAGATTTTCTCACAAAGACGGTCACTTCTAAATTTGATAACGCGATGAAGGAAGATGCATTATCCTATTTCTTAAGTGCTTTTCTTGAAAAAGCTCGATCACAAGAATGGAAAGTGAATGCCTTGCAGTACATAATCGTTCCAATGACGAAGGAGCATTTGAAAAACGCTTGCTCAACTCAATCTTCATCGAAGAATGACTTGTCTGAAAATGTTCTTCCTGCAGACTATCGAGACCCGGTACTTGATTCGGAGACATTGAAAAGAATTGTCAAGTTGCTTTTTGATCGTCCTGATGAAGTTTTACGAAGTTACGACGAGACACTAAGCGCCGAACTGCTTCAATTATCCACAGTTCTAATTCAATATCTTCCTCATCAAGCCGGACTATATCGCAAAGAACTAATCAAGTTTGGTTGGGCACACTTAAAGCGAGAAGAATCTGTTGCAAAGCATTGGGCATTTGTGAATGTTTCTCGATTTTTCCAAGCCTACCAAGCCCCTCCCAAAATCATTTTACAAGTCTATGTTGCTTTACTGCGAGCTGTCCAGGGTGAAAGTAGAGGTCTTGTTCGTTCGGCTCTTGATATTCTTACACCTGCACTTCCGCGAAGATTAGAACACAACCCGAGTGACAACAAATGTCCTATTTGGATTCGATACACGAAGAAAGTTCTTCTCGAGGAAGGTCACAGTGTTGTGAATTTAGTCCATATCTGGCAGTTAGTCATCAGACATGCTGACTTGTTTTATGTTGCTCGTGCCCAGTTTGTTCCGATTATGGTAACTTCTCTCACTCGGATTGGTATTCAAAACAATATCCCGACTGAGTATAGAAGAGTTTCGCTTGATCTTGCTCAACTTATAATATCATGGAAGAAGAATCAAAGTGTAGACGAATCCGATGTTGCAGAGCCACCACTGAAGAAGCCGCGCCTCGAAGTCCCGAAAGTACCCTCCATTCGTTCAGAAGATGGCAGCGATTTTCGCCCGAATGCAACAATGCTTCATGTTACCGTGAATTTTCTAACTCAGTTGCCATTTCGCCCGATGGAAATACGCGAACGGGAGCTCATAGCGAAACGATGTGTTATACTTGTTGATGAAGCAATTCAAGGGTGTCCGGACTTGGTATTTAAGCTGTTCAGCTTTGAACGTTTGTGGGAATCATCAGAGAAAAGCCTGAATCAAGTTTCTAGAGTCAAATCCACAGCACCTGCCGCTAGCGCGAGTGTGCCAACATCCTCGACTGAAACCAAACCCACGACACAACAGAATAGAAGCACTACAGTACGAAATGAGAGGATGGAAGCCCAACGGGTCGATCGTCTGGCTCACCGAAAAGCCGTGCTTCATGCTGCTTTAGAATTATGTGTGGTTTTCACGAGAAGGCAATGCATTGTGTTCATTAACAATAACTTGATGATGCTGTTGGGTATTATTCCTATTGTTCTGACTGGTCGTGATCCAGTAGCCGCGAAATTGCTGGCATCCATTTTGGTCAACGTGATACGCGGGTTTCCTGGATTAAAGGAGGATCGCCCAACTCCAGCGGCACCTGTATCCCGGACTGGAAAAGACGAATCATCTGGTGAGCGGTTTTTCTCGACTGTACTCAATACTCTCGAAACTTCCCTTCGTTCTGACGACGTTACTGTGGACTATTGCGGTCTGATTGTTTTGAAGGAGTTATGTGATGAACGACCTTCCGAATTCGCAAGATTCCGTGAAAGTGTGATTAAATTGTTTTCGAAACTCGTGAAGGATACGGTTCAACCGTCACAAGTTGGCTCTCCGAAGCCTAAGACCATGCAAACATCTACCAATGGAAACAGAAGCGCAGATCAGGAATCGTTGGGTTCTGGGAATAATCGGAATGCACCAGGAACAAATGGCCCCCTTACGTCCGATGTTCCGAAAGTGGCGATTGAAGGTCTGGCCAAAACTCTGTGTCTAACAGTGCTTGGTGCCAACATTACGAGTCTGGAGGCGAATCATCGCAAAGCCTTCATTCATGGCTTATGCTTCTTGATTGAGCGGTGTGTGACTGTTGAGGTTTTGTTAGAAATTGTGCGGATTGTGGGAACCTGGGTAACTTGGCGTCAGAAACAAACGCCGGTAGCTGATAAAGGAGGCGCACGTGTCAAAGGCAGCGTTCCGAGAGAACCTCTTGTTTTGAAGGAAAAGGTACAACTCTTGCTGAAGATGATTGTATTCGAACGAATTTCAGGACCCGGAGCCCAAAAACTCATGAACTCTTACTTGGAGGTGATTCTTACTATTTTTGGGTCGAAAGGATGTACTGATCGACGTCCTGAGTTGTTGCCGAAACTGGAAAGAGCTTTTCTCATTGGCCTGAATTCAAGAGATGTTGCTATGCGATCCCGATTTTTTCAACTTTTCGAAGGCGCGTTGACCCGAAATCCTTTGGGTCGTCTACATTACATTTTATCAAGGCAAGATTGGAGTCATTTAGTCGAAGCATACTGGATCAAACATGCCGTTAGTTTGGTCGTTTCAGCCATGGACAACGACTCTAGCCTCGTTTTGGTTCCCTCTTCTGCGCGTTTTCCAAGAATATCGGTCATTGATTCTATGAATATTATTTCAGAGCCTCCATCAAGTTTGAATACTCTTGACATTAGTAATATTCCAACAGATGATTCGAGCTTGTGTGAGTTCTTGGTTTCGTCGCTGAATGTGAAATCCGGTTCATTTTGTCAGACTCTTCAAGATTTGCTTTTCCATGATGACGAGTTGTCGTATATAGCTTGGGTGGCACTGTTTCCTCGTATTTGGGACTTATGTTCGAATGCGGAACGTAACAGCTTAGAGTCAAGTTTGCATTCCCTCTTGCTGAAAGAGTATCACATTATGCAATCTTCTTGGCCAAGAAATGCCGTTCAAGCTTTATTAGATGCTGCTTATATGGCACAGCCGCAACCACCTATTCCCGCTGAATTACTTCTGCATCTGGGCTCTCGATGGAACACTTGGTACACCGCAGTCGCATGGCTCCAATCTCGGTATGAATCGTGCTCGAGCAACGTAAAAAACGAACAAACTGTTCAGACCAACGAGAAAGAAGCGGTTGTACACGTTCTATCTCGAATCTTTGACAAGTTGAACGAGAAAGATCATTTTTCTGGTCTTTTGAAGCACAGTAGTAATATTGTTGTTCGGGATGCTTTGGCGCTTGAGCAGCGAGGTATGGAAGAAGAAGCTCAAGAACTATATTCTCAATTAATGCAGCAGTATCAAAGTACATTTTACAAGAGCAGTGCTGTTGTCAACAATCTTGAGCTTAGTGTGGAAGAGATTCAGTCGTTATCCCAACAAGATGTTAGCTTCTGTGAAGAGAGGTGGATTTATTGTGCGAAGCAACTGTGTCAATGGGAAACTCTCACAGAGTTTGCAAGAAGTGTTGTGCAATCGAATCTGCTTCACGAATGTTTGTGGAGAGCCCCGGACTGGAGCGCAATGAAAGAATTGCTGTATCGTCATCCTGTGGAGGACGGACCTACTCTTCGACTATACCAAGCGTACATACATCTGCAGGAAAATAAGCTAGAATCAGCAGACTCCAGCATTACGATGGGATTTAAGAAATCTTTAGAGCGGTACTGCTCTTTGCCACAAGGAACCGGATTCGATGGTATTTCTGATGTTCTCTGTCAATTTCAGCAGCTTGTTGAGCTAGAAGAATCGAGTCGAATCCTAACTGAATTGAATGCTCTTAGCCGTCTTGGAGAGGGTAATGTGAACGTGGAACAGAAAATTGAGACCGTGAAGAATATTCTTGCTGCATGGCGTGAGCGACTTCCTTTCCCATATGAACCTCTTCGTGTATGGAACAATATCCTTTCTTGGAGGAACCACGTCCATGCCGTTGTTGTCAATGTCTTAGAAACTTTAAAAGACCAGGCTAATGCGAAGGTGGCTAATGCACAAGCCCAATCTGAGACTAATGCTGCGAATGGTCGACCGGCTAATTCGCCAGCACAAACTTCTACTGCTGCCCAAATTCAGGCTGCATTTGCCATCTCTCAATCACTACCTCAACATGTTCTGGTTATCGGCGTCAACGAGACAGCATGGAACATCCACCGATTCGCACGCGCTTGTAGAAAACAAGGTCACCCAAACGTTGCAATTAACGCATTAATGAAGCTGTACCCATTTGGTACTATGGAACTATCTGAATATTTTGTGAAGACTATGGAGTCTGCCAAATCTTTTTTCATGGGTCCATCAGGTCTTCCCAACAATCTTGATTACGGACTGAATGAGTTGAACCGATGTAATATGGATCACTTCAATGCTCGCCAGAAAGCACAACTGTTTACAATGAAAGGTAAATTCTATGAGAAGTTGGGAATGGGTGATCAAGCTGTTGATTGTTTCTCAATAGCGTTGTCAATTTCTGGGGATGTTGCATCTGGATGGTTGGCATGGGCCCATTATTGCGATGATTTTCAAAAGCAGAGTAAAGCCGAAGAGTCTCGCATCGTCTGGCGAGAATCTGCTGTGAACTGTTACCTGCAAGCAATTCGATTTGGATCCCGTAAAGCCCGTAATATGGTTCCACGGGTACTGCGGCTGTTATCATTGGATGTGAACAAGCGCAACCCCGTTGCTGTCGATGGAGTTGCCAGTGTCGTTCTGAACTTTGTTGGTTCCATTCCAGCTTGGGTGTGGGTCCCTTGGATTTCCCAAATTATGTCCTTGCTTACAAGGACTGAAGTCTTTGTCGCTCGCTCAATTCTTGTTCGAGTATCACATTCTTACCCTCAAGCCGTTGTTCTCATGCTTCGGCATTTCTTGGATGTCAGAAAGGATTCGGATAGACCATCGAAGTCTTTAACGCGAGATGCGATGAAATCAAATATTAATAACACATCCGCCCTGTTACCAGGATTCGCTAACTCGGAAAATCTGGCTCGACAGGCACAAGTCTTGAAGGAGTCATCGCAGCGCTTGCAGTACCGATTACAGATTGCTCATGCAAAGAAGAAAAAACTTGAAGGAGAAATTTCCCAGAGCGGTCCCGGTAGTGCCAATTTCGAGAGCCTCCGAACAGAGTACTCGAAGACTAGGGACGATCTTATGCAGCTTCCAAGAGCTATCGAGCGCATTAATGAAAGCCTTCGAACAGTCCAAAGGAAGCAGCTTCGCCCGCAGGCGTATCCATCAAATCCTACGAATGATTCATCTGCTTTGAAGAAAGGAATACCCCCGCTTGAAGCAGCGAAGCTGTCTGGGGAAAATCAAAGTCAAAGTCGTCCTACCGGGGGTGAGCAGAGTCGACTCAGTGAAGGAGGTTTGGGCACGGAACGTCAACCATCGGAAGATAATGATTATCGAAATTCTTTGACGTCATTTGCCACTTCTACGCCGTTCGACCAAGCTGATACTATTCTTGCGCGAATTGTGAGAACCAATCAGCGAATGTATGGCGAGGTGGACCGAATTATTAACGAGTTTACAACAGAACTACGTCCGCAGCTTGTAGAACAACTATTCAGTTTGTTGAATGCCCTCTTACTGCTTTGTGGGCAGGTTTCATCTCCAAGTCAGTTTTGGTGGGAACCGTCTTTGAGAGCCAGAATATCGGACGTATTTGCTAGATGGTTTGAGATTTTCTCGAAGTTAACAAGTCAGATAAGCGGAGTCGGTTTGGTTCATTCGAAGGATTTGTTTCACTTCAGTCTTGGAACAGATTCTCTACCAGATCCAGAAAAGGATTTCAAAGGATTCATTAGAGCTCTGAAGAATTGGAGGAAGAGTTTACTACGTCGGTTGTATCGGGCAGATGTGAATTTGAACATGGAGAAGGTTTCTCGGTTCTTAGTGGATGTGGCCGATACAGAAGTTGAGGTTTTTGGTCAGTACTTGATTGCGGAAGCTTCAGAGCTGAGAACAGATAGTCATCCGAAAATCACTCGATTTGGAGCAGATGTTGAGGTGATTCGGTCACAGTTAGGATTTGCAAGGGGTTTGAAAGTGTTTGGAAGTGATGGATCGGAATTCCGCTTCGCAGTTGAAACACTAGTCGATCCTTCTTCTCACCTGATTGAAGAAAGTATGAACCTGTTTTATCGAATGATAGACAGTTCCTTTTTCTCTCGGCATCCGCAGGCTGCTCTTCGTCGAATCCACATCTCCGTACCAAAAGTTATTCCGATTGGGAATAGCTCGCGTTTGACTACATACGATATGAATCAATCTTCGTTGGCATATGCACTTGACTTATTTGCCGAGAAATCTGGACAAGCAGACGACGACGATTATGACCCAATTTTCTGGAGGCATAAGTGGAAAGAAAGCAATGAGACTAAGTGTCTAGAAATATATTCGAAAATGTGTGAACGTGTTCCCGAAAATAGTCTATCAAAGGTCGTGTGCGACCGAGTTAATTCTCCTGGTCGCTTGTTTGCGTTCAAGAAGAAGTTTGCAGAAACATTAGGATCAAACTCTATCATCAACTATGTCCATGGTGTTGGTGATCGACGTCCGGGGAATGTTGTATTTTCGTGGGAAACCGGAGTGGTCAGCGATTGCAACTTGAGACCGGACATAAATCGTATCGGTCTAATGGAAAATCATGATGCAGTTCCTTTCCGATTGACACGAAATTTGAGTAATCTAATGGGTAGTGTGGGGTTAAGCGGACCATTTACTGCGACGTTGAGTGTGTCAATGGATGCACTAGAATCTAATCCGAAACTTTTGGCTGTGTACTACGAATCTATTCTTTCAACGTTTTATGGAACCTTAATGGTGAAACGTTCAGTGAAAGATGCACCATCGTTCTCAAAACCGTTAGTTAGCGCTGATGACTCTACAAAAGAGTTCACATCGCGTCTCGAAATCATTGTGGAGCGCACGTTGCATAGATTGAATTCAGTTTCGAAGTGCCCACCTAACAACAGGGTGCGTGGTCACAGGCTAACGCGAGGTGTGGAAGCCTTGATACAGCGCGCTATGAGTAAGGAGAATTTAGCTACCATGGATCCCGCGTGGCGCTCATGGTTCTAGTAAGGGTGTTTTGTTTGTTATCGTCTTATGTACAGTACAATAAATTACCGTCTGTGTGTATCGTGTTGCCTGAGCTTCCTGGCTCTTCGAGGGTGCTGGTCTTATTTTCTATGAGAGCCGTTGCGTCAAAAATTGAAGACTAGTCTCATCTAACCCAGGACTTAGATTGAGTGAACATAATATTGTACATAACCTCACAGTCTGTTCCTTCATGAAGAGCAACTAAAAACAGAAGGTTCACTATACAGCACTCATCTATATCAATAAAGCATTAGACTGAAATGGCTTTGGAGAAATAACACAACTCGACAGTTGACAACTTTTCTGATCAAGTCGTGTCACTTGCACAAATCCCCACTGATTATGGCCCAATATATATTTCTTATTTTTGGTTCATTTAATAATTATACGATTTGACTGTCAGGACTTTCTCATTTCGACATGAGCTGTTAATCTAAATTAAATGTACATGTACAATATTTCTGAGTTTGATTCTGTTCCGAAATGAGTGATGGCATCATTAGCAAGCCAAAAGAATCTTAGACCACGAGTTGTGTCATTAACTCCGATCTATGAAATAACTGAAATCGAACCAATATGTGAGAAGGAGAAAAAAAGAATGAAAAGCAAGTCTTTCTCTTTCCGATCTTCGTTCTGTAAGTGTCTAGGTTTACAACTTTTTTATTTTTCTAAAATCCTTCCTAACTAGGTAATAGTTGCAGCAACACTGAGTTTCTGTATTGTAACCCTTTCTATTCTATATTACAGACCTGGCGAGGAAGGGATTGTGGTATCAAAGAGTATATACTCAAAGGGACCGTCCTACCAAATATTATCTTCACAAATTAATTTATTGTCCTATAATCAAGTCAATTTTACATTGAACAATAATCCAATTAGGATTGTGTCTGGATCTATTCATTATTTTAGGGCAGCACCTAATTATTGGCGCTCAATATTACGATCTGCACGACAAATGGGATTGAACACTATCACTACTTATGTCCCATGGAATTTGCATGAACAAACCCCAGGAAAATTTGTATTCTCTGGCATGTTGGACCTTCGTTCCTTTCTGGAAATAGCGCACTCGGAAGGGTTACTCGTGCTTTTGAGACCAGGTCCTTACATTTGTGCTGAATGGGATATGGGTGGGATTCCTGCTTGGGTGCTGCGCAGTCAAAATAACGTAACGCTCAGAACGAAACCATTCTTAAAACATGCACGATCTTATTTTGATATTGTAGCTGAAGAAATTCGACCTTACATCGGACGACCAATTGTTGGGTTACAACTTGAAAACGAATTTGGTGCATATGGTGGAGATATGCAATACATGCATGAAATTAAGAGGATGTGGGAAGTTCGAGGGTTGCGCAAGTCAAAAGTTCTGCTTTTTACTAGTGATAATGGTGGATCTAAAAGTATTTTGACTGGTTCTCCCTTCAAAACAAGCGAAGTATTGAAGACCATTAATCTAGAATCTGACATTGAAAGAAGAATCAAAGTGCTCAAAGAAATACAACCTGATGGACCAGTTATGATTGGAGAATTCTGGGCTGGATGGTTTGATCACTGGGGTGAAACCCATCATACTCGCGTTTCTGATGACGTAGTAGAAACAGTTAAAAGAATTTTGTTCGATTTTGATGCAAGTGTTAATTTGTACATGTTCTTTGGTGGTACAAACTTCGGCTTTATGAACGGAGCAAACATAAACCAGAACGGAACGTATCTACCTACCACAACTAGTTATGACTACGATGCATTCATTTCCGAAGATGGGCTGATTAGGTCCGAGAAGTTTACGAAAATGCAGGAACTTTTAAAACATTTTTGGAAAACTATATCTTATACTCAAATTCTCCAAGGAATGTCTAGTAGAGTAATAGAATCAAGATTACTTTCTGGATTTTCAGGTCCGGTTTTTTTGAAAGAGAGCCTTCCTCTTCAAGATATGATTGAGGTTATTTCTGATAGCGTTTTTCAGACTAGGTTTCCCGTTTCTATGGAAGATGCTGGTTTTGGATACGGATATATAATGTACAGGCACAGATTTAATTACACGGCTAACGGTAATTCTCATGCTTTGTCACTACAAGTAGGCTATGTTCGGGATTTTGCTATTCTTATATGCGATGGAAAAGTTATTTCAACAGTCGACAGAAATATGGAGTTAAACGCAGACAAGTCGAATTTTCGCAGAATCAAAATTCCAGCTGACACGCGTGTTCTTGACATTCTCGTTGAAAATCGAGGTCGAGTAAACTATGGAGCTAAATGGATTTGGGACAGAAAAGGACTTCTATCTGTTCCGAAATTAGGCACAAGCGAAATTCAAGGTTTCAATACATACGCAATTTCTTTTGCAAGTGATCATGTTCTTCTGCCATCAGTGAATAAGGGAAAATTGATTGCAAGAATTTCGAAAATGCTGGATGGAAAAAATATTCATCCTCCTTTGAAAGACAAATTATCTCCTCCTACTATGTTCAGAGGTACTCTATGGATAAGCCCGGGTGTTTCAAATAAGTTCCGCGATGAAACACTCCCTGGAGGCTATCTCAGAGCTTTTGGGCGAGGGTTGATTTGGATTAATGGTTTCAATTTAGGAAGGTTTCACACTGGTGTTTCTGGACCGCAACGCTCACTTTTCGTTCCAGGGTCAGTGCTAAAAGAGGGAAGGAATGAGGTTATAGTGCTACATCAAAATTTGTTTCTCGTACGAGGATCACCTTTTCCAGTCGTTCAGTTTTTTTCGCAGTCTGACTATGGCAAGGGCGGATTGGAATTTGATAGTCGATTATTCGATTCATCGAAGACATGATTCTATCAGGTTCATCAGATGAACTGGATAAGCAGAATAGTTTGATTGCATTAAGTGTTGATGGAAGCAGTTTCAAATTAACTATTTTGTGCAGCCTTCAATTGAACAATGTTAAGTATTGAATACTGCCTATAATAACGGAAAGCAGAAAATGTGATACATCAGCGTATGGAAGAGGAGTGATTGTACAGGAAAATTATCTATAAGTAATCATATTAAGGAATTCAAACCAGAAATCTAGTCCAAAATTCAGCTGTTTCAAGACAGAAATTTGTGCAGCCAACCCAGAGTGCAATTTCAACTAGTTGACTTCCCCTTTTCGACATGGCCAAGATCAACAGGAATGAATACAGCAAGATCTCAATTCGACAGTTAAAAAATGCTTTCTTAAAGAAATTCTTCCTCGCTATGAACTCCGTGCTTCCTCTCTTGAAAATTTAAGATTACATAGTTTAAATTGGCTAACTGAGTTTTAATTTAAGCTTTGTCTTCCATTGCATCAAATAGAACTTCAGATCTGTAATTGACTGAAGCTAAGTTTTGTACGACACACAATGTATGCTCCCTCTCTATTTTATTCTCGTAGAACCAAGACAAGGAAATTAATTTTAAACAATTTTCTATTCTATTGGCAATATAACAACAACCCCTCTTACCTAATTTTTAGTTATTCGTTGGTTTATGTTTAGTCTTTCACAGTTGTTCAGAGAAATGTGGAGCACGATGATTTTAGTCTTGTAAATTTGTTCGTATTGTAACAGGTAAAAAGAACATACTGATCAGTGAGCCCTAGGTTTTGAAGTAAATAAAGAAGATCAATAAAATCTGTCTGTTAACTATTATGATGATGTTTGGTCTAGTACACATTAATAATTCTGGGTCCATATTCGAAATGTGATTTGTTTACGCGAACATGAAATAGAAAAGATTAATTCTGTATTAATTCAAACTACCGTACAGAGCGTGGTCATAAACGAAGATGATTTTTTAAGGAGTTCCTTTTTTCATTGGAGAATATGGCAACGCCTACTTTATTTCAATGATCTCCAACTGGATGTTCCCTTAAGTTAATATAGAGTAAATCCGGAAATTAGTGTCCAAATTGTTCCGTTGTACAGGGGGTAGATAAAATTCTAGAATACCCTCGTTCGGGGTATCGTTCGAAATGGCTTAACTGCGCAAAATTCAATGAAAATTTAGAGTTTCGCCTCGTAAAGCTCTCACGGAAGTATTCAAGAAAACGAGCTTCTGAGACTCCAAAAAATTTTTTAATGCCGTCTCAGAGTGATAAACTCTAGAAGAATTGCGTAATAAGTCTGTTTGTCGTAAGAGATGTCGCTCTGTTGCTTCACAAAAATTCTTGTTGACTCGAATTTCATACGATTGTGACGGAAAACCTTCGTACATACAAAATTCGCGTTTTTTTGCTATGAACTCTCCTGACCAATGCAGAGCTGCAATCAAAAGGCTCTTGTATCGATATCTGGTCTCCGTGAAAAAAATTCA
>JAAUYH010125429.1_pt1 | contig 12442 bp, 12 predicted proteins | sample 7278061 | NCBI WGS metagenome assembly JAAUYH01 (sample SAMN14350203, study PRJNA611818) | marine sediment metagenome | isolation source: surface marine sediment (0.6m) | place: French Polynesia: Moorea | collected 2018-08
ATCGGGAATTTAGGTTTTCGCCTCATGAGACTCTGATAAGAAATCTTCAGGAAAACAAGCAGTACGGAGGCCAGGAAATTTTAAGAAGTCAATTTACGCTACAGAATCCATCAAAAGTCTTGAATAAATCTAAATCTGTGAATTCTTGTAACTCTGTCACAGCAAAAATTATTGATTGACTTTGCCTACATTAAATATCAGCAGAAATATTTTTTTATAGGTAATCCACCCATTTTTGTACATCTCATAAAACGACTGCAATCGGAAGGCTGTAGCGACTACGCCAGGCCCCAGCAAAAGATTCTTGAAACAGACATGATACTGAGTTGCATTCTCTACAGATCTAGTCCACGTAGAAGTGTTGGGAGAACTTTCGGACGTCTCAGAAGCCTTTTTCTCAAATGTTTTCAGCAGAGTCTCACATGAAGAAACCCTAAATTCTTGTTAAATTTCTGTCGATTTAGTCATTGCTGGAAATACTTCAAATTAGGGTATTCTAAACTTCTGCTCACTCCCTTGTACAGTACTGTGCACAAGGTATAGGAATTGTTTATTTTCTATACTGATTTCAAGGATTATGTATCCAATAAAGTAAATTTGTTTTAATTAAAATAGAGAAAGTAATTGTTATTAACTTGGAATAATCTATTTGCAATTACAGAGATATAACCTGCAAAGGATGCGGAAACAGAGGGAACCTTTGTAGGTGAGTTACAATGCAAAAATTAATTGAAAACCCAACTTGTTACTTCTTTTCTCTTCTATCTAAAATTTTTTCGGTTGATTTTCTTCTTGCGTCTTTTTGAACGATGAAATGAAGAAATGAGGCGCAGCCGAGAGTGTTAAATTTAGATTATCGTCATCAACTATGGCATGTGAGTTCTGACCGTACGCTGCATCAACAATTGTGTTTTGGCGAGTTGAAGTTGATCAATTTTATTCTGGAAAAAATACTCTGCAATGTGTAAGTCATGTTTCTTTTATCACTGAATCAAACTCATCTTAATACTTGCCTTTTGTTATAACTAATATATCATACTAGATCCGTAAGACAAACGTCGGACTTTTCCCACAAACCAAGAACATTACACCTCAGGGAGATGCGAAAATAGCCAATTTTGAATTTATTACAGTCAAATTTGAAAATGAAACGGTTTCAATTGAATTACGTATTGCTCGTATTCATTTTCGATAAATGATTAGAAAACGGTTGAGTTGTTGACAGAATTTAGGTTCTACAAATGCTGCCTTTACTCATCAGTTCTCATCACTTGCCATACCTTTCAATCAGAGCAATTTATTATAAGAAGTGGATCAAATCTAACTGTCTATTATTTATTGATCGGCGATAGACATACCCAATAGGAAGAATAGAATGAAAGAATGTTATCCAGGCGTCATATTGAAATAAGCTGAACCGAATGGTAAAGATAAAGCGATGCAACGAACAGCTCATGAACAAATTGTTGAACTCTGAAATTAGGCTGTTTTTGACGTTTTTAATCAAAAATAAATGAAGAGTGGGAAAAAAGTAATAATTTCCAATCATGCCGAAGTGCATAATTGGGTTGAAATACCTCTGCTCTGCATATAAGGTGTCACAGCACAACATCAAAACTAAGTGAGGCTTCGACACTCAAGTTTAAGATTTTCATGTCCGTTATTCACAATCGGATCAATCAGTGTCAAGAAGATGTTGTACGATCATGCCAGCGTCAATCAAATTTCGCTTTTGGAGTATCATACAGTATGTAGTATATCTCTCAATTTAATGTTGATCATTCGAATCCCTGTTTATTTAGTCTGCTTACAGTGCGCGACTACAAAATAGGCCATAACACAAATTGTGTCAACTGATGTAAATTGAAGCCTAGTCTCTATCAAGTCCGTACAGTCTCCACACGCACTTCGTCATCCATTTAAGAGCTCCTTCGAGCAAGCAATCAAATGATGGCCCTCAAAACTACCGCAATTTTAGTGGTGTAGATCACTACTTGAGCGTGTCGTCAGATAAGCCTTCGATATGCTATCTACGACAACACAACTATCTCGACGAAACAGGACATTGCCGAAAGACGTTCTTAAAGATTGTGCAGAAATAAACGGATCTTGACAAGACGACAATCGAAAGATAGGTCGCGGTCGTATGTTACCAGCGACAAAAAATGGCTGTGATCAAAGCGTTTGCTGCTGAAGGCCGCAAGCCGACGCACATCGAACATGAATTACATGTATATCGGGGAGCTGTTTGCAATGTTTTCTCGAAGTGTTCACCATCAATGAAGTTTACAAAGCCAGATAGACTCAAAGTGTTGATTAAGCGTGAGTGCCGCAAAGCTACTACCACTGGTCTGAGCGCTTGTGCACTGCTAAATTTGTACGCATCACAGTTCTCAATCCGGACTATGCATTTTGTGCTGCAAAACGCAGCACACTTGAAATGGAGGAAAATGAAGTCGGCTACACCCCTCACATTTCAGTACCAGTCAGGCAGGAAAATTTTGAGCCGTGATCTCTTCTCTCCCACCTCATCAGGGAAGAAAAAACCGTCTGGTCCGATGAGAAGAAATTTAATCGACACGCATCAGACAGTTTTTCATATTATTGGGCAGACTTGCGCCGTTTGGCGTATATTATGTTGCGTCAGCAAAGTAGTGGGAGTGATTTAGTGGTATGGGAATTCTTTTCCTATTATGTAATGCTCAGAGTAATAAGAGTGGAGGGCCGTATGGATTACAATAAGTACATATCGATGGTGAATAAGTATCTCTTTCCGTCGTTATCTGAATATCACCCAAGTGGTGCAATTTTTCGGCAAGATGATGCACTAACTCATATTTCTGTTCAAAAGAAGGAGTTTTAATTTGATTTAGGGATTGACACTATGAAGTGGCCAAGTCAATCACCTGGTATTAATCCTGTCGAGAACGTTTGGGCTTTTTTCACGTGATGTGTATGGCGGTGCGATTCAGTGCGGTTCAATTGATGATTTACGTTCTTCTATCTTTTCTGCTGTGAACAGGATTAACCAGGGGTATCTGAAGTCGCTGGTGCGCTTTATGCCGAATCGTGGCATGGATGTTTTGGAGAAGCGAGGCGGACATACATCCTATTAGCTGATAACTACTCATAATTGCTACTGGCCTATCTGATGAAGCGCCAATTAACAGGCTTAACAGTGTCACAATTTCTATTGCATTGTGTTCCCGACTGCACACCTTGCTGACGAATTGTGTTAGTAAACTTTCAGTTTGATATTCCCACCATAGTGTTTTGAACATGTGTGTAGCACTTGATTAGATTATCTACCTACCTTCATTCTATGCCTATCTTTCTGGCGTGCACTGTACTTCTACGCCAGCAATACTGCTGATTTCCGACTTACTATATGGCCCATTTCCAGCAGTTCCCAGTACAATACTTGTATGAAAATTGTGTACGTTAGTGCATAGTTGTGATTGGCATCTTTCTTACAGTGAAGCGCATGATATCTGAGATCAATGCGTGGGTCCATGTATCTGTTTTCTTGTCGAGCACAACTGTACTCACTTCCGCCTCCGTGCTTCGTGCAAAACACTACACAACAGCATTTTACTCTCGACAACACATTAACATCACTTACACCACCATCTAGACACACAAACACACACACAAACATACACAAGAATTATCAACATATCTCCGCCTCCCTATATCACCTGGAATGTTCAATTGTCCTCGTCCATGGAAGCCGCTCCGCAAATGACTACCGCACAGAAATTGCGGGTAACAGATGGTTTCTTTTGGGCGCGTATTTCTTTGCGAGTATGAATAATGTCGATTTCATTTCCGAGAAATGGCGGACCTGCCGTCGCACCCACAATCTCGCACACATTCACGTCGCATCGTCCATATTCCAAATTATTTAAGTCCCGGTGTACGCAGAGGCACAGCGCCGAGATGGAGATGAGAAGGAATTGGGGGAGGCACTAGCAGCGTTAATGTTCAATGTGTTCCAGTAACTGCGAACTACTACAGTATCTGTTCAACAAGATGCGTTTGTGGCTTACCCTTTGTTCAGAACCCGGCATTTTCGGTCCTCGGATCATACGCAATATTGCAATTTGACAGCCATGATGTAATACGTAAGGCACAGATTCCGACAATAACAAAGTCATTTTTCGTTATGAATCTATTTCAACTGTGCTTAAATAAGTTAACTCTACCACTTCAAATATCAACCCTGCCCGAAATGAGCGCTATTCTCTCAATCTTGGCGATTGCCAAAACTGTTCTAGAGCATCGAGAAGCAAACAATCGACGTGCCACAATCAATGCTGAACAAACCACTGTTATTGTACTTCCACCAGGGAAAATTCAGTACTGAAAATTGTCTGATCCACACAAGCGAAGAAAACGGGCAGCAATTGCAGCGGCTGCTGACGAACTTCAAATGAAAACAGCTGAAGCCTTCGAAATATTCGTTGATCGATGGGCACAAGAAAAGTCGAAAATAGAATCTGAAACTGCTGTTATAGACGCTTTTCTCCCTAAACTTGGCGCTCGATGCCCACTTTCAGATACAGAAGCGGAGGCATTGCTTCTGTTTCAAAAAGACCCATAAATGATGTTGTGTAGAGTACATAATATTCTTACAGTTGTTAAAAATCAGAATGTGCACTTAATCCCAGGACCGCTCGTGATACATAGTGTTGTAAGATAAATTGTTATACCGGTACTGGTCACAAGGCTTGGCGAGGTACATCAGGTGGGTTTCACGATTATGGAAACTACGCTTTGCTTTCATGCGATCTTTGATGAAGTAAATGCTGTGTGTCACTCATAACTGACATTCCTATGACTTTTTTGACTGCATAATGCCATGTTTCGTAGCATCACTGCAGTGGAGAGGTGCAGAACTGGAAACCATCCGTACTTTCAATGCTGTTTCTTACATTTCTCATGAGTGAGTATGAATTGATAACATAACAATATATCTCCTTTTCGGAAGTTGTATTTTTGACCTGATGCGTTGATTGGTAACGATAAAGTTTTTCTAAACCCAGTAAGAGCTTCATCTCAAAAAGATTGACGTCTTGTTCAGCTTATCAGAAAATAATATTAATCATAAAACAACTTATTTGCTTAAATTACTGTCCAAGCGTCTGACAATTTTCAATCTATCATAAACAATTGAGGAAAATCGAAAGACAAATTGAACTGATCATATTTATTCTCTTGAAGATCTCAGAGCCATCTCTTACCTTCAGTGCACTAGGCTAATGTCTTGTTTAGCGATCATTTATGAAACATGTTTTCTGTGTTGACAGCAATGACTCACTAAATGCATCCAAGATACTGATTTGAAGTGCTTTACTCAGTTCCTCAATTCCATTCGTCTACAGTACTTAGCCGGCTGCACCACGAAACTTTACACTTAGTTTTCTTGCTTCGAATGGATTGAGAGTCAACTTAACTCTGGACAATCGCACCAAGAGAAATATTAGAAAGCTGACAAGTTGAAGTTTCTGCCTTCTACCTTAACCTAGCCAGGATTTTCTTCAGTGTACTTGTGGTAAAACTGGTCTTTATTGTTTCTTGTAACAAGTTGAATGAAAGAGCTTGAGAAAACTGAACTATTACGATGAATGATACCGAATGGTTTCTGTTGTTGGTTGTCCTAGTCTCACCTGGGGCTCAATGAACATAGTCGATAATGGAACCACTAGAAATTCAGTTCTATGAACTAGTCAAATAAACTAAAGATGTACTGTAGTGGTCCGAGCAACCAAGCATAGACAAATTCATCCAGCTCTTTCTCCACGTCATTTATTGCATTCTAGTCAGAACTACCACGAATTTAGCGGTGCCAAAGCCTGTAGATCGTCCTGCACAAGCGGAAGGCAAGGAAAGTACTGTGACTACGTAAGAAAAGTTTCGGATCTCCGGAAAGTGCATCAATATCGGGAATGTCGCTCGGTTACCAACCAAGTTTTCATCAAAACGACACATGATCCAAGCAGCCGAACGTCTTGGGACCAACCCACTCAAGCATGTCATGCTTGGAACCTCCACCGCCGCAATATGTCCGTATCGGAATTTCATCCGCATTTTCCAACATGATAAACTTTGTTCTGGTTGACATCATTTTGGTAAGTACCTTGTTCCATTTGACAAGCGAAGTTGCTGGTTTCTATAACTCAATGAGCGCACTAATCGAGTACAGGAACACTCTGAACGCGCGGTACCCGGTGATCTTTGGCCCGGGGTTGACGTGCACCCGGCGTAACGTATTTTGGATGCTTGCAGGCATGCGAACATTTTGTCTTATATGCGTCATGTCGACGAATTTTCTCATCGAAGGGGCGTCGTGTGGAATTGTTCAAACCGAAAGACGGCGCGTCATGGTTCCTGGTATCCTAGGAGAACCATGGCAATCACTTCAGATTTCTCCGACTTCGGTCCGAGTACTGATTGACCGCCGTAGACACTGTGTTGGATACGCGGAAAAGAAACTGTACTATGGAGAATATCGACTCGACGACGATTGCGAACTTCATCGTGAATTGTTCATGAATGAGACAATTTTTTGGGGACTGTATCGCGAGAAACGCAAAATTCCCCGTCCTTCCAAATGCATTCCCGTAGCACATCGGAAGTCAATGTGGAGTACGATTTATTGGCGTTGTGAAAGCTTTGGAACGATAGCCTGCATGTCACGGAGGGGGAAATTAGCTGCTCTAGCGTCTTGCAGTGGCGTGATTTTATTGACAGACAATTCTGGAAAACGGGTATCTCACCTTTGCCAAGGCGAGGCGTTGTTCCCAGGGATGGTTGGTCAACCCAGACCGCTTGACTTAACTGCTCACAGTGAGTGCCGAACTGTAACTGGTTTAGACGTGTACGATACAACATGGGTGCACAATCTTCACTTGGGTGCACGCTTATCGTTTGAAGACGTGATTCATGCAACATTCGCGGCTGGTGTTCAAGAATTCCCCGTCAAGATTTTATTATCGAAAAGGAAGCACGTAACTTTGCTCCATAGAGCCTATTTCGTCGCTACTGGCTGCATCGCCGTGCTCATCGTTGTGCTCCAAGGGACAATCCTTTACTGGAGATGTGCGCTGAGCCTAAAACCTACTGCCAACGACGAATTTGGGCTCAGCTCTCTTTTAGCTTCAAGCAGTGGTTCAGACAATAGAAGTTCCGGTCCTGTACGAGGAAACGCAAAGAAACCTGTCATTCTCTTACAATATCACAAAAATGTGCTTCGGGCTCGAATTCAACGGTGATGAGTAAATAGCCTGGAACATGTCATTATTGTACAGACGTTGCAACCCGAAGTGCATCCACTATGAATCCTCTTCTTTCGTTGTTTCTACAATTTACTCCCACTACCGGTAGTGTGAAGTTGGAGTTTTGGATTAAAGGCTTGGATGACATCTCACGTTCGAACGAAGACTCGTTAGTGAAACTCAAGCCACGGGAAAAATCCATAGCTTATTTATTCTCAGCTGGTAGTAATGGACGGAGTCTGCAGAGTCTGCGAACACCTCTCTTCAGAGTATTGACTCCGTTCTGCCCCTGTGTGGAAAAGAGAGTGTTTGGATAGTGCCAAGTGAAGTAGAAGTTCATTAGATTTATCTGAATGTGCTGCCATGACACGAAATATTGCGAACTTCTTAAATCTCCTTCGAAACAAGAAGTATGGACCATACTGACCAAACCGAGCGAGCGATTTAGGTATGGAAATGTCGGTAAATTGGTTGGGACAAGATTGTTTTATAGGATCCGTTGTGAGTTCTCGTCGGAATTCAAAGAATGGACTGGTGCTGCGGAAGCTGTGCTGTTGGTGATGAAATTCTCAGTAAGCACTTTACACTTAAATCAAGAACATACGGTACTCATACTCTCCTGCAAACTACCAGAACAGTGCGTCGAAATCAGGCGTGAAAAGATGTCGGTTGTGTTAACGGAGAGAACATTGATTTTCGCGCTTTAAGCGCACCCTGACAGTTATGCGCTTAAAACGTGGTGGCACTTAATCCGAGGTACCTAAACCTGGTAAGTTGTGGATTTCCCATTAAATTTAGCACCACACCTCAGCAAAAATAAAAATTAGAAGCCTGCGCTTAAAACGAGAGTGCGCCTAAAGCAAGGACCCCCTGTACAGTACTTGTGTTAGAGTTTTTGATGAGGTGTACAATCAGGAGACTCTTGTGCATCTTAGATGTATTTTCCGGATGCACGCGTTTTCCTCTAGAGTGAAGTTGAAATCTATCAAAAATAGGCAAACATACTAACGTTAGAAACTAAGTACGACACTGTTCGCTATAGGAAACACTGTCACCGCTCTAGTGGCATAAACGGTATGCGTTTGTTTCTCAACGTTAGTCAGATTCAACACAAAGAATGTGCCCATGATCTTCTTTATCTTCATTCTGTCATCCAATAGAATAATTTTTCTCTAAGCAATAAAGTGTTTCTTATTCTAAAGCGACTTTGCACGACCCGAGGTACAGCACTGTGCTACACACTGAATGAATTGTATTGGGTATGTACAAGACATACAGGTTGCCTCAAGCCACCTTCGATAGTTGGCATACCTAAACAGAAACCACTGGCATGGTTATGACAACGATGCATGAAAACGTCAAAAGCACACCACGCAGTAGAGCAAGAACTCCTACGTGAAACATCATTCTTTACATCCGTCCCCTGTTTCGCGGGATAGTGTCTGAAACGACTGAAGAATCGGAATGTGCAATAATTTCAGACCGTTTAACCAAGTAACTCTCATTAGAAGAAACAGCAGCCGTTGTATGACGGAAGGATAGCAAATTTGACTAGTATAAATAGACCATCTACATGCACATTCTAGACAGTCTTCAATCAAACAACGCGAACACCTACAAATAAAGAGCTCTCGTAAAAGCCATTTGTTTCACCGTGTGTGTGAGGTGCAGGCCCACAGCCGAAGCCCGAGGCGCCATTAGCTCTCTCTGATTCTGTAGACAACGATTACTGAGCTCCATTGCGTAGTTCGACCATTACCTTTATCCCGTGGGAGATCTATCCCAATCTAGAAGGTCAATTTGGGAAACTCGACGATAGCGCGATGCTCGCTCGAGATTACCGCTCGCACAATCACCCTATTGGCTCGGACCATCGACGGTGCGTGCATCTAAAACGACACAGGTACAGTATTGTGCAGGCTCAGAACGCTCAGTCTTATAATTTGGCAAGTGGCATAGAAATACCTATACTGTACTGAGTCACGATAGGTGGATACAAGGCTTAAGTTAGGCGTCGGCCAATCAGTTGTAGTTCAACAGAAAATAATACTTTTCCTATTTTAGATGGCGTTTATTCAGTTTTTCGAAAATTGCCACTCAAATATTATCTCTGAAAATAATCCTATTTTCAAGGTACCCCATAATTTGCAGAATTCAAAAAAATGACTATCTCGATTGCTGTCAGTCCTCGTTTGAAGTAGAGAATGGTAATGCATCGAAGAATCAAAACTAACTAGATCTACGGTAACTCTCGACCCATGCTAAGTAATTATTGGCTAGCAAACCCCGAAATTTTTACGATTTTTTAAGATTTGGGAAAGGAAACCGAAACTAACTATTCACCTGCTCTTAGATCAACTAAACTGACTAACTAGTTAACACATTACTATTCTCTGGTTTGAAGGCACAGGCATAGGTGGGGCTTATAATGATCACACCTTCTAGTCGTGAAGCAGAAATTCGTTATTCCCAATTAATTACTGTACCTACTAGTTCTGTACTTTCCATACAGTTTCTACTCAGCTAAACCACAGCATTGCCAGTGCCTAGGAAATCACACTCAATGTGTTAGGCTCCTCAATTTTTACATTCCAAACATGTTACTGACGATCCTGATGATAGAGCGCACCAAAAAAAGGAAGCAGTTCTGCGCCGAGGTTACTGGTCTGCTTGGCTTGGTGAGAAGTCAATGATGGGCAATTCATGAGCTTGTACAACAGAAAATGTAGCGGATGTTGCTGGCGATTGCAGCGGTGAAGCACTATCTTGAGTAGTATTCGGAGCAGGGATACATTCCGGTTGCACATTTCGTCGAGTAGAACGTAGTTGGGTGGCCAGTTCGCGAAAGTTAAATGCGACAGTCATGTGGAAGTGTTGGTTGCGCGTCGCAAGTGTACGCATAGGATTCACAGGCTGTGGCTGTTGGACATGGGGGATAGAGGACGGAAGATTTAAAGAGGTGACCGGGAGAAGAACGTTTTGCGTATTGGTGATCGCATCCGGCAGGTTTAGTCCAGGCATCAAGGGATCACAGCGAGTACTCATAAGCTTCGGAGCAGGTGCGGCAGGTCTATGTGGTAGCTGGGGTGTAGTGGGGGGAGTTTGCATGGTATAGTAGATAGGAAACGTTGGTTTAGAGTGGGGATGTGGCTGGATTATTCGGCATGCGAAACAGGCTTTAAATAAGGATCTGACTTCGGAATAATGGCGATAGGAGGGAGCCTGTTCTGCCTAAATGGGGTGACGTTGCAATTCTGTGTCTAGTTGAAATTTAGACAAGTGTCCTTTCGCCAGTGGCGGCGGCATCTGCAATGCCTCGACAGTACCGTAGTCCTCAAGAAATCTCATAAGACGGAAGGATCGGGCCACAACTGTAACAGCAATGAATTTGGTCTACATTCAATTTTTTTGAGTATAATATGATGCCCTACAGTAATTGGGAACCATAAGTCGATCCTTTTCATTTACGGATAGTAGACAATCAAGGAAGGTTGTGATTTCTGTTTTAAAAGAGTAAAATGTGTCAATAGAGCAAAGTGCAAATTTTAATTGGCCAAAATCTGCAGTACATAACTTCTTTGATAGTGTCCAGGTCTGTTGGACGATATGCACCTGCCTATCCCAGACGGGCACGCCACTTACCAACTATGACATCACGATTACAGGTCAGAAATAACGACAATAGCTCACTAATAATTTGAGAGACAATGTGGTCGACTACGGGAGGGGATGATCATACTTGACTCAGTATCACACTTTCAATGCCATGGTTTTATTCGGTTCTAAAGTCATACTTCTTCCACTTGTATATAGCACCTCCCATTTCAATTTCTTTGGACACGAGCTAAAACTTGGCCACATTTATCGAAGTCCCAGAGTCATTAAATCTTCATACTACAGTAACCCATGATTTTAATGTACACTATCCAGCGATTTTTCTCAAGTACATTCTCCGAGATGACGAAGCCCTTGCCTAGTTTCTAGCAGTCGTGGGATATTTAGAGGAACAATAGGAACATAGCACTCATCCCGGTTACATTATATGGACTAACGAGAAGTGATGCTAACATTAGCATGAGACACTGCCCTTTGACTAGCAGTAAGAAGGTGTTGTCCTACACGAAATAACTCCCTTTTCTTGTGCCATGTACGAGGAAATGAGAATAGAAACTTGTATAGATATATAACTATAGGTGAGGAATGATTTATTCATCCCGTATTCTACGAGAAATTTTATCAGAATCAGTGCCACCACTAGCTTTGATGCGTGAATGAATAATTCATCTAGATCTCTGACAAAGACTAAATATGAATTATTCAAGTATGCAGTGATTTGATAAAATATGATTAAATCAAACAAATTTTGGGAGCCTTTTACATTCTGCTTCACCACATAAATTACTGTAATACATGAGTGCTTCTGATGAAAAATAATAGAAGTTTATAACATTTGTGAGAAACTGTTTTCGTTCTTCTCTATGTACAGATACCAATAATAATCGTGACTTCATGGTAGGAGTAACTTCGAGTTGGCGCAATCAAAGTACAAGAAGATGATGAGTTCTGTGTTCTTCTAAATCCGGAGCTAAAATCAAACACAAAGAGGTTTGAAAATCATCAAATTGCAGACGTTATTGAATTTGAAGGCCTTGAGCTACGCTAAAAGTCGCTAAACTCTTTTACATATTCACGTCTTTTCTCAATTCAACAGGTTTGAACCAGACAAATAGTGAATAACTGTTCAATCCTATAAACTTGATATCAGCTCGGTAATTGGTCCAACTTATCTGAAAAGAAATTGTTAATTTGAGGAGCTAAATAATAAGTATAGGAATAATAGCTTCGGTAAATCGATGTACAAGAGCAGTTCTTTTCGTATATGTATGCAAAAGTTTGCTTTTCACCAAGAACTTTGCGAACATGAGTGGTATATTCAGAAAGAAAATTCCCATAATAATGAATCTGAATCTGTAAATTATTCTTATCGCAATATTATAAGAAGTCAACACTTTACTGAATATTCATATGGTACAAGACTTAAACGAGAAAAGAAGATTGTCACAGTACACGCCAGTTATAATTGTGCGTGATACATGCCGTCGCGTACGCTCGAATCGGTATGAAGTGTCCACTGTCGCGTACGCTCGAATCAATATGAAGTGTCC
>JAAUYH010034062.1_pt1 | contig 12430 bp, 11 predicted proteins | sample 7278061 | NCBI WGS metagenome assembly JAAUYH01 (sample SAMN14350203, study PRJNA611818) | marine sediment metagenome | isolation source: surface marine sediment (0.6m) | place: French Polynesia: Moorea | collected 2018-08
AGTTCCCATTTACTATAGAGCACTGAGCCAACTGGAAGTTCTTTGACCAATAGTACAAGTTAGACTAATTACATTCCTATGTGTGATTTCCCACTGTATGTATCATTTTTCAAATTGGTTCGAAAACAATGGTACTGCTGTGAGGGTATCAGGTAGCTACACTCCACGTGGGCTTCAAAGTGCAAATGGCGAGGGGGGCCACGACCAGTCAAACTACGGTACTTTTGTACAGAACTCTACAATACTGTACGTACCTGGACAGTACCGGTGCTGTACTGTACCGAGGTACGGTACAGAAAAGTGCTTGCGTACCAATAAATTATCTACAATAGCCTTTGCTTGCTCATCTCCTTTGTTTGCATTTTACATTTGTTCTCAGATAATTTGTTTTTTGTTTTGTTTTGTGAATTGATACAGAAAATAGTGATAATGTTCTTGTGGTAGAGTATGGTATAGTACGGTACGGTACAGAGGTGACACAGTTAAAAAATAAAAGGTAAGCCCGCAGCCCTAATAGTGAACCGAGGTCGGTAAGTAAAAAGAGAAATAGTTTGTGTTGCGTTTTCACGGCAATACGAGTAGAGAGAAGTTTGGTGAAATTGTTTCATCAAAAACATGTTCACATCCATCATCCTTATCATCAACGGACTGATTCACTTAGTCAGATGAGGATGGAACAGATGTCGAAGTTTGCAGCTTCGTTGCAGAATTCATCACATTATTGGACCCGGAATCAGATGCAGCCATAAAATGAGTGGCAACTGTGCGAACCAAAGATTGAGATTCAGATTTTGGTGCCGATTTCATATTGTGGACACTTTGTCGGTGCTTCTGAAGATGTGTACGTTGCTTGAAGCTAGATGAGCACATGTCACATTCATATGGTCGAAGTCCAAGATGACAATTGTTGAAATGGCGACGTAATCCGTCTGTGAAATTGAACACTTTGTCACATTCGCTGCATTTGTGTGCTCGTGTCTGTTGATGCACCGCAGTCTGGTGTTTCTTCAAGTTCGATTTTTCAGCGAATTTTCGTGAACAAATGTTGCATTCAAAATCCTTCACCTTCAGATGAACCACTCGTTTGTGCTTGCGCACTGCTGCTGCTTCTCCAAATAATCGGCCACATTCATCGCAAGCTACACTGGCTCGTTTTTTCCGTCGTTTAATCACTCGACCACTTCCAACCACAACTGCTGATGACGACGCAGCATCACTACGTTCAACGCAAATTCCTCGACTTCCTGTAGTGGATTCAACTACACCTTTGTGTAGAACAACATTACTATCCGCCATTGATGTGGTGTTACGATGAATCGCGAGTGGTATAGGTGATGCCAAGTCTGTGATGCGCGCACGACTATTAGTTTCCAATAAGTACGCGGCGGTAAGTAGCTCGTCAAATGGTGCACTTTCCGATTCTGCACGAGTTGAACACGACGCCATATCATCCATCACTACTAAACGTGATGATGGAGGCGAATGCGCAGTGTCACGTGGTGTAGAGTAAGACGAAGAAGTTGTTGTGGTGGCAGTGCTTGATGAAGAGAGGGGAGGACAAGGCAGAGAGGAGCTTGAAGATGAGTTCAAAAGGAATGTGACCGAGTGCTTCTTCTCAGTAGAAGCCGAGTCAAATACATCATTGTCATCAACAATCGAGTCATGTTCCATTTCGGCCAGCCTCATCAGCAATTAACAAACTGAAAGAGGGCAAAAACAAATAGAAGGCAGATGAGAAACACTGGTAAGGTAAGGTGGTTTGGTGTAGCGAGGAGAGACGAAAAAGGGTAGGCGATGCAGGTAGAAGGGTTGAAGTCGAAAGATTGTTTCTGTTGGTGTTCTTGTTCCAGTGGCAGTGAGTTGGGATGAGAGTAAAAAGCCAGGACTCGTTTTGGGTTGATGCTGAAAAGAGAGCGCATATTCCTTGGATCTAAAGCCATTCCTCTCCCACAAAGCTTACATGCAATATCAGGTGACGTTATCCAATATCATGGATAAAATTTCAGAGTACCTCAGTTGCACACTCCACCGTGTAAGCAATCGAGCATCGTTGTCACATTTGTTGACCGACCTTCGTTAACTCCAGCAGATTTGCAGCGCTCCTTTGCGTGTGCACCGCTCCACTGTACTGTACTGAGCACTGCACCGTGTCGTGTCGCACCACACCACTCCATGCCGAACTGAACCCGCGTCTTGATTCTTCGAGATGAAGCGTGTATGAAAGCAACTGTGATTGCAAACACAGCATATTGACTTACTCAATAAATCCGCATTTGCGACCTCAATCGTATACTTTTCATCACCACACGTGCACATAAGTACAGTACATATTATGCACACACAGCAAAGTACAGCTCAGCACAAGTGATCTGTGGTTAAGAACCAACCACTACAGCACAGTATTTCTTCTCCTCACAGAGCGGCAATCATCCTTCCACTGGCCTTCCTTTTCCTAATCCCTTCATTGTTCTGTAGCGAGACGTACCCATTTCCAAACAAAGACTGCGGAAACTCAAAATCGACAATCAAAATTCGTTCCAAAGGTAGAGTACACTTGTATCTCATGTACAATACAGTGATGAGGTCTTGGTACAGTCCCAAGAACACTATCATAAAACCCATACATAAATTTCGTATAGCAGAACTTCGTTTTGTGATGAGAACACTATTTTAGTTCATTATTATATTTGGTAGTTTTTAATTTAAATCCACCATACCATGCAGGACCTCATTCGTACTACGTTCGCTTTCTTGCAACTTGTTTGCAGACATTTCGACATCAACGAAACGGAAAGAGCACTTTCTCTCCGTGGACTAGTCGATGTCTGACCTGAATTCGAATGCGATTCGTGCTGGAGCTGCCGCTGTGCGAGAAGCCTTCAATTCACAAGCATCTGGCTTCAGACCGGAACATTTTGAGCCTCGTTCACTCTCTGGTACTTCCAACTCCCAATTGAAACAAAAATCCTCTTCCGTTTTTGTCGGAAATGCTGAATGGGCGTCGCAATCGACTCGCGCTATCCTTGACGCGTTGCATTCTCGCACAGCGAAGGAAGCTGCTTCATGTGATGAAGCCAAATTCGAACTCTCTTATTTGCGTAGCGCGGGTTCCATGATGCAAGATGGAAACGACGCCGACTTATTCGAATCTGAAAATGTTCGTGGAAGTTGGCCTCGTGGCTCTTCTCGAAATTTTATTGTTGAATGCAAGCATTGCCATCGCGCTGTTCTCGGGACTCGTTTCATAGACCACCTTCGTCAGTGCAAAAAGTATCCTCGCACAAACTCGATTGGATTAACTCGGACAGATGCCGAACTCCCTCTTGTTGTATCGCCCTATGTATGGACAAGCGCCAGGAATTCCACTACTCCTACTCCAGGTGCCGAAACGTCTGTAGACGATGCCTCTGTGAGTATTGTGACGTTACCATACATGGCAGGAATCACATTCGGGGCGGGATCTGTACGTAGACGAGGATTTCAGTGGCAAAAGCGACTCTCTCCGCTTGCACCACTCCGGAAAGCTCGTGGCGGCGGTCTATATCGCCACCAAAAGATGGAGCTTGTACCTTTCAAGTCGAGTACTCCCCCGAAGAAAAAGCAAGGCACACCAGAGAAACGTGCGCTCACTGCCGCGTCCTCTGTTGGATTGGGGTCTGTCATTGAAAAAGAAGACTCCTTGGAGTTTGCCGGCAGTAACTGGGGATTGTCTGCGCAATGGGCAAAGCTTATTCAATGCTGTCGACCAATTGTAGTACCAAGGTCTGAACTTCGTAAGAATGCGTATGTCAGGGAAACCCCGCTGTCACTTTTCGTCAAAAGTCCGAATAAGTTCCTTCTTGCGGAGACTCCGAATTCAAAAATGGTTCCTCAGAATAGCAGCACTCGCATTCCGAAAGCACTTTCTCGTCCTTTACCAAGTTTACCTGGCGCGCTTTTGCATATTCGAGGCAAATACTTCAAGAATCTACAAGGAACGGATCTCGGAACGCTAGATATTACTTCAACCTCAATCCCGAAAGCGATTTATATGTATCATGGACAAAGTTTCTTCGCTAACCCGGGCCAATTTTATTCAGATCAAAGATGCCCTCACGAGGTCGTCTTACCGACTTCAGTCGTTGATACAACAGCAGTGGCTGTAAGAAACGGGAATCATGCCCAGCTTGGTGCGCATCAGGCTCAATTGTTAGCTGCACACCGCTCGACTACAAACGGACCGGTGGCCACTCCATCCCAAGAACCTCCGACGAAAAAGCAACGGGTTTCTAAGCCTCGTTCCGGTGGCACTTCCAGTGCGGGGGGTGTTCCGCCTAAGCAGCCGTTAGGCGTTCAGCGGCAACATCGTCCGATTCCTACCGGTTCAACTGTAGCAAATCCTAAAATGAATGCTGCCAGACTCCAGCAGCACTATGCTCGACGGCCAGCGATGGGTATATCTGGGAATCCAGGGGTCCCTGCTGCGATGAAGCGTTCTCAACCGCAATCTGGGCTACAGAAGCAGCATTATCGAAACCAGACAGCGATTCCACCAAGTGCTATTAGTCCAAACGCATTGAACTCCGTTGGAATGTCTTCAAATAATGTTACACCATCAGCTGGAATGAACGTGGGTGCATTATCGAATACGCGAAATCGCGGCAATGTGTTACCGTCGCATCCCAATACACAAGCACAGAAAATGATGCATCATGGTACCGGAAATGTCATCAACGCCTTCCATCAACAAGTTGCTGGAACAAGTGTTCCAAATCGAGTTGATCCTAGTCTCAATAATCCGGCAGCCGCAGGTTTCCAAGCGCTTATCAGGCAAGCTGGAAGCAGTGCTTCTACTGCAGTGACACAACCTTCTATCAACTTTAATCAGCAGTTGGCTTCCATGATTTCACGAGGAAGTGCTCAGAAAAAACAGAACCCAGCAAGAGGACTATCTGGGACAGCCGCCGCCGCGCGAATTCAACATCAACCGAATCTCAACTTGCTTGAAATCGACCAGCGTACTCAAGCACAAGCACAAGCACGAATGCATGTGCAAGCGCAACAGGTACAAGTTCAAGTTGCTGCCCAAGCTCAAGCCCAAGCTCAAGCCCAAGCTCAAGCCCAGGCCCGAGCACGAGCTGCGCGAGTTGCACAACAGAAAGCTCAGGCGCACCAAGTACAAATGGCGGCAGCGCATCAAGTTCAAGCACTTCGCAACTACCCCCATGGTTCCCAAGCTGCCGCACTTCGTAGGTTTCATCCAGGTGCACAAGTGCGTCCATCAAGTGCGATTCCAAGTTCAGGCCAAACTTCGTCTGCCTTGAGTGGACGATCCGGTGTCGCAAGTAATACTGGCAGTTCAGCCGGAGGTAGCGGGACCGGGCAAATGTTTCGAGGCCAGCAAATGTTCAATTCTGGGTTTCCTGTGCAGGTCCCGCAATCTCATGAAAGAAGTCCTGCTACTCAGTCGATGTCGTTACAGCAATCACCAAATGCGACAAAAATCGCCTACATGCAACAATTGATGCAGGGTACGGCTGGTACTTCAATATCGGGAGGGCATGGTGGTCGACCTCCATCAATGTCGAATCTCGCGCTTCCAAACGGACACTATGGAAATGTCCCGAATTTCTTCGCTAGTACTGCAGATACAAATGGTGGTGCAATCGGTCAACAGAATATGAACGCTATTAATGCCGCCAGAATGGCAGGACTAAGTGGTGCAGGAATGATACCATCCGACCCTCTTCTTTCACAGTTTCATCCAACTGCTGCGGCTAACTTAATGCATGGAATGCAGAACAATGGAGCAGGAGGACCAATGATGACAGCTCCCAATCCTGTTAGTAATCAAAGTCAAAGTGCAAGTCAAGCACTCTCTGCTATTGACAAAGCCTTGTCGTTGAATGGCAAAGACTGATCTATCAAATGGTTGTTTAAGTAAATGCTTATTTTATTGTTCTATTTCTTCTAACCTGGGCGCTGGTGGCACTCCGAACGTTGGAATTAGTACTGAAATGAATGCATCGATAGCGCTCAAACTCCATTCCTCTTCATGTTTGTGGATAAGGCCTTGGTCATCAAAATGATAAAATGTTGTACCCGTATAAGGCTTTATTTTGGCGGAGAACGGCAAGGCAAGCATGCCCTCTAATCTCCAGTGCGCCTGAATCTTTCGTTCATCAACGACTTCAATGCTGATCAGATCGATTCGGGATTTAGACGTCCGAAAAAGTCCAGAAGTTGCATTTTTCCACCTAGCAACTCCGTGTACAGGCATATCGAAATCTGGTCCATCGAACACGCACAGGGGATGATATAACACAGAGGAAATTCCAACGCCAGTGACGTAATACTGCCGTAGTTCAAAGTCTTCACGTAATCGAGAGAGTCTCATCGATAGGGACATAGGTGGGCCGAACGGAATTTGAGTTGTTCGTGTAGGAATTACGGGAAGATTGAGCGAAGCATGCCGGGACACAGTCCATCGTAGACATCTCCACACTGCGTCAACTGTATCATGCGCTCTTTTGCGCCAAAACGGACAACGGACCTGCGATACTCTTTCCGACAGAGAAGTAAGCGAATCTGCTGCTGCTTGCAGGACTGGTTGAGTATCCGATAAGCCAGTGAAACGAGCGTAAGGAGGAATTAACGATAAAGAGGCGGTTCGATGCATCTTTGGCGAGATGTAATCGAGCTACATTGGATAGCAAATGATTTTATTTATCTGCCCTCAATGAGTTTCATTTTTGAGAGGCATTCCGTAAAATACTGTAATTCCGAATCCTATAAACTCTGCGCAATGAGATTAGGAAATTAACAGTGAACGGTTCTCCGTTCAACGAGAAAAACCCTCCCGGTTTGCACTACTAGAATGACGGCGACAAGTACAGAGAACACGATGAATGAAGCGCAATAGTGGAACGACTTTAGACATGAAGTGTGGGGCATGAAAGAAATAGATTTATGAATATTTCCGTGATAACAATTTGGGAAACGAATACTATCATGCAGGGAGTTGGGGGAAAGTAGCCGAATACGGTATGATTAACAGTATTTAGACTTCACCACGATAGATATCAACTAAACAATAGAAATGATTACACAAAATAGGAGTAAGTACAAGTTACAGGCGTAACAGCTTGTACTCGTTTACATGTGTTTACATGGAAACAAGAAACATGCAGCTGCAATATCTCTGGAAGAACAGTAGATGAACAGCCACAACTTAGGCTCGTAGTCGTTCAGAACTCATACTTTATATTGCAATCGAGAACCATCAGAAAGAAACCGATGATGTTCCCAGTAACGGTACGTGTAAAACATGTTATTTGACAAAATGGAGCAGAAACACGTTTTTACACGTCTGTGTATCGCTCAAATCATCGGTTATTCCGAATGCCTCTCTGTCCTAATATAAAGTATAAGTTCCAAACGACTACGAGCCTAAGTTATGGCTGTTCATCTACTGTTCTTCCAGAGATATTGCAGCTGGATTTTTCTTGTTTCCATGTAAACACATGTAAACGAGTACAAGCTGTTACGCCTGTAACTTGTACCTAATCCTACTTTGTGTAGTTATTTGTATTGTTTAGTTGATATCTATCGTGGTGAAGTCCAAATACTGTAAATTATACCATATTCGGCTATTTTCCCCCCAACTTCCATTGCATTAATGAAACGAAGTGACATTAGTACATGATTGCAGCTCCTCTGTTTTCCATAAAATCTACTGCGCGGATCGTCAGCAAAAACGCTAAATTAGAGAGTATACAAGGTTTCAAGGGTGCTGACCTTCGTCCGTTTTTTTACTATGGAAAAATATTCTCGCCGAGTGGAAAATTTGAATACCTAAGTTATTACAACAACAAAGTATGTCATTTTCCAGAAAGCACCGAGGTATACACGATTTTAACTTCGGTCGATTGTTCTACTATAAAGAAAGGGTGAATAATTGTGGTCCAGTGCAATTGTTATGATGAAGTTCACTATAATGGAAAAGACGTGTCGTTCTCTAGAAGACAAAGAGCTATCTGTGGGCGGTTAATATTAAAGACTTGTTCTCCAGGGGCTAAAGGAGGTCTGCCAATACCACGTGACACATAATATGCGTTGAGCATTGTGAATATCCCGCAGTCATCACTGTTTCCTTGCAGAGCTGAAAATACTTCAAATTTCTGAGATCATTGCCCTGGCCGCTCGTGATTCTCCAGCGCATACCAAATCTGCATATAATTCGCAAATCGCAGCAAATGGGGAATGATATTGTCGAATATGAAAGAACCGTGCGTCGAGTCATAAACACTCAATGTTTCTGACGACCTGTGAAGAACAGCGAGCCCTAATGGTTATCATTTTTCACCTGAACGTCAGCGTTGAAAAGCATAATTAGTACACCTTGATAATTATTCAAACGACCCAGCTCTTCTTCAAATCTTCTACCTAAGAATTGTCAAAGAAAGTCTGCGTGAGTCTCCACTGTTCTCTGATGCATATAACTGCGGAAGAACGTCACAAATGACGTACCAAGTATGAAAGTTCTCCTGTATTGATAAGCATCATGAAAGCACTTACTGGGCTGTAACTTACCCACGGCCTTGGTCGTATAACTGTCAAGAGGTCACTCTTGGTACCAGATATCCAGGAGCAGGATATTCGCTCGGGAATCCTTCCATACAAATCTTCAAATCTGAAACACTTTGATGTTGTTGAGCTACACTTTCGCCAGGCGCAGCGCTTAGATTGGTCATTTTCGTGATTTTTCTGGGTAAATTACTTGGATTGGCTTCAATCTTCCTCTCAATACTTAACTCGTATCGGTCGCAATCGGATCCTGAGTCAATGTGATTATTGAAGTCGATAATTTTAGATTCCGCAAGAAGATGAGGTCATCTGCCTTGGCAAATGGTACTATCCCTTGTGGATGGAGAATAAAATTCACTGAATGTACTGAATTAATTGAAGATTTTGACGCAGTATGTGTAACAGACAGGACTTCGGGGTACAGGACGTTCTTAGTCTTGCTCTCCCCATTTCAAGTGCAAACGTAAACGTTTCCGGGGTGTGTCGCACCAGAAAACACACCATTCAACTGTACATGAGCAGAGTACGATGAGGACAGTTCGATTCATAGCTTTCCAGGCACTGATTGACCTTGAGCTTTGTTGATTGTCGTTGCAAAGCAGACACGAACTGGAAACTGACATCTCTTGAATCCTAGTATAGGGAAGTCATCTAGTACCGGGATGCAGTTTATCTTCGGTAGTACCTACGAATTTCCCTTTACAGTGCCGGATATAGCTCGAAGAAATAACGAATTCTTCGTCATGTTGGGAACGACATACCTAGTACTATTCAGATGTCCGTAATCTTGTCTTCTATTGCGCAGGAGCATGACAACGAATCCTTCGTTCAACTTACTTTCGTGATCCGGCAGCGAAGAGCCGGCATTAATTGAGTTAAGTAGTTCTTGCGGGTATTTAAGCTCCATTGCTTTCTGGTCTTCTGAATTTTGGGAAACAACTGAATCAGCACTAAGCAACATGCTCAGAAGTCCCGGGAAGCGTTTGATAATTTCATCATTGAGAGATTTGAGCCTGCAGTTCGTTGTTGCGAGTATTGCACTGGAATTTAACCGTATTGTATTGGAGTACTTCGCAGAAATATCACCGAAAATCGCATGAATGAGTTCTGAGGAAAATTGAACCAAATTAATGAATGGTGGTTGATAAATGTAGGAGTTTCGACGAAATGGGTGATCCGCAGAGACTCCAGGGAGTATCTCACCCACCACAGTGTTGAAAACAGCTTTCTGACCATCATTGAATCTCTCTATTGCAAGCACCACCGCAGCTTTCTGCTGTTCTATAGTCCTCATGGGATCTGCAGTTAGCCGTGGAATCGCTGGTATCTCGTTATCAGGTTTTGTCAAGCCAAATACCTCCATATTAAGACGATCATTTATGTACTTAAGCGCATCCTGAACTTCTTGCATTGCATAATTCTGTGCTATTTCGTCTGATTGAAAAGGTTCGATGCTTCTGGAACAGCATCGTAATGCCTCCTCAAATCTCTGAGCATATGAACTTCTAGTCTTTCGACTGTCGGATGGGGCTCAACTACAGGAAAAGAGAATATTCTCCAGGCTGCTTCCGAAGCTGAAATATAACACGCGTCTTGGTAAGTTCGAATCTCGTTAATGGTAGGTACTTCTCTTACAGCACTTGTCGGCTTGTCCTTGGACCTGTCCGACTTCCGCAGTGACGCGATTGGGACCCTTGCACACATACTTGAAACAACATTTGACTGATCCTATCTTATATACGCATAACTCTGCATTGAAATGACAGTGGAACTTTCGTATTAGTTCAGGAGAGTGAGGAACAGCCCATGAGTTGTCAAAATGGATATGTTGTTAATCGTTGCAATTTCACCGCCTTGCAAGGGACTGCTTCTGTACGATATGTAGTAGTCTCCTTCTGTTAAGCCTGCCTCCGTTCGAAATGACTTCGGGAAGCGCTTGGAGCATTTTCCGTCACGGAGGCAGCGTGCATTACTATCGTGTGTGCATGGCCTCTGAATAAAGTGCTTGATATCAGCTTAGCGAAGGGCTGAGTCTTCTTGAGAGGGAATTTCTGCTGATATAATTTTCTCAACTAGCTCTGGATTTTCCAGTGCTCGCTTTGCTTTTTCATACAAAAATAGAATGATGTATACATACACCAGGCCACGCTTCCGAAACTCAATGACGGATACATCAGCAACAATCTTTCCGAACGGTTGGTCTTATTTCAAATGAGTCATGAGAATTTTGTGCTTCATTTGAAACAAACTGTCTCATAAATCAGGACGGTCACAGGCGGGTTGACCGGGAAGTAAAGACTTTTTATTTCTGGCCCTCTAGGATTGCAGGTCGTCGTTAGAAATACATTTTGATGCCTGATACAATTAGAAATCGAGATAATATCGTGCATCTTCTGGCGCATATATCTTTCACCGCCAACATGCGTAAAAGGAAGAACCACAAGTTTTCCGACATTGCCGACTTCCCCTGCACCTTTCTTTCAGTCCATACTTTCGCTTCATTTAGTGCATGAGATCATGAGCGAAGTCTCGTCTGATTTACTCAGAGGTAAAAACAACCGTTCGCACTCTACTTTGACGAACATATCGCATAAGTACTGTTGAAATAGTCGACCTAAGTGAATCAATATTTTGAAGTCACAATCGCGCTGAGAAAACTTTAGAGGAGTGACCTTTTCTGCCTTCCTTTCGAATCCAAGTGTATGAGTTTGGAATGACAACCGTCATTGCCGTGCAAAAATAGTAAGGGATAGCACAATGGATCGTACATGCGATATGCATTCGAATTACATCGATTTTTTCGAATCCCTTTGCGTCTACTCGACCTCTTCGACCCAGAAAAATGTCAAGGACTCCGTATTTTTCGTCAACAATAAGAGCTACAGCCTCGGATGCTTCAGGTACGTTCTATTTGCGTTCGTGACCCGGTTCCGTTCGCTCATGGGCATGAATAACGAGTTTAGCGTCTTCCGGAATTCGATTCGCATGCACGAGGTCGCGAAGTGGGAGGAAGGTGCACACAAGCTTGTTGCTTCCATGGAGCATGTTTGCAAGTCGGTGAAGCAAATCTTCCTGAAGTACACTGTAGAAGTACTTCCGATTTCGAACAGCGTCGTCGGTATCGAGAATGCATACAGCCGAAAATCTAGGATACTCTGTATTCAGACGTTTATTGCAAAATTCTTGACGTACATCTGTATATTGTGCAGTTCCAGGAAACTGTACTTCTCCAACTGTTAATCTTTCCATTTTCAGCTCAAAACTGTGAAAACGTACAGAAACACAATCAGTGCAACACACTGATAGACACACAACAAACACGATACAAACAGTTCACACTCAGTGTAGCAAACAACAATACACAAAACACACACACACACACACACACACACACACGCACACAAAGATTTCGACAGAAGCAATTTGCGCCGAAACGCAGCAGGTTGAGAAGTGGAGGTCGTGAGCGCTACGATGGCGGCGACGGCAGTGATTTGGAATATAGCAACAGTTGCGGGTATCCAGATCGGCACGTTTTTATTGATTCTATGATATGCTTCATTTTCAGTTCAAAGTTGTAGTCTATTTATTGTGTGACCGCTACAGCCAATAGACGGTTGTAGAGGCTCGCCCCATTTAAATTAGTATAGAGGGGGAGCCCCACGCCAAATTAATAGATCCAAGGGTTTCTCCCCAAATAAACCAACGCCTCGCGCGTACGTTTGCAGCAATGCACGACCTAAGCACCTCGTTCTACTGAGAACATGTAGAAGAAGACCGTGGCAAGGTCCGAATAGTGCTCATTCCGGTGTTCACCCTCCCACGATCGTGAACGAGGGGTAGGACCTATAATAGCGCGCGACAAAAG
>JAAUYH010096525.1_pt1 | contig 12430 bp, 11 predicted proteins | sample 7278061 | NCBI WGS metagenome assembly JAAUYH01 (sample SAMN14350203, study PRJNA611818) | marine sediment metagenome | isolation source: surface marine sediment (0.6m) | place: French Polynesia: Moorea | collected 2018-08
CGGCGAAGCAGACGAGTGAACCCCTGGTCACTTTGTCGTAGACCCGCCAAACCGGACAATCGCATGCCATTTTCTTGAGCCGTCTCACCGCCGGCCCTACAGTGAGAGCGCTATCATGCGCACCTCACTTCTCGCCCTAGCCGCGCTCGCCCTGGCCGTACTTGGCGCCCTCGGTCTTCTGCTCAGCCGTAGCGGCGACCTCGAAGCGCACCCCCACGGTCACGACACCGCCGATCACGCATCCAAGCCCCCCCTCATCGTCATTGATCCCGGCCACGGCGGGTCCAACACCGGCACCTTTGGCGCCGGCATGCACGAGAAATACTTCACCCTGGCCCTGTCGCGGCAAGTGCGCGATCGCCTGGAAGTCCGCGGCTACCGGGTGGTCCTCACCCGCAATCGCGACGTGTACCTCACGACCCGTCAGCGCATTCATGCCGCCAACCGCATTCGCGCCGACCTCTTTGTCAGCGTCCACGCCAATGCCAGTGCCAGCCACCGCAGTTTTGGTTACGAGACCTTTGTCCTCACCCCCAAGGCCATCGACATCGACGGCCGCGCCCTGCGTCTCGCCGACGGTGCAGAACGCCCGGGGGTCCCCTGGTCTACGGCGATCTTGCTCGACGACATCGAACGCGGGGCCGCACAATGGGCCGCCGCCGACGTCGCCGTCGAGATGCAACGGCAATTGCGCGCATTGCGCGGCCGAGAGGGCGACCGCGGGGTGCGCCAAGACGCCATGCACGTGCTCCTCGGTGCCCTCATGCCGGCCGTCCTGGTCGAAGTTGGTTTCTTGGATCATCCGGTGGAAGGGCAGGAACTCATCGACGAACAAGTCCAGGCCCAACTGGCCGAGGCCCTGGCCGAAGCGGTAGACGGCTACTTCCGCAGCCGGGGACGAGCGGCAGTGAGCGAAAATGGTATTCACGACCACGGCCCCCACGACCATGTCGCGCGGCGCTAGACTAGACTGTTCGTGGCGCCCATTCATGGAATCATCATGTGAGTTCGCTGGGCATTCCAGTATGCGATTCCGATATCGCGCTGGCCAATTGTCGGCCTCATTTCATGTCAGCGATACATATCCACCGAACATAACGGTAGGCCCATAGCGTGTGGGTAACAGTGCACGCACTGTTGCCTGTCATTGCGTCACTCCCCCGAACATCGGCAAGGTGCTTGACAGTGCATAGTTTTGCCGGTGTACAGTAAGGGCGGTTTAGTATACTGATCTTAGCGTCGATGCCCCGAGATCGCTGGTTCTCGAATTGAGCTAATTGTTCTTACTTGAACATCTATTGTGGCTCATACGGCGGCTTCTCGGGCTTCTCTAACTGAGATGACGCGATATCGATCAAATGGCAGGTCGTACACTATATTTCATTTCTCTATATCGTTATTTACCTGAGTAAGATGCCAAAGCCAGGTGTCGAGGGGGAGTCACCGTGACGAGATTCGCATTGCCCAGTACGAGCGTGCTGGTGGTATCCACGATCATCTCTGCCGCTATCATCATTGCGGGCCCATCGGCCGCATGGTCGCAAGCGCTTGCCCCTGAGCCACGATCAGAGCTGGGGGCAGAGCTGGGGGCAGAGGTGGGGGCAGCGCTGGGGACAGCTGTTCCGAACACCACCGATATCACAGACGCAGATGAAAGCGCGGCAGACAATACCCTGCAGGATGTTCATGGCACTGGCTCGGAGTCGGAACCATCATTGGACGATGCGGCATGGGACACCGACGAATTGGATGAGATCGCCGGCCTCGATTTGGCCGATCTTCTATCCCGTAAAGTAGTGACGGAGTCGCGGGCGGAGGAATCGCTGGACGAAGTGATTTCCACCTTACGCGTCATCAGTCGCGACGAGATTTTATTATATGGATACCGAGACTTGCCCGATGTCCTCAAGCACACCTTGGGAGTTGACTACATACAGCCAGCATCCTGGATGAACGGGGGCTTTCGCGGCCGTCCGGGCACATGGGTCGACGTCAAATTTCTCATTGATGGACACGAGGTCAATCTGCTGTGGTCCGGTGAGGCGTTTTTGTCAAACCAATATCTGCTCAACAACGTCGATCGCGTCGAGATCCTCTACGGACCGGCCTCGTCGGTGTATGGGGCCGATGCCATGAGCGGGGTGGTCAACGTCATCACGCGCAAGCCGCCGGAGTTTGGTGCCACGACGTCTGCGTATGTGTCGGGAAGCTCGCAGGGACGCAAAGAGGTCGGTTTCACTGGCAGCGTCACCCGCCAGCGCATGCGCCTGAGTTTCAGCAGTGCTTTTATGCAAATGCAGGGTCCCGATTTTAGCGATTTTGTGCTCAGCCCCGGCTATGACGCCAATAGCAACGCGCGGCAGATGAACTTCGATGCCGGCGTCGACGGCTACCACGACAACAATGAAGGCCATCGGGTGCAGGCGGACCTCGAAGCCGATATCGCCGCCGGGCAAACCCTGATCCTGGGCGGATTTTGGCTGAAAAACGTCGACGGCAAAGGCATGGAGTCGCGCAACAACCTGCTCAACTCCGAAGACACTCATCAGCGCCAGTTGGGCCTGCGCATGGCGTATGAGGCAGATCTCCGCCAAATCGGGGCGGGCTCGGTCCCCACGACGGTGCGGGCGACGTATCAATACACGATCGATGCCGTGCAGTTCAACTGGACCCGCGGCTATCCCGAAGCTGGATTTCTCAACGTGTGGAACGTCGAAGATTCGAGCCGCCATATCGTGAGTCTCTTCAGCACCACGGAGTTTGCCGACCTGCGCAACCGCCTCATCGTGGGCACGGAATACGAGCGCCTGCGCATTGCCCCCATCCACTTTACCGGCCGCACCCTCGACGATGCCTTGCCCCTGGCCGATGGCAGTGAAATCGCCGTCGTCGGTCGCGTGCTCTTTCCCGCCAACGACGATAGCTTTAGCTTTCTGAGCGAGTCGCTCGAGCAGACCATCGCCAGTGCCTTCATTCAGGACGAACAACGCATCGGCAAACGAGCCAAACTCGTCCTCGGCGGGCGCTTTGATCGCAGCAACCAATACGGCAATCTATTCAATATTCGCAGCGGCATGCGCTGGAGCCCCTTTACCTGGCTCGCCGGTCGCGCCAGTTATAATGAAGCCTTCCTCAGTCCGTCGATTTTCGATCTCGCCAGCGGCCAAGGCGCACTCAAGCCCATGCGCCTGCGTACGGGCGAAGTGGGCCTGCAATCGATGTTAGCTGGCAAGCTGATGTTTCAGGTAAACGGATTTTGGAATTATCTCAGCGATATCATTGTCGATGGCGACGATATCACCCAATACACGCGGATCAACCGGGGCTCGGAGACCACCCTCGGTGCCGAAGCCGAGGTGCGCTGGCACTCTGGCCCACTCTCTGGTTATTTCGGCCTGGCCTACGTAAAAGATGACGAGGGAAATACGCCCATGGATGCAGCTGCGCTGAAAATGATTGCCCGGCTGTCTTGGAATGCCTGGAAAAACCTGTATCTCGCCGTGGATTCCAAATATACCAGTCCCATTACCACCCTGCGCGAGGACCCCAACAACCTCGACATGATCATTGAACACAGAATCGATCGCTACAAGCTGGTCAATCTTAGCCTGACCGGTAGAGAGTTCGAAATCTCGCCGACCTCGACAGTGACCGTGTCTGCCACCTTGCGCAACGTGTTCAACTTCGAGAATCATTTTCCCAATCAGCGAGCACCCACTCCATATACCTTTATAGAAGAACCGCGCAGCTTCTTTATCAAGGCTGAAGTCAACCTATAACCCGAAGGCGTCGCCACCGCGTGACACGGGGGCGTGCGGACGGTCACGGTGTCGAAACCTCAACGCAATACGTCTACGAGGCGCAGAAACTGCGCACTCAAATTCATCCCCATTGCACGCGCCGCTGGCAGATTGACGGTGATTTTATGTTTGCCGGCATCGAGGTGTATGGACACAGCCAGCCCCTCAGCGGCCTGACTCGGTAGACTGCAGATGGTCGGCAACTTCATCGCAACGACCTGGCTCGCAATGCTGCGGGTCTCTTTGGCAAACTCGGGCCCGACGTAGAGAACATTGATCCTGCCAGCGCGCAAGTCGTTGGCCAACTGTTCGACACTGGCAAACGCAATCGGTACGACGACGACGGGCAACTCATTAATTCGAACTTTTTTCGCCAGCACGCGAAACGCCGCCAACATCGAGGGGTCGCGTTTTTGCGTTCGGGTTCGCGAATACAGCACCCCCAAGCGCACTGCGTCTTTGACCCGGGATCGCAGACTGCGGTCGTAGGCCAGCACCTTGAGATGCAGGGCCGATTCGGACAGCACTGGATCTGCATGTGCCGGCGCAATTTCGACTAGGCAGAGTCCGAGTAAGAGCACGGCCAATGTCGGTACCAGTATAGATGGTGACCCTGCCAAGAGATATCTGTATTCTCGCGTATCTATTACAGAAACGCAAGAATCAAGCAGAGCCTCGACATCGCCTTGCCGGCATCATCAGCCCCCGTGATGCGGTCGGATTCGCCCTATCCCACGACAACGGTGGCGGGCGCAGACCTCCCGGCATCGGTCCATTCGATAGCATATCGCACTTGCACTGCCTGCCCACACGGAGCTACTCTTGCGCTCGGTTCGAGTATGTCGAACAATTACCTGGATCGCACGCCTGCGGCGAAAAGGAGAGATGGTTGATGTATATGCGCGGCAAAGATTCCCGTACGCCGAACTCGCGACAATCTAGTCGACAAGACGATGTCCCATCGCAATACGGGCCGGGTCGCACCGCGCCGGGCAAACGGCCAGGGTCCAATAAGCGGCCGCAGGGGATCGCCGAGCGCCCGCAGGGACCCGTTCAGCGCAAGGCAACGCCTTCAGCTTCCGGCCCGGCCTCGGGGCAGACGCAATCTGGCCAGATGCAATCTGGCCAGATTGCATCTGGGCAGGAAGCGCGCAATCGAGACCCAAAAGTTCTCGAAGCCCATATGCAGATGATCTTTGCCCCCCACACGCTGGCGCAGTCGCCGGACCAAGGCGATGCACCTGTGCAGCGCAAAGAAGGAACCGATGCGGCGGCCGAGGCCAAAGAAGATGCCGGTCTGGCCGAGGCCCGGCGGGCGCTGGCGGACACCGTACTCACTGCATGGCAGGCCGCCGGTGCCCTGGGCAAACTGGCCACCCGCACTGACGAAGCCGCCGTCGCGGTGCGCGGGCAATTGCAGCAGCGCTGTCGCCAGGAAAATACGTTTTGGCAAGAATACTTCGTCCGGTCGGCGCAGCAGGTGATCGACGACCATAAGAGCGGCAACGATCAGTTCAACTACGGCGGCGCCAAGTATTTCCTTATCCACGAATCCGTCGACATCAATCGTTACGCCAAGGTAGCCGGCGATGCCCGCCTGACCGAGCTCGCCCGAGACGTCGATTTTTTGCAATCATTTTACCTGAAGACCGACATTTACGGTGAGGAGCTCCCCCGCTACCACGGCAACATCCGCATTATGCAAGCATGTGCGGCAGCCGGTCAGCCAGTCGATTGGTGGGATTATTACGAATGTGAGCATTGGCTCGAAGATACCGTATTTGGCAAAGTGCTCAATCCCTATCTGAGTCATCCCATTGTCGGCAATAGCAATGTCTTGGGCCGGGCCAAGGCTTGCTATAACGACTGGCAAGCGCTCAAATTGCAGCTGGAGCAACAGAGCCCCGACAACCCTTACGACGAAACCGGGCGCGGCAAAGTCAAAACCGAATTAATGGCGCTGAATACGCCTGATCCCGAGTATAAGCCCGTCGACGACAAGCAGACCCGTCTGGATTGGCAACAGGCCATGGACCGGGGCAAAAAGATGCTTGAGGCACCCAAAGCCTTCCCCGGCGACATCCATACCTCCATCACTAAGCTCAAGATGCTGCGCGATCACAGCCCGTACGAATGGGACAAACCCGAAGTCGACGCGCTCATCAGTAAGCTCGAGGAGAAATTTGCCGCCACCGACGACCCCGAAGCGGTCAAGCAGCTGCAGGGCTCGTCGACCGAAGTCGAATTCGACGCCACCCAGCCGTTCGGCCTGGGCGCCTTGGTGTCGGTGCTCAACACCATTGCCGATGAATCGGGGGAAAACGGCAGCCTATCGTTTAAGATTTCCGCCAAAGCAACCGTGGGTTCGGGCGTGCTCAACGCATATCTCAAGGGTTGGGCCGAGCTGTCCCTCTCCTATGCAGTCACCGACACCTTGACTTGTGTGCTCGGCTTTGACGTCGCCGCCGCGTTGGGAGCCGGCATCAGCATTGCCGGCCTGGTCGAAGCTGGCGGCGAGGCCGGCGCCGGCTTTGGCATGAAGGCGCGCTTTGCCAAGCCAGAAGAAGCGGCAAAGTGGATCTTTGCCCAGATGCAGGCCCTCAACACCATGGCCAAGGCCCGGCTCTTTCCCCTCCTCGGCGGCGCCGCCCCCGCCCCAGCGGCCACGGAACAGGCCAATCCCGTGGTGCTCTCGGAAAAAACCGGCTTTGTCAAAGGCGAGGTCTCGGCCGACATCGGCGTGGCCGCGGGCAATGCCGAAGTACAGGGGCAAAAGACCTGGACCGATTACGCCCAGGGCGGCGAATCGATCGGCTCTGGCACCAAGACCACCACGTCGTTTGCCGTGGGCGCGTTGGCGCGCATGGGCATCGTCAACTTGCGCGGCGGATACACCTATACCGGCGACAAGGTGGAGGGCGACGTCAATGCCGCCAATAACGGCGAATACCACAACCACAAGGTCAACGTCGGCCTGGGCCTGTCTAAGTCCATCACCAAAAACCCCACGCGGGATTTGCCGCCCGACACCGTGCAGAACGGCATTGTAGAATTTTTTGCCAAACTCGAAGGCCGCATGCCGGGCGGCCTACCGCGCGACGCGCTCTACGGCGCCTTTGGCAGCGTGGTCAAGCAGATATACGATGCCTGTGAATACGGCAAAAAGTACGGGGCCGGCGTCGATGTCAATATTGTCTTTGAGTGGCACAATGAGAAGCTGGACAGCGACGAACAGTACCACATGCAGTATTTCCGGGTGTCGGTGACGCCTACCCTATCGGCGTCGGCGGGCATGACCACCAAGGCCGGCGGCGTGGAAGTCGCCGTGAATGCCAGCAAGACCGAAAATGTCTTTGAACTGATCGGCACCGATAATTGGCACTACATCTACCAGCAGTACCAATTCCGCTGGAGCGAAGAGCAGTGGCGAGAGTTTGTCCAATCAAATCGCGGCAGACTCGACGAGCTCATGACCAACATGACCAATCGCGAAAACCCGGCTTACAGCGAGAAATTCGTCACCATGCTCCAAGGCACCAGCGGCTTTGACAATCGCATACAGGTGCTTGAGCAGTTTTTTCGCGAATCTTAATGGCACAAATGGCACTGAGCAGTTGAGACGATACCCACCATGGCCCCCTACGAGCCCGAAAACAAGCTAAGCGACAAGCCAAGCGACGAGCCAAACGATAAAGTAGACCTGATCCCCGGCTTTACCCGCACGGTCTATCACGCCCGTGGCCCTCATACGCTGCGCTTCGGCCATCGGCAAGGCGTCACCACGCCGGAAGACCTGGCCATGATCTGGGAGCGCCGCGGCGATGACGGACCTCGTACCTGGCTTATCGAATTCGCCATCGGGCGCCACGAGCTATTGGGGCTGGCCAATGCTGGCGTCATCGCTCTCACCCCGCAGGCCATCTTGGCATATACCATCACCGAACCGGTCCTTTTGCGCTTTCGCCCCAGTCCGGCGCTGTCGCGCGCACTCGACGACATCGAAGACACCGAACCACTGCTATCTCCAGTCACCAAGCTCATCGATCCGCGGGTACATCTGCAGCTGCTCGATGCTGACAATTTGGCATTTGTCCAAGCGCGACAAGCATCGGCGCCTGGCCCCGCCGGACCGACAACGGTCACAGGGACCCCATAGGCGAGCCGCCCTATGTCGATGTTGCATCTGAGATACGTGATCACGGCCGTCACGGCCACTGTCACGGCCGCCGTCATGGCGCCGATGCTCCTCTTCGCCTGTCAGCCGGCAAATTCGACCGGCGCGGCCCAAGACGGCCGAAGGCACATGCTGCTATCGCAGGATACCGCCGTCGTCATGGCCCAATTACAGCGGGAACCATGCCTTGCCGCCGACGCCATCAGCGCCGACAAGACCAAAGAGCTCATCGCCGCCTACAATGCCGGTCACGGTGATGCGTGCATTCGGGCCACCTTGGTCAATACCAGCGGCGAAGAGATCTATCGCTACCTCATTCTCTTGCCCCAGCGCGCGCGCGTGGTTGATGATGCCGGCAAAAGCAGCGCGCAACCAAAGGGGCAAGAGCTGACCATCAAACCCGTCATCGCCGTGGCCTGGGGTCATTGGGATTTGATAAAGCACGTCTTTATACCGGGCCCAGTCACGAGTGACGGCCCGGCCCGGGTCCACGAAAACGTCATCGGCATCCAATATGCCCACGATGAACCGTATCGGGCACTTTACTGAATATGCAATGACGCCGCCCGCGCGCCCTAGTAGTCCTAGCTCATAGGACTTCGACGATCTCGTATTCGCGCGCGCCGACGACGACGCTATCGCCCTCTTCTTGCCCGAGGAGCCGCTTGCCGAGCGGGGCCGACGGGGTGACGATCATGACCGTGGCCCCCTCGTGCTGGACCTTGAGCCCACCGCTGCACGGGCCGAGAAAATACCAGCTCTCGTCACCGTTGCAGTCGAGTTTGACCAGCGCGCTGACGGCGATGGCGCGGCCGGTAGAAAAATCGGCCACGGTGAGGGTCCGGTAGCGCAAGAGCGCGTCTTTGGCTTCGCCGGCCCGGCGCGCCTGCGCCCCGGCGAGATACGAGGCTTCCAGGGCCCGGGTGTCATACTTGTTCTCGGCCTTGGCCTCCACGTCGGTCGCGCCGTCGTAGGTGGCCTGCGCCGCCTCACTCAGGGCTCGCAGGTCTGTCTCCAATTGGTCGCAGATGCGCGCGAGCAGCCCAGTCTTCGTCATACCACGGTCATCTTAGCAAAGGAGCGCGTCAGCAAATAGGTCGAACGCCGGATAATTGACCAGCAATCGACCAGCCCCAATCGACCAGCCCCAATCGACCAGCCCCGAGGACATATATGCGACAGCGGTCGATTGTGCGACAGTGGTCAATCAACCAGTGATATCAAATACAATAAAACATGCGCGTAAACGCACTTGGCCAATCACGCCCACTGGCGCCCCAAGGCCGCGTCATACTGGTGCATACCGTCAGACACGACATTCCCGCTACAACCATTAGGGGTCGGTCCACACAAAGGTTGGCTCCGTAACTCATAATGACGCATGCGGCGAAATACCGGATAAAATTCTCTAGTAGGGGCCATTTTACCCGCATCTCTTATGCCAGTGGATGTATATTCCCGCCCATGCACCGATGGCTCGGTCTCTTACTATTTCTCGCATGGTCGCCCGCCTGCGAGTACGTGGAAACCCGACGCATCGATATGTGTCTCATCAAGTACGAGGACTGTCAGCAGACGCCCCTCGGTCGCCCCCGTCCGGGCGGCAGTATTTGTCAAACCTGCCTGAATATTTGCAATATGCTGGGTGCATGGCCCAACGAGAACTTCGCGGGCGAGCCCTGCTACTACTACGGCACCGGCGATGAAGACGACATCATAACGATAGACCACGCCAGCTCCGCCTTTTCCGTCGACGCGGGATTACAACCATGAGGTTGTATACGAGCGTCATCTTGGCCCTGGTGTCCACGCGGCTTTTGTCCCAGGCCCGCGGCGCGCGAGCGCGGCCTACAAATTTCTCCAGCGCGAAGCCGCTTATCTCAGAGGCGACGAGGGCGGCGATGAGGTCGCAACCTCCGTGCCGGGCGCCAACCCTGTGGCGGACGCCACCTCCGTGCCGGGCGCCAACCCTGTGGCGGGCGCCCCCCCCGCGGCCGGCACCCGTGCACTGCGGCTCCTCGATTGGCAAATCGCCCGCCGCGATCTGCTGTACTCGGCGGTGCTGCACAGTTTCGATCACATCGCCGAATGGCCCCACGCATCGGCCCTCGATATCGCCAACAGCCGCCAAGTCGCCGCCACCGTGTACCAGCGCCCATCGGAGGAAATGCACATCTGTCTCAAACGCATCAAGGCCCTTGAGCCACCGCTTGCGGCCTGGGCCCTCACTGCCGTTGCCGCCTGTGCCCAGCACCCGAGCTTGCGCGCCCACATTCTGCCCGACCTCATCGCCGAACTCGAAGCCGCCCTCGCAGCCTCGGAGCACCCGACCCCGGCGCTCAGCGAACCACTGCGCGTCGCTAAAACGCTGCGCGACGCCAGCAAAGCCTGAGGGCATGGTGCCCGCGAAACCTCGTCGGCCTTGGCATGAAAACCCAAAAAAATCAGGCAGTTCGCAGTAGTAACGACGATCTGATTCCCCCTTGACAATCCGCCTTCGACTGTCAAAGATTGCGACTGCACCTCGATTGGGAGATACCGATGTCCATCTCAGCTCTACGCCGGCCCGCGCCCTACCGCGCCGCGGCCACTCGAACGCTCGTTGTCAGCGCCCTTTTGGCCCTTTTTGCCCTGGCCGCTTGCGCCAAAGCCCCCGCTGATGCCGATTCGCCGCCCACAGGCGACGTATATGGCGAAGGCGTGCAAGCTGCCAAAGTGGTGTCGATCAGCGAGATCCTCGCCGACCCCAAGGTGTACGCCGGCCAGCGGGTTCGCGTCGAGAGCATGGTCACCGACGTCTGTCCCAAACGCGGTTGCTGGTTCGACATGGCCGGCGATAAGCCGGGACAAAAACTGCGCTTCAAAGTCCAGGACGGGATCATGGTCTTCCCCATGGACGCCAAGGGCAAACGCGTCAGCGCCGAGGGCGTGGTCAGTCTGCAGCCCATGACCCTGGAGCAAACGCGCAAGTATTTGGCCTACCAGGCTGCCGAATACGGCAGTGACGTCGATCCCGACTCCGTAACAGAGCCCATGACAATGGTCCGTCTCGACGGCAAAGGCGCCGTGATCCACGCGCAAAACCCGCACACGGCCCGCAAGTAGCCCCCGCGCAGGCGCCCCCGGTATCGACATGCCCGGCAAAACGACGCGTTGGCGACCGTGGGTTCGCGCCATTCACCGCGATATTGGTTATGCTGCCGCGGCGCTCACCATCGCCTATGCGATCTCGGGTTTGGCGGTGAACCACATCGAAGACTGGAACCCCAACTACCAGTTCGACGAACGCATCATCGATGTCGGTCCGCTACCGGGCTCCGGCAGCGTCGGCCCAGCCAATGGCGACGACGGATCTGAGGGCTCTCAGCGCCCGATCGATCTCGACGCCATGGAGGCCCACGTGGTCGCAGCGCTGGCCCTCGATCCCGCGACCGTGCGCGGCAGACTCATGGCCAGCACGGCGCAATTTCAGCTATTTTTGCCCAACGGCGGCGAAGTGCGGGTGCAGGTTGCCACCGGACGGGGAACGGTCAAGACGGTGCGCACGCGGCCCTTCCTCTACGAGGCCAACGCACTACATCTCAATAACCTCAAGGGCATATGGACGTGGGTCGCCGATATCTATGCCCTCGCCCTCCTCACCTTAGCGATTACGGGACTCTTTATCAGCAAGGGACGCGTGGGGCTGTCTGGACGCGGCAAGTGGTTTGCCGGCGCCGGCCTGATGGTGCCGGTGATCTTTGTGATTTATTTATACTGGGGTCCCGCATCCGGGGCCTAGTCTTGAGCCCGCGCATGGTTGAGTCGATCGAGCCTGGTAGCCCCCAGAGTACCAATGACGACGTCCTTCAGTGCCGGGGTCTGAAAAAATCCTTTGGCGACAGGGCCGCGGTCCAAGAGGTGTCTTTTTGCATTGCGGCCGGCGAGACCTACGGTCTGTTGGGCCCCAACGGTGCCGGCAAAACCACGACGATTTCCATGGTCAGCGGGGTGTTGGCCCGCGATGCCGGTGAGGTGCAGATTGCCGGCGAGGCCATGTCGGCGGCCAATCTGGCGACCAACCTGGCGGCCAAGCGCTGGCTCGGCTACGTGCCGCAAGAGCTGGCGCTGTATCCCGACCTGAGTGCGCGCGAGAATTTGGCCTTTTTCGCCCGCCTGTATGGGCTATCGCGGGCTCAGCGCAAGACCCGCATCGGCGAGGTGTTGGAGATGGTGGGTCTGAGCGCGCGCGCCGATGCCCAGGTCAAGACCTACTCTGGCGGCATGCAGCGGCGCTTGAACATCGCCCTCGGTCTATTGCATCAGCCCAAATTACTCATTCTCGACGAACCCACGGTCGGAGTGGATCCTCAGAGCCGCCACGCTATTTTGTCCAGCGTGGCCGAGCTCAGCACAACCGGGATGGCGGTGCTCTACACCACCCATTACATGGAAGAGGCCGAGCGTCTATGCGACC
>JAAUYH010244150.1_pt1 | contig 12427 bp, 9 predicted proteins | sample 7278061 | NCBI WGS metagenome assembly JAAUYH01 (sample SAMN14350203, study PRJNA611818) | marine sediment metagenome | isolation source: surface marine sediment (0.6m) | place: French Polynesia: Moorea | collected 2018-08
AAGCAGCCACACTAGCAGTGGCGGCAAAGATATTTATGTTATAGAGCTGAGAAATCAGTAATGTAGCTGAATAGTTGCCGGCCTCAATAGGGTAAATCAACCTATCTTTCGAGCTTGATGCCAGGTCGTACCAGTCTAACCAAACTCTCGGCGATCCTAAAAAAGCATTTGTTAATACAATGAGAAGAGCGCTAAACGCTCCACTAACTGATAGCAATACGATAAGTTTAGGGACCCCATACCTCACAACAAAAGAGATGCCGAGAGCCAGCATGATGAGTATTAGATTGGGTTTGAGTAGACTGATGAATATAAACAGGCATGTGAAGATTAGGCCACTATACAACCGTTGCTTTGGATGATGACCATTTACTCTATCCACTAGTATTGTTGATGTGGCAATTAAAAATAGTTGAATCGTATTTAGATTGCCTACTCTGAGATCGATTATAAAGGGGAGAAATGTGACTGACAGTATTAAAGATAGTGTGAGAAAGTTGTCGGAGTCGCCTTGTAAAATGCCAATTAGAAAAACCGCAAAAATGAATAAAATCAGCTGCAAGAAACGAAAGCTGATTATTGCTTGTGTATAGTTCTCAGGTAATATTGAAAAAAACGAATACAATAGCGGTGTGCCTGTTAGGTCAAGTGTTCTGCGATAAGTATTAGCCTCTCTGAGCCTCTGATCCGATGATTTCTCAGTGTATTGATTTAAAATATCAGCGTAGGTATCTGGGGCGACATAAGGGCTTGTTAAAGGCTCAGGACTCAGTTGCTGTGCTTTTGCTACTCCCCAATAGTGATAAAAGTCAAATCCTGGAAAATGCAGATAATTTAACCAGGTATTGAAACTGATTAATGTAAGTAAAACTAAACTCAGAATTTTTACATTCATTTGTTACGTATAGATCAACTTGATCTAACTGAGGTTAAGATGCTGAAACCAGCTTATCATTGCAGTTTTTTTAGCTCTAGCAGCTTGTCGGAGTAATCAGAAATTACTCCACATTTAGGTTTAAGCTTATGAGGATGAGTCATATATAGTGTCAAAAGCCTATTTCTCCGATCAACTGCTAGCCTTTGGAGTGAGTAAACCAAATAGTAAGTCAGGATTTACGTTGACTGCTAGTCCCGTGTTATGGCATTTGCCCATCAAGTAGCTTATGGTCTACCAAATCGGTGTTGGTAATGGGACCGATGGATAAGCAGGATGATTTTTCAGATAGGCAAATGTAATTTTGAAGGCAGCGCATCGGATCTCGCCTGCGTTGTTAGAGCAGGTCCTAGATTAATCCACGGTGAGATGCGATGTCGCCAGTTAGGGATAAATCATTCTACTAACCGGTTGGACCGTAGAAGAGAGCGATCAATCCCCAAGAACCAACAATAATAGCGATAATGACATTTATGGAGTTTGGTCAGAAGAGGCATAAATTCTGAATGACTTTGATTCTACAGGTAAAAATATGCACGATTGATCGCGCCATTGCCTAACGTGGGCATCATTTCATATAGATGCACTCGATTAACCTGTAAGCAAAATAAGCCCCCATACTTATGAACAAGGGTTCGTCTAATGAATTAATTATTGAAGCAGGACGTACAGAAGTTCAATACTGGCGTGACTTGTGGCGCTATAGGGAGTTGTTTTACTTTTTGGCCTGGCGGGACATTTTAGTCCGATACAAGCAAACGGCAGTAGGTATAGCCTGGGCATTAATTCGCCCTTTCCTAACAATGATAGTGTTCACAATCGTGTTTGGAAAAATTGCTAAGCTTCCTTCAGAAGGCGCTCCGTATACAATTTTGGTATTTTCGGCAATGTTGCCGTGGCAGTTCTTCGCAAACGCACTGACAGAATGCAGCAACAGCTTGATTGATAACGCCAACCTTATTTCTAAGGTCTATTTCCCTCGTCTGGTAGTTCCTACCAGTGCGGTAATTGTCAGCTTTGTCGATTTTCTTATTTCAGGAATAATCCTACTGGGGCTAATGGCTTGGTTTGATTTTGTGCCCAGTTGGCGAATTGCCCTGCTGCCATTGTTTATTTCAATAGCCTTTGCAGCAGCTATGGGAACAGGACTGTGGTTGGCGGCATTAAATGTAGAATATCGTGATTTCCGATATGTTGTGCCGTTTTTGGTACAGTTTGGATTATATATTTCTCCAGTTGGCTTTAGCAGCAGTTTAGTGCCAGAGCAATGGCGGTTGCTCTATTCGCTAAACCCAATGGTGGGGGTTATAGATGGGTTTCGCTGGGCGATTTTGGGACAGGATTCTATAATTTATCTTCCAGGTTTTTTGCTTTCCCTGATCATTGTGGGACTGGTATTAATTTCTGGCATTTGGTACTTTCGAAAAATGGAGCGGACATTTGCAGATGTGATTTAGATTGGACAATAGGAACGTCCATTTGTATGTGTATCGATTACTATCCAAAATACTTGAAGTCATAGGCCTGAATTTACTTCATATGAGTAGGAATCGTTATGAATAAATCAGAAATTATCGAGGTTTGACTTTTGCTTGTAAACTTTAATTTTCTGTTCAAAGCCTGATTTTCAGAGCTTTTTTGTTATCTATTTGACTTGGTTATGTCCGATATTATTATTAGGGTCGAAGATCTTGGCAAAAAGTACCTTATTCGGCATGAACAGGCAGGGAAAAAGTATAAGGCGCTTCGGGATGTATTAACCGATGGTGCAAAATCTTTGGTTAGGCCATTTCAAAATACAAAATCACAAAACAGGCGAGAAGAATTCTGGGCGCTAAAAGATGTCTCCTTTGAGATTAAACAGGGCGATCGGGTTGGTGTCATCGGACGCAACGGGGCGGGGAAGTCGACGCTACTGAAGATTTTGAGCCGAATTACAGAGCCAACGACGGGGCGGATTCGGATCAAGGGGCGGGTTGCAAGCCTGCTGGAGGTAGGGACAGGGTTTCACCCAGAATTGACTGGTCGAGAAAATATTTTTCTGAATGGGGCAATTCTGGGCATGAGCCGGGAGGAGATCAAATGCAAGTTTGATGAAATTGTCGCCTTTGCCGAGATAGAGCAGTTTTTAGATACGCCAGTGAAGCGCTACTCTTCCGGCATGTATGTGCGACTGGCATTTGCTGTTGCTGCTCATCTGGAACCAGAGATTTTGATTGTGGATGAAGTTCTGGCAGTGGGAGATGCAGCATTTCAGAAGAAGTGTTTGGGGAAGATGAGAGATGTTTCGGATGAGGGACGAACGGTCCTGTTTGTTAGCCATAACATGGGCATGTTACAAGAGCTTTCTGAAAAAAGCATCTGGCTTGATAGAGGTGAAGTGGCATACAAAGGAGATGTTAGAGAATCGGTATCAAAATATCTCTCTTCTGGTCAGGTTTTTAATGATGCAGTAGTGGATTTAGGCGATCATCCAAATAGACTTGGAGGAATGAAGAGGATTCTAGATAGTGTCAGTGTTAGGGCTATAGAAGGTGAAGCTCAAAGGAATTTTATCCAAAGTGAAGACATATTGCTTTATGTAGATTACAAAGCCCCAAAAGACATTAGACTAGCGGGTGCCGGTTTCATTATAAGTACTCTTGAGGGAATCAGGGTAGGCAGTTTCAACACATATATGGCATTCCCCCCACCTCATAGTATTCCTACAAAAGGACGAGTGAGGTTCATAATTCCAGCTAGACAATTTACACCGGGCTCTTATGTTGTCACAGTTTCTCTTGGATCTCATCAAGGCACATTAGCGGATAAAGTCGAGAATTGCATCAATTTTATGATTGATCAATCTGATGTTTATGGGACTGGATATCTCTTAACAAAAGAAGATGGAGTGGTAACACTTTCTGTTAAAGCTGAGGTCTCCAAAGTATAAGAACTTGAGAGTTTTCTATTAAAAAATATATTTGAACTACATGGCTTCACTTCAAGAGGATTGAAATAAATGCTTAGAACTGTTAAAAAACCTCTCAGTTACTTGAAGGGTAAAGCTCATGCCTATTTAAAGAATCGGCAAGGAATAAAACGTAAAGAACGCATAGAAGAGCGTCTCAAAAATATTGACATTACTCCCAAAAACTTTTGTTTTGATGAGTTCAAAGTAAAAGTTTTGCGGTTTATAACTTCTATGCAAGTCGATCAATCAGGAATCAAATATCGGTATTCTGCTTCATGTGGTCAGACAACATTGTATGCTTCAGTCTATGCCTGCATGACCCTTTCTTTGATAGGAGATTTTAAGAAAATATCATCTAATATAAGAAAGGAGTGGTCGGATTATTTCAATAGTTTTCAAAAAGCAGAAGATGGGCTTTTCTATGATTCTATGGTTGACAATGAAATATATGATCAATCTGACTGGTGGGGGGCTCGACATCTTGCTTTACATATGATCAGCGCCTATACAGATCTTGATACAAAGCCTGCTTTTCCTTTTAGATTCTTAGAAAAATACTATAACCTGGATAAATTAGAGAAATGGCTTAGTTCTTACGACTGGAACCAAGCATTTTCAAACACTAATGATATTGACAATAAGTTGATGAACATTGGTTGTCTACTCCAATATCAAAGAGATTCATGGAAAGATAAAGACGCAGAAAATGTGGTTATCTTCCTTCAAAAGTATTTACTGGAAAAAATCAATCCAAATACAGGGATGTGGGGGATATATGACATAGCTGATCCCTACCAACGTTCCCGAATGGTTCAGTTTGCTTATCACCTTTACCCTCTTTTCTTCTATGACAGAATCGATATTCCACATAGAGAGCGAATTGTACAAAATGTTCTTGCCACTCAAAATTCTTTAGGTGGGTTTGGTGTAAAATCCAACTCTAGTGCATGCGAAGATATTGATTCAATTGATATTCTGATCCGTCTCGCTCCATTAGTGCCAACCTATCAATCTCAAATTGACTCAGCTTTGCATAAGGCATTCCGATGGATAATGTGTAATCAGGTTGACGATGGTGGATTTGTTTTCCGGCTGGAAGAGCAGATGATCTATGGCCACAAGGAAATGAGTAGTAATAACAATTGTGGTGCGATGTTTCCAACTTGGTTTAGATGTCTGTCCCTTGCTTATATGGCTAAATACTTTAATATAAGTGGCTTTAAGGTAAATTCTGCGCCTGGCTTAGAAAACTGAATCATTAGTTTTAGAATAAAAAGCGAACATGCAAGTTCTACACCATTACAATTCCGATCATAATGTTTCTTCAGCACAGCAGATTGTGCCTTACATTTTCGATATTTTACAGATCGAACTAACCAGCGTAATTGACATTGGCTGCGGTTTGGCGCAGTGGTTGCGAGTGTTCAAGGAACACGGGGTAGACGATGTTCTTGGCATTGATGGTTCGCATGTTCCCCTAGATAAATTGAATATTGATATATCTGAGTTTAGAGCATGTGATCTACGTAAGTTGTCTGTGCTAGAAATTGGAAAAAGATTCGACTTGCTTTTGTGTTTAGAGGTTGCTGAACACTTACAACCAGAATATGCCCATCAATTTATTCAGACTTTAGTTTTACTCAGTGATAGAATTATTTTCTCTGCGGCAGTTCCAAATCAAACTGGAGAAAATCATTTTAATGAGCAATATCCTGACTATTGGGCCGGTTTATTTTCACAATATGGTTATCGCCTTCTTGACCCATTTAGAGAAAAGTTCTGGCAAGACGAGAAAGTGAATTGGTGGTATAGACAAAATATGTTTCTTGTTGTTAAAAACGAGCTGGCAGGGAATTATAGCTTTTCATACAATGGTAATGTCTATATTCATCCGAAGCTATTAGAACTGCGATCCTCATTGGCAAAAAAGCCTAAAACTAATGATTTAAGAGTAGCTTTCAAGCATCTAATTAAGAAAGTTATTAGCAAAATCTCATGATCTGCAATGACTTTGCTTCAGTCATTATTCCCACTAGAAACCGCTCCGTGCTACTTGAGAAGGTGCTAAGGTCTCTGTTGAGTCAATCTCTCTCCAGTACTGAGTTTGAAGTCATTATCGTTGACAATGGTTCAACTGATAACACAAGGGATGTAGTTGAAGCATTCATACCCCTCTTACCCAATTTGCGGTATATCTACGAACCCCATCCAGGCTTGCACGCTGGTCGTCATAGAGGTTTTCAGGAAGCCCAGAGCAATATTCTAGTCTACGCTGATGACGATATCGAGGCATTTCCTACTTGGCTAGAAACGATTAAAGCCTGCTTTAAAGAGGATGTTGCCATGGTGGGAGGCAAAAATCTGCCAAAATTTGAGATTCCCCCACCCGACTGGCTGCTATCGATGTGGCAGCCGAATGCAATCGGCGAGCAAGTATTATGGCAGCTCAGCATTCTCAATCTTGGAGATCAGCCAAAATCCATCACTCCCAATTTTATCTTCGGGTGCAACTTTGCTATCCGCCGTTCCGTGCTGGAGTCAGCTGGTGGGTTTCATCCAGATAGTATGCCTCAGGAACTCATTCGCTATCGAGGCGATGGGGAGAGTCACGTTTCTCAATATGTTCAGGCAAATGGTTATCAAGCCCTATATCATCCAGAAGCCTCGGTATATCACTGGGTTTCTGCAAGCCGCATGACGATAAAGTACTTCTGTCGCCGGGCTTATAACCAGGGAATTTCAGATTCCTATACTCAGCTCCGCAAAGACAACAGACTGTCGCCTCAGCTTGTCCCCGGCCCGACTTCATCGACATATACAGAGCATATCCCTGTTCCGATTAAAAAGTTACGATCCCTCTATCGTCGATTACGCGGTAAGTCTTTCACCCAACTACCTGCAACTCTACTTCGGAAGATCCGTTCCATAGAGCATCCCGCCTCCGCTACTCCAATTACAGCTAAGCTAGATCAGATTCAACGGCAGATCTATGCTGAATATCATGCTGGATATGCTTTCCATCAACAAGCAGTCGTGAGTGATCCAACTCTCCTGACATGGATTCTAAAGCCTGACTACTGGGACTACCGATTACCTGAGCCTTCATAGCTTGGTGGTGCAGAAAACTTTTTTGAGTCTCAAATTGAGACTACTAGAATAGCCAAAATAGGGGCTGAAACCCATTGCCTTCGTAGAAATTCAGGGTTAGAGTCCAAAAACAGTGTCTCAGTGAGAATCCTTTATTCATGAGGGTTTCAGGAGTTTTCTGCACCACTAAGGCCTTCATAGTGTTGAAGCAACTTTAGAAAGTTTGAATTAAACGATCTATATTTGGAGTTGAAACTATGAACATTGCTGAGAAATTTAAAAAACATGGTGTTTTGGGATCATTTCAAAAAGCATATCAATTACTTTCCAGAAAAATTCATAGAAGTTACTATTGCTGGTCTGTTAAAGGTGCTCCGGAATATAAAAATCCTACTTCAGACGAACTTATTCAAATTGAAAATGATCTAGCAGATTTAGGCGTTCTAGTTCAAGATTATTCTCCTTCTCCAGATGGTTTTATTAAGTTTCAACAATCTAATTATTTCCCATTTAACTACCATGGTGGAATCGCTAGTCCAGTCTGGGATGAGAAGTTACTTGAACATTGGATTGCGGCTGAGCGTCTAGATCTAAGCACTTGGGAATCGGAAGATATATATATAGATGTTGCCGCAGCGAATTCACCCTGGGCGGAAATACTACGAAAACACTTCCGTATTCAAGCATTTGCGATTGATCTTGATGAAGTAGGGGGCAATTATAAAGATCTACCCTATTATCGAATTGAAAATGCAACCGCTACCACCTTCGATCGTGAATCTATAACTGGCATGTCACTTCAATGCGCCTATGAGATGTTTATGAAGGATGATGATACTAAATTGATCGCAGAGATAGAGAGGATTTTAAGGCCAGGTGGAAAGGTAGTTATTTCACCTCTGTATTTGCACACTCATCACTGTGCCTATTCAACACCTGAATATTATGGCAAAGGGTATTCTGACCCAAGTGCAAAAGAATATGTGAATTTTGGATGTTTTGGAATCCCATCATCACGTAAATATAGTGCAAAGTCTCTGAAGCAAAGAGTTCTGAATCCCATCGTAAAATATGGTATGCGTTATCAGCTACTTGCACTTAGAAATAAGACTGATTTAGGTAAAAATATCTATTGTCACTTTATCCTTGAAATTGTCAAATGAATTTTGAATAAGATTGTGTTCAAATAGATTATATGTCACGTTAAATCTTAGCCTTGATCGTTTCTTATCGATTCAGCAGAAAGCGTATCACCTGTATGCAATCCTGAATTTGAGATTATGGATCCCCATCCTAGCACCCTCCTAAATCGATTGCGAAGCGGGAAAGTGTGGCGCAAGCAACCTAACAAACCACTCAATATACTTCTATTAGGGATTCTACCTCTGCTACATCTTTTATGGGGTTATCCGGAGGCTGACAATCATGGCCATACAAGTAAGGATGCTTATCGCTCTTGCTACTCTTAATTAGATAGGGCGTTGGCATAGCAGCCAGAAAAAGTCTGTGCGGCTTTGGTCGCAAACTACAGTAATCTTACGCATCGGTGAACTATTTGAAATGGATCTGGACTCATAGCCACACCTGTGATGCTACCGCTTAACGGGCAAACCTATCTATGAAATCTTAGATATGGAAGGATTTGCCGTTTTTCTTTCACTTGGTTAGTGTATATTCCAAAACCTCTATTGATTTGATTGTAAAGAATACGTAATGTGCTTAGAGCTCTTTTGATAGCTTTATAAAGTACCTAGGGAATCCTAACTACATCAGGAAACGACTCAATCAGAAAAAGTAGCTAATGTAAATTTGTTATGCTGTTTTTTCGCCTGAATCACCCTGTTCATAAATAAGCGTAAACTCCCGGTATTAAATATTTGGCTGTGAGAGATTAATACACTTTGCTTCTGATACACCTAACTTCGAAATTTTTCTTATCATGATTTATGAAATTACCTATCATGGCAAGCTTTTGGCAATCATTGTCGGCCATCATTTCCATGAGCCGGGGGTTCATTTTTTTACGCCCGGCGAATTTTCTCAACAACTTGCTTACATGCGCCATCCGACAGGTAAAGTGATCCCTCCTCATGTGCATAATCCCGTACGACGGGAAGTTCAGTATACACAGGAGGTTTTGTTGATTAAGAAGGGAAAGTTACGAGTTGATTTCTATAGCGATCAGCGAAATTACTTAGAGAGTCGCATTCTAGAATCTGGAGATGTAATCCTGCTGATTCAAGGCGGTCATGGTTTTGAAGTGCTTGAAGAAGTTGAGATGATAGAGGTGAAACAAGGTCCTTATGTAGGAGAACAGGATAAAACAAGGTTTCGAGGTATCCCCGCAACGCAAACTAAAGTAGTTGACTAGTTTATGAAACCTATTCCTGTTAATGAACCATACTTAGCACGGAATGCAAGCAAGTATCTCCAGGAATGCATTGATACGGGTTGGATCTCGTCAGAAGGTCCATTCGTCCAACAGTTTGAAACTCAATTTGCAACCCTTGTAAATCGAAAGTATGGTGTCGCCGTATGTAATGGCTCTGCTGCGTTAGAGGTTGCGATCGCAGCTCTAAAAATCGGTTCAGGCGACGAGGTGATTTTGCCAACTTTCACCATCATTTCCTGTGCGACAGCTATTGTAAGGGCAGGTGCAATACCCGTTGTAGTAGATTCCGACCCCCACACCTGGAATATGGATGTTGCCCAGATTGAGACGAAGATTACCCCTCGCACCAAGGCAATTATGGTGGTTCATATCTATGGGCTGCCTGTGGATGTGGTCCCAATAATAAAATTAGCTGATCAGTATGGCTTAGCTATTATCGAAGATGCTGCAGAAATGCATGGACAGACCTATAGAGGTAGACCATGCGGCAGTTTTGGTGATATCAGCACCTTCAGCTTCTATGCTAACAAGCACATCACTACGGGGGAAGGCGGCATGGTGTTGACTGATGACGAAGAATTGGCTGAACGATGCCGCTCTTTACGAAACCTTTGTTTCCAACCCCAACAACGATTTATTCATGAAGAACTAGGTTGGAACTTCCGCATGACGAATCTTCAGGCTGCTGTGGGTGTCGCCCAACTGGAGGAGCTACCAGCTTGTTTGATCCGCAAGCGAAAGATAGGCCAATACTACAATGAACTACTGGCAAATATTTCAGGTTTGCAACAACCTATGCCTCGCACTGATTATGCTGAGAACATTTATTGGGTGTACGGTGTGGTGCTTTGCAACGAGCGATCCGAGACTCCAGCAGAAGTTATGAAACAGTTGGCGGCCCGCAAGATTGGCGCCCGCCCCTTTTTCTGGCCTATGCATGAACAGCCTGTTTTTCGCAAAATGGGTTTGTTTGCCAAAGAGAGTTGTCCAGTAGCGGAAAAACTAGCTCGACGTGGTTTCTACTTGCCTAGTGGCGCCGCTCTCACCGACGACGCCATCGAGCAAGTCGCCACTGCCTTGAAGGAGGTACTTGCATGACTGTATTTGGAGCCTATGCCAAATACTATGATCTGCTCTATCGCGACAAAGATTATCAAGGAGAAGGGCAATTCATTATTAAACTGCTCCGCAAACACGCTCCCAACGCCAAAAGGCTATTGGAGTTAGGCAGTGGTACAGGACGTCATGCTGAAATTCTTGCTCAGGCAGGCTATCACCTTCATGGTATTGAACGTAGTCCGGACATGTTGGCCCAGTGTCATGCATGGTGTGCTCAACTTCCTGCCCAGCAACAGAATCTTCTCCAATTTACTGAAGGTGATTTGCGTTCGATTAGATTAGGACAGCAGTTTGATGTCGTAATCTCCCTCTTTCATGTTGTTAGCTATCAGACCACAAATACAGATCTGAGAGCAGCATTTAGTACAGTGAAAGAGCATCTCAAACCGGGAGGCGTTTTTATCTTTGACGTTTGGTATGGACCTGCCGTTTTAAGTGAACAGCCTACTGTTCGGGTTAAGCGTTTAACGGATGGCATGACGAATATAGCAAGAATTGCTGAGCCAAACTTAAACCCTAATGACAATTTAGTTGAAGTCAATTACCAAGTCTTTATTCAAAATACTCAAGATGAGATTTTTGAAGAGATACGAGAATCCCACCGTATGCGGTATCTTTTCAAGCCGGAGATTGATTTTCTACTTGAATCTCTGGATATGGAATTAGTAACCTCTGGGGGTTGGATGACGGATCAACCTGCTGGCTTGGATACCTGGAGTGTTTACTTTCTTGTTAAAAGAAAATGAGAATTGCTATACCCTTCGGAAGCACCTTCAGCATGTCTCCAGAACGTGGAGGAGGTTACACCTTTGAAAATGAATTGATCCAAGCATTATTGAACTTAGATTCTGAGTTAACTCATTCGTTCCGACTATATAGCTTTGGACAAGATATAGTTGAAAAAGATCAAAAATTTAGAAATATCGAGATTATTAATCCCCATCTTAATTTTATAGAGAAAGCTCCATCTATAATCACGAGATATAGTTCAGCTTTGCTTAAAAAATTAGCCAACCCAGATATCCAATACCAGGTTGAAAGTTGGGCTGCAAAGTACATAAGGGATTTTATCAGCAGAGATGGAACAGATTTAGTTTGGTCATTTACTCCAAATTGTCTGACTTCAAAAATTCCCTATGTATTGACCATCTGGGACTTACAGCATCGTCTACAGCCTTATTTTCCAGAAGTTAATTCTCGGAGGGAATGGGCGACTCGAGAACATATGTTTAGTTCTGCCCTAAGGAGAGCAACATATGTTATAACAGGCACTCAAAGGGGTAAGACTGAGATTGAGAGATTTTATCAAATTGCCCCTGAGCGCATCAAGATTTTATCCTTTCCTACACCTCAAATTTCCATTAAAAGTGTCACCAAAGGATTTTCAAATATCTTTGTTAAATACAATATTCCTAAAGACTATATTTTTTATCCTGCTCAATTTTGGCCGCACAAAAATCACATAGGCTTACTGTTGGCAATTAAGCTGCTTCGTGACAAATTTGATATTCATTTATCTGCTGTTTTTGTGGGATCAGACAAAGGGAATGAAAATCATGTCAGGAACACAGTAAAGCAGCTAGGTTTAGAACAGCAAGTATATTTCTTGGGATTTGTTCCTCGAAATGATTTATATGCTTTATATTATTTCGCCTTTGCCCTAACTTTTGTAAGCTTCTTCGGTCCCGATAACTTACCGCCCCTTGAAGCATTTGCGTTAGGTTGCCCAGTAATTGCAGCAAATGTTCCTGGAGCCCAGGAGCAGCTAGGCAATGCAGCCTTGCTTGTAAACCCAGACAATGAAGAGGAAATAGCCTTATCTATTAAGTCGCTTTATGAGAATCCAGATATGCGAAAAGTGCTAATCGAGAAGGGGAAGGAGAGAGCATCCTTATATAACGGAGAGGGTTACATTAGAAAAATGATAGAAATTATGGATGAG
>JAAUYH010001987.1_pt1 | contig 12425 bp, 5 predicted proteins | sample 7278061 | NCBI WGS metagenome assembly JAAUYH01 (sample SAMN14350203, study PRJNA611818) | marine sediment metagenome | isolation source: surface marine sediment (0.6m) | place: French Polynesia: Moorea | collected 2018-08
CCTACTGGGCTACGAGGTCCATTTTTGTGCGGCTTCTCGATGCACCTTTATCAACCAAACCCTTAAAAATTTTTAATTTCCTGTAGGATTTCATCGACAAGAATACTGTGTGCGACAAGGGTATTATATTATTTTGGCACGGTACCTGTACTGTACAATACAGTACGACAGAAAAGATTCATAGGGAACTTCAACAAATGATGATGTTTACTACAGAACAAGAGCATACAGAACCGTACAGAAAGTGCTTTCTGGAATCATGATTCATTATCACAAGACCCGAGTACAGAAGTTAAGCACCCGTACACAGTGAAAATAGTGTGCCCCCCTTACGGCCGAGTTGTGCTGTTGAGTATGAGAGGTTGTAGAGGGGTTGCGGTCTACCAGTGCAGGGTAGCAGGCGAGGTTTAAGGGGTTGCCATTTTGATTACTTTCAGGCAGTTCTATATAGGGTTATACATCTAGTGCAGAGCAGTTTTGTGCAGCACAGCCTAACGGAATAGGGATAGCTCTGCTAAGTGACCTAACGGCAACACCCTTGCGTTATAGACTAGCCTCTCTATGTTACCTATTACCAGATAGCTCAAAACCAATAACCAATTATTGTATAGGGATGCATCGAATAATCAATATTTTTTCGTGGCTTCGATATAGGTCGTAAAAAGAAAGTCGAATGTATGATCAAGCTCGATGTTGAGGATACACCTACGCGTTCTATTAGTCTCTTTTTTCATTAAATGATTCAGTTGAATTTGTAGGGGTCGCTGTGTTTCTGGAATTCAATTCCAGGATCATCAATTCAACTGAAAACTAGATTATAGGTTTGCCCCGAAATTTGAGTATTACGTACAATGATATGTGAGTGTGTGAACTCACAGCTCAAAAATGGCGATCAAATGCCACTACATTACTATATACCCTTCCTAAATCGTTGGCTCTAATTAAGACAGGGTTCGTCCACGCGATGCTCTTCGCTCGATCACCGTTTCTTACTTGAACTTGTCTTCTTTTTCTCATGGCAGCATTTGTACAATTTTGTACATAACCTATCCATTTGTGCACTGGAATACTAATCTACTGAGTACTGTACGTAAATGAGTAAGAGCCTCCTCCACGGTAAGGGAGGCACACCTTTTTCACTGTGTACTGGTAGTGTACAGTATACAGATGAACAGCTCTTATTCCGTGCTTCCGGTCATCGTACAAGCGTGCAGAGCAAAGAAATGACAGTTGGAAGTACCTTGATTAGTGCTCTTTGTGTTATCAGAATAGTGCGTTGCTAATTATTTATTGAATTTCAAGGAATACTGTAATCGAATTTCGCGAACATGTGCAATTATCGACAGTTTCGTTTGCAGTATCTTGTAAGGCGGCAAACGAGCTTGGTGCCCTTCACCACTGCTCAGAATACGTCCATCCAATAAGAGGGATCCTTAGTAGCGCTACTGTATGTCCAATGCTCTCCAGTACCATTACCGTACATCGAGTTGTACTGTACCACTCACAATTCTTGTTCCCCAAAACTCGTTGTTCGTCTTCCGAACGGTACTGTACAGTATCAGAGAACCGTCGGGGTCGGGTTACTGGAATGGGCAAACATCAGTGTACAGTACAGTCAATTGTAATGTAGTACTGAATGCGTGAGTCAACGTGCTGTTTATCTCACTCATGGCCTCATTGTGCACTGTTACTATAAATTCAAAAGATGTGTGAAGAGTATGAATATAGAAATCGAAAAAACAAAAAGTAGCGTGCGCAGTGCCAAATGATTTACGAGGAAAGCTGCAAGGTTGTGGTGCTTGCGAGCCTAACCAAAAGGGAACAAATCAGCCAACAAAACTACATACTGTACTGTACAACTTTGCTTTTCTTGTTCCACTGCTGCACTACCACCGTCTTGTGCATTGCTGCCGGCCGGCTGCTGTGCCCTGCCCACGCTCTAGCCCCGTATTCTTCCTTACATTCCATGTTGTATGTCATCATTACCTCGTTTAGCTTGTAGAGTGGCTTCTCCTTCCCTTCGCCAATGCTGCCAATCTTCGACGTGTTTTGGAACGTTTCTTTCCATTTGCCGTCACAGTATCCGCTTCAGGTCTCACTATTTCCTCGCAATAATCCTCTTCAATCTCTGCAAATCTCGCACTTCTCAAATTCTGCATTGCCAAACTAGACAATGTGAATTTCGGATCCAACGATTCCTCCACATCTTCTCGTAACAAATATCCATCTTTGCCATCGGCTCGCTTGCGGAAGTAATGATGCACCCAAGGGACATCGTCCGCTAGTCGTTTCTTTTTCTTTTCACGCTGCGAATCTTCAATTTTTCGTTTTGCTGCGTTCGCATCTGTGGTATTCCCACGCCATATTGCGTCACTACACTCTGCCCACACCAGTGTAGAAAACGAATCTTCCAGTTCATTTTCTGCCGGTAACACTGGTAACATACTCTTCTCCACCTTCACGTCGTGATAGTTGTACAACGTTTTCGTCTTATTCGTTCGCATATCCGTGATTTGGACGATGTTGTCCCAAAATCCATCAAACGTGTAGAACGTTTCATCGCTAGCCGCATCGTAAATACGACCACTTATGGCATGTTGTTCTCCACGTCCCATCATGCCGCGTGCCTTGAATTCGAGGTCGGCATTGATTCCGCTTTTCTCACAAATGATCGACGCAGCTCCTGAAAACTCTAGCCGCTGTCTTCCAGCAAGGAATCCGGTCATATGAACCACCGGTCGAGTTATCAAGTACTCTTCGTCATCATGTTTGTCAAGAGTTATACGAATACAACCTTTCAATTTCACTTCAAGTGAGTTACCCCAGAACCGAGGCTCGGGTGCGGTGTAACTGTTGAGCCGAAACCCTAATGAACGATTGTTCAAGTGCAATGCGGTGATGGGTGGATGATGTGAAACTTGCTCGGCCACAAGAACTGTAGTGCCGTTCTCACGTTCGCGATGAGCAAAAGCGCAACGAAACACTTCACCCAATACAGGATTGTACGGTTTCTTTCCGAATTTTTCTTTTGCGAGTCCACTCAGGTTGAAGCGTAGCACGGCAAGCATGCGTTCGAGCGGTGTTGGAGCGGCACAAATGTCAGGAAGTAAATCGCCTCGTTGCATAGATTTCGTGCTTTTCTCCAATGTTGAGACAGGGTCAAGAATCGACGCAGGCAAATTCACATTGGTCACATCGGAACCGGCTTTCACAGAACTCAAAACTTCGCGCGCCAACTTGATCAACGAAAGCTCGTGGTCAGGCGCGTTCTCGGCATCATCCGGATTGCGTACTCTCGAGTAAGAATTAGGAATTCGGGGTCGTTCGGTTGCGGCAGGCGGAGCATCAGGCGCATCAAAAAATTCCTCACTAGAGGAACTGTCGTCTTCAATCGCAACCACGGAGTTGGTGGTGATGGCCGAACCCGAGGTGGCGGTGGCGGCAAGCATTTCGAAGGTGAGAGAAGACGACGACAAGAGATAGCAAGGAGTTGGACAAAACGGAAAAGAAAAAAATCGGCGCGACTTGCTGTCCCAGTAATGTAGGGCAGAGCAGTACAGGACAGGCGGCCCAGGTTAAATGTGCAAACCACGCAGTCGGAGGGAGGTAGCAATCGAACAGACAGCACAAATAGCTGCAGAGTCGCTGCTGTTGCCATTTCAATCAAATATTATTCCGATAATATTGTGCACTGCCACGTTGTACACGTCGCACTCCTTACAGGACTCATTTATCTCATGAAACTTTCTGAAACGCCCGAACGCCCATTCTATTCACCTCAACGAATTTTTTCACTCTCCTTTCTCAATATCTTTGTTTGCGCTTATCTTTCGCCTTGTTACTTTTCGCCTGTTGCGCCTGCTCATCTCTGCCTACCGCACACCCAACGGGACGAGGTAGTTCATCTACTGTTCGATGCTTTCGGTTCCTTGCTCGTCATGACCGGTGGGCCACCTAATGGCGCACCAGCACGCCTACTCGTACCATCCGCCGATGTGACGGCGAAGAATCTGCGCGCCACACTACACGCGTACTCCGCCTCCAAGTCTACCTACAACTACGATAGCGATGGAAGATTACAACGTCGTGCCATGTCGATTTTCGACAAACTCACGTCCACACCAAGACCCGTGGATGACGGCGAACGACCGAAATTTTTCCGTCTCGTCGACGACACCCCGTCGTTGTTAACCCGTTTCCGCGCTTTCATCACTCGCCTGAAATCGCAACGAGCCGAATCGAAAAAGAAACGCGTTGTGGGCGAAAGCAAGGCACTGCGGATACTTGCACGAATATGCGAACTCATCGATTATTGCCCCATTCCTCCCATGTCCTTATTTCTGGGCTCCGTTTTCACCACCGTCATGGTCAATATCCTTCGTCCTTCCTTCGCTCTTCGCTTCGAATGGATGCCTTCTGTACTTGACGGCTGCATCATATTCAGCACCTTGTTGTGTTTCGCCTGGAAACGCGGGCCCGTGTTGAGAGCGATAAATCGGAATGAAAGTCCATATCGGCATCCGATCGACGACGCTCTCGAGCCATACGCCGAATATATTGAAGAGAAACATGCCGCTGTCAAGGCTGGGAACGAGGAACTTAAAACGAATTTTGCTCAACTTGATGCCCTTCGTCGTGAACTCGCTCGTGACCCTGCTGCGGCGGATAAAAACGCAATATTAAAACCGTCGCAACGTGCGAAAGCTATGATAGAAGCTGGAGCACTTGGTGCTGGGTACGACGCAGAAAAGGCCGCTGAAGCTGAGCGAATCAAAAAAGAAGAGTCATTACGCCGTTCCCACCAATTATGGCGTGAGCGTTCAGGTAATAATGAAGTTGATGAAGCAATTGAAAAGTTGAAAAGCTTTGCTGCTACAGGGTATCGCATGAAAACGAAAGAGCTCAAGCAGCGTGCTGCTCCACGCCCGGTTCCGCCTGCTGTTGCTGCGTTGAGACGAGGCGGTGTGGCAGCTGCAACAGTCGCCAGTGCGGCGAACGCACTTGCTAGCGGGCTCGCGAGTGGTGGTGGGAGTGGTGGTCCGCGAGCTAGTACGGAAGGAAGTGGCGAACGTAATAGCGGTAGTGGAACGTCAGGGAGTAACCCAATGCCAGGTCGTCCCACGCTTCCATTGAATGCCACATTTGCGTCATTCAATTCATTTGCACCGCCCGGGGCCGCCGACACATCGAGAAGGTATTCCGGTAGTAATGCCAGTGTGCGCTCAACAGCGAGTGCACCATTGTCCACTAGCAATGCGAGAAAACCGAAGATGCGAATATTTCGACGCAAACAAAGAACATCACCGGACATTGCTGCGGCACTCGACGGAAATGGAAATGCGAATAATCGAGATGTGTTTGTGGAACCACTTGGCCCACAACTTATACCAATGGTTCAAACGGTGCCAGAATCAGACGCCGGGAGAGAGCCAACACATGAGCATAGAAGAATGCCGTCGTTTCCTCGATTATCGGGTCGACGAGCACGGAAAGCGAGTAGGGCACTCGCTGCAGGCCCGCCTGGAACACCGAATAGAGGGGGAGATTAGAATGGCGTTGTGTGTTCGGTTTGCATTATAACTCAGTAGTAAAATGGAACGTTTTGCTGGTGCTCGCGAAACATGTGCATAGTGCTTGCAAATAAGTCATACGGAATAGCATTTGTTTCATTTCCACACCGAGGCGTATTCTGTTTCCGGCGGCTCAATGAGGAGAGTATGTGGAGAGCGGGCGGGCGGGCGGGCGGGCGAACGGGCTAACCTGGCGACTCGAAGATAATCGCCAGGCGTGACATCTTGATGGCTCATCTGTACACTACCAGAGTCTGAGGCGTTCGATTCGCTCGCGAGTTATAAGACGGAGTTCTCAAAGAAACGAAAAAGTGTAAGGTTGGTGCGGGAGGGTTGAGTATTCCTGCATGATGAGATTCGTCTTGGGGAGAAAACCAAAGCCAGGGTTTGGCAGAAAATCGACAAGAATCTAGAGCAAGGGTTAAGCTTACGAGTTTGAGATATTCCAAATGGGTGTTTGTCCCAATTGCAAATGTGAACACTTGAGAGTGGTGAGCCTGATTGTGGTTGTGGTTGTGATTGTTCAAACGACTCATTGGCGTCAGGTGTAGAGCAGTGTCGTTGTTGTTGCTGTACCTTAGTTGTAGTCGAAGAAAGACAGCGCGGAATGAAAGCTGAGGAGACGATGGAACCAACAAATGGATCGAAGATACGATGGGACATCAGCTGAGCAGCAGGTGAGGAAATCAGGAATATCCAGGAAAAGTGAAAGTAGAGAAAAGAAATGAGGGTTTCTCCCTGAAATGGGGGGCAGTGTGCACAGGGTTCTACAGGTGGGTGGAGTGGTGTGTGTACAGTACTGTTTCACACCACCTACTCTTAACACATGCGCTTAATTTTTTCCCTTGGCTCAAGCTCACTCAACATACACACGAAACTAACTATTTCTTGTTTACTCTTCTGTTTCGCCATGGACGAGTTCTTCTTCTTCGGGTTTTTCTTCTTCGGGTTTTTCTTCTTCTGTAACCCGTCCACTCTCCTTTTTGATCTAAGTATGCTAACTTGAGTTACGCACACTCGGAATAGATGAAACATTGCTAATTGTGGTTGACACACTACAAGTCGTAGATGATGTAGTGGTAGTGTTGCTCAGTTTCATGTCCTTATTACATACGGATTTGCAAGATACGCACGATGGAGTTCGTGATCGACCTTTGGCACGAAACAATTCTTGAGGATTTGCCTTAGAATCAAGAACTTCGATTGAATCGGCAGTATAGTCTAAAAGAGATCGAAGTAAGAGAGTAATGGAGTGAGTGAGTGAGTGAGTTGGAATGTGAAAAAGAGAGAGAGAAAGCGACCAACATACCGCAGTGACAATCTTTGCAGTATTCATCACATTCATCGCACCAAATCCAGGTCTCTAAAGCGTTGCAGAAGGTGCAGTCAGAGTACTCGTGAACAGAGTAGGCGTGGTTACATTTTCCTACAGGACAACCCTGGGTAGGCTCCTTAGGAATGCACATACTGTAGTGGGTTGAATCGAGTTGAAGGTAGATGAGAGTTGGTTTGAGTGGAGATAAGGTGGTCGTTTCGGTGGTCCGCTCGCCCCCGGCGGTTTATATGGAGTTGTGAAGAAAGATTGAGGGCGTTTGAGCTACGCGCCCGCTTTCGTCTCAACGAATCAAGCTCTTCCACGAGCAATAGTATGATTGGCAAGCCGTGCGTAAATGCATACATTCTCATCATCGTACCCTGCTCCAGTTGTTACACACAGCTTTTTGTGCCCCCTCTCCGCATTGTTGCTTCCTGATTCCGCCTCGCAATTCAGATATAAGTTGAAGAAAAGCCAATTTTCGTACAAAGTTTGGTAAATGTATGGGTGACCAACTCACACACACACACGCACCCAAACCCACACACCTAGACCCCTCCATATATAGTATGGCAACGATCACTCGAAGGTTCGGTTCTTTCTCGATCGAGATTCGAGCAGTTTTATTTTGTGAATGATACAGTACAGTTTTTGTTCGTGTTGCTCATTACGTGGAGTTGATTCGTTGATTTCCTTCATATGTTTGTGTTTCGACGCTTGCCAACCGTTTCTTGGAACGAATCTTGTTCAGAGTCGTGACTTTTTGTTTCGATCTCACTCACTTCACTTACCCACTCACCCACCACTTACTCCTTTTTTTCTTTCCATATGCGATAAGGGCTTGTCTTTGTTTGCATAGTTAAAAGTGCTGAATGCGCGCACGGCGCATTCTTCAGCGTTTACCCTCAATATGAGGAGCTCTCTTAAATTTGGTTTCACATGATCTCTTTTGCTCTGCGTCTCTTCCTTGTTGTGGTTTCCGATTTCTGGTGCATGTGCGGTATGGTGCAGTGCAGATGCGCTCGCATTTATGAGGGAGGACCGCGATAAACACTTTCCTCTCAATTTTCGGAATTCTTTCGTTACCGAGATTTCTTGTCAGTTTACCGTATTCTACCGATACTTGTACTTTACTGGAATAAACGCTATTAAACTGTACAGTACTTCACCTTATCAACAAGCAATCAACGATTAGTTTTTGAATGTACCTTCAGTCTAAACTGTAATGGATTGCATTGTACTGTACAGACATGTGTGTGCATGTACTGTACGCGTACCTTCATCTTTCTCTAACAAGTACAGTTTCTTGAAATGTTTCGAGATTTCACACACTAGTTTGATACTGAAGAATTTACCAATTTCGACATGACAACAATTCACGAATGTTCGAATGCGAACACTCTGATCGATTACTGCACCGCGGTACAGTTTTCCCTTCCTTCCTCTGATATACTGTATTGAACTGTACAGTAGTAAGATGCCAGATCACGTTTGTGATGTTTTTTCTCTGAAATTCTGAATATGTAACATCAACAACAGAAACTCGGGAAAAGTGATGTGCCAGCCATACAACATAATGTAATGTTCTCCTTTTCTATGCCTCATCACGATCGTCAACTGTTCTGTCGTCCATGTCACATATGCAGAATATCACGAAAAACAATTGTAACCCTCAGGTATCACGAACCTGATGTGCCATTTCCTCCGTTTCGACTGTAATACTCTATTAATTACAACAATAAGTCACTCAGGAGAGACGTGGCCGGGAGACGTTGTTAAACATTAGCTACCGCAGTACTGTAGCTTTCGAAATCTGGCTAGTGAACTGCGATGAGTAATTGAACCATATCTCATCACATCATGTCCTCATAGATTTTTTTCATACTTAGACTAAGACTCGTGGCCATTTCAGGCTATTCTAAATACGGAGCCATTTTGCAATTACTTGTTAAATTTATGAATTCCTTAATATTTTGCAACCACTAGATTTTCGAGATAATGCTGTTTTGTTTACTATTCAAATGATACCAAAGTAAACTTCTCGCAGTAATGCACATCAAACAACTCGAAAATCTTTCATTCTGAATTGAGATTATTGCACACGCATTCGAAATTCGAGTTCGAACTGCACACCGGAAAACGAGAAAACGTCGCAATTTATCCTCCCGTGCACTGAGAACTGGACCACCGTAGCAGTTACCTCCAATATTATCCCCGACTAATGAGAACGTCTACTATACACGTACTGTACAAAACTGCTTGAGAGGAAATTCAGAGATCTGTGGAAATTAAAAATGCAGATGAATTACACTCGTGACATAGGAGGAAGGCTCATACAATGCATTTCTACTTGAATGGCTGCACTTCATTTGATTAGCTGCTCAATAGATATTTGCCTCGGAATTCTACCAGTTGCTAGGTAGTTTGTGACATGAAACTCTATATGAATACACTTTTCTCGTTCTCCAGTTAACTTTACTCGGAAATCTAAAACTATTGGTAGTTATTCTTTTTTTGAATTTAGTAGAGTTTGATTTAAACGAATTGTGGTTTCATTTAGCTTGGGTGAAATTAAAGTATCTCGATTTTTTTGAAATTCCCAAGTAATTCTACAAATATGCACACCATTCTGCACGATTTTTGCTGTTCACTGCTTCTTGTTCATATCAATCTCTTTATTAAAATTTCTTTTTTGTCTTATTGGTCCATCCTTGCGATCCTTGCTGTCACGGTTTTTGATAAGTCTGAGTTCATTCCGTTCGTATTTACCTTCCAATAGATCATTTTGCTTCTCAGAATCCTAAAGAGATGAATTCGAACTCTTCGAGGCAAGCACAACTATGTCAAGCAGACAATCCCACGATTTGTTGCTACTGTAATCATTTAATCCACTAACATTGGCTTAAAAAATTCATATTGTTCATCATTACGTAAGTAGTGCTTTACCTTCAAAGCTGGCAAATTTAACAAATTAATAACTTCTCAATCCATTTTCCTCTCTTGGCACACGACTCAGAAGAAAATATGAAGAACAATTCATCGAATATAAATAAATTATAGGAAACTGAAGATAAGGAAGGTCCCTACATATTACGCCTATGGACTTGCTGTGCTGTTCTTAAAAAAGTTAAATTCCTGATATTTAATTCTTCCTAAAGACTATGTTTAAATCCAAGAAACGTACAGAACGATGGGAATTTTTTGATTTAGGTAAAGTGTGGAAAAAAATCAAAACTTGCGCGTCTGCTGTTTTCTCTTTGACACACAGATATAATAAAATATCTGAGATTAGTCAGTAGCTGGAACTAGTTTCTAAGTATATTTCGTCGAAAATGCTTCCTTTGTGTAAAAGGACAATAAAATGTCTATCCTATCTAAATACTGAAATTCAATAAATGTTTGCCGACGTAATGAATGTGAATCAGCGAAAAGGAGTTTAGACCTCTAAAATGGGCTTTTGTGGCGCTCACATGACTAAAATATCTATTGTATTTGTGTTTAGTAGGTCAACTCCTCCTTAAATAACGCGTTTTCTAAGATATCGTACACAACGCTACTATTTAACGGTGCTATTTGCAAGATCATTCAGAAAATTCTCGAATGATTTAAGCGATATTATGAGTCAGAAATTGAAGGTAAAATTGCAGACACGATATGCAGAACGAATAAATGCAAGCATATTTCATTAAGTTTCATCTACTCCTGGCTGTTTAAGTATTTTAAGTTTAAATCATAAAGTTTCGAGCAGTAGTGCCAACTCAAAACAGTCATATCTTAGAACGTAGGCATTACAGTACTAGTTTTGAAACCACATGAATTTTGTTCTCATTTGCAGAATAAATTACAAGATATGGAGTTGAAATTTTTTGAATACGATTCTTGTACCAGTTCTATATTTTGCAGCACTTAAATTCCAGCAAATTTCGAGTTAAGAACAAATATTAGACCGATCGAATATTAAGTAAGAGCAATTTCTCGATTCCTTGAACAATTCCAATCTTATTAATTGTTGGGAGCAAATTGACTCTGGAACGTCGTACCAGAAGCAGAAAATGAAAGTCTATCTCGTGGAAATTATAAACATGAGCAGTAGATAGCTTGTTACGAATGGCCGAAGTGCGACGGGACTGGATTTAAAAATCATGCGAGTCATTGTATCCAAAGATGGGACTGACATTTTGACACACCAGAACAGTAAACCACAACCATGCACGTTCTGGCCGTGGGATACTGGAGAAATCGCAGGCGTACAGTACGGTATGAGTCAGCGTCGTAATAGGCTACTTCTCTGGTTCCCAAATTAGTATGATGAACTCGCTGCAATTCTACGTTGTCAGTCGTATTTCATATCTGCACATAGCTCGCGACATGAGTTATTATGAGCACAATCCTCGAAATGTCGGAATAGTCCATAATGGCGAACATAAAAAGGCCATACAATTCTTGGTTTCTCAACCTAAAAACTCGTCACAGAATTATCTCGAAATATTGACAATTTCATCTAGTAACCTATCAAAAGTGTCACTGGAGAAACCTGATGTTTTTGTGTCACTGTCCGATCTTGTTTCGATTCTTGCTCCATCCCATGCCGCACAGGTTTGCAACTCCATCACAACTCAGTAACCCAGCCGAATCTGCAGCGCAATATTGTACCATGACGGAATCGCGTTTTCAGAGACTAGATCGATTTTGGCTTGGACTTTCAGAGACAAATTCACGGCACTGTAATAATCGAGCATGTGCCATGCGACCATCCGAAAGTCAAGAGAACCTACGCGTGGCTTAGATAACTTCTCCCTTCGTCTGTCAGGCGTGTGAATCAGTCTACAATTGTCTTTCGGTCGGACTCAAAGCAGTTGGCTTATCTTGATTTCCATCGCAGAAAGGAATGATACAGAAACTCAAGTGTTTCTAAGAACTGAACACCGTTTGATAGGAAACATGGAGGGTGATCCGGAACGAGCCAAGTCGTTACCTGCCCCTCCAAAGAGCAAGTTCAATGTCAACAAGGACAGCACCACGCACTCATCCAAAAAATCCATACCCGACTCGATTGATATATCGCCTGGTGAAGATAGAATAGAGGACGTGGAAGAGACTAGAAACCGTCCAAGGTTTGTTACGAGGAACGCAGGTTCAACGCCGTACGTATGGAACAATGCCAGAAGTAGATCTTTTCTGTTCCCCAGAAACGTCGAACCGGAACCTGCAGGCTCGAATATGGGACGCTTTCGTACTCGTACGGAAGCCGAGGAAAATCGGAACAGGGCAGAAACAAGGCAACGCTCACCACCCGAACCACAACCCCAACGAAAAGACAAGAAGTCTGCTCTGTATGATTTCCTTTGCCTTGGGAACTGTTTCACTAATCAGGATATGACGCGCAGGAGAACGAATGATCGCTCAGACATTCCTCCCAAAAGATCGCCGGGTCCGCAACCCGACGAGCCAGGGCCGACTGTTCCAAATACCCGAACTGAACGAGATAATCCTTCGACTCAAGACGAATCGGCCTCGGGGTCGAGCCAATGGTTGCCCCG
>JAAUYH010002412.1_pt1 | contig 12425 bp, 12 predicted proteins | sample 7278061 | NCBI WGS metagenome assembly JAAUYH01 (sample SAMN14350203, study PRJNA611818) | marine sediment metagenome | isolation source: surface marine sediment (0.6m) | place: French Polynesia: Moorea | collected 2018-08
CATTGATATTCAACCCTTAGATTATCAACACTTAACCAAAGTATTTGCAGAATCTGCATCGGAACAAGTCTTAACTTATCTTTTGCAAGATACCCTCAAGCCTTCCACATACAGCACCAACAAAAGCTCTCACTTTGGACTAGCAATACCAGAAGGTTATATTCACTTTACGGCTCCCTTGCGGCGCTACTCCGATTTATTAATGCAAAGGGTATTACATACTATCTTAGAAAACGGACGCGATCGCCGCAATACTAGAGTTAAAGAACGAGTCAAATTGCTCGCCTCATCCTGTCACGGTGAAATTAACTGGAATGTCTTAGCACCAGAATTACAGCAAGAGTTGCAGAGTGATTTAAATAGGGTGATTACCCAAATCAATGACCGAGAAAAAGAAGTTCAAGAAGCAGAAGCTGATTTAGCTGGACTGCAAAGAGCATCGTTGATGAAACAACGCATAGGCGAAGTATTCAACGGTGTAATTACTGGGGTTCAATCCTATGGCTTCTTCGTGGAAATTGAAGTCCCTCCCCAGGAATTGGAAACTGGCACTACCATCCCTTTAAGGGTAGAAGGATTAGTCCATGTCAGCTCCCTCAAAGATGATTGGTATGAATACCGTGCCAGACAACAAGCATTGTTTGGACGTAAAAATCGTGCCTCCTATCGATTAGGTGATTGTGTGGCTGTGCAAGTTAAAAGTGTAGACTACTACCGCCAACAAATTGATTTGGTGACTGTGGGTAGTGATGGTATTGCCATTGATAAAGATGATGACGATGATGATTCAGATACTTACTTTTCCGGCGATATGGACTCTGATCAACTAGAATCCTATCTCGAAGATGAATAAACAATGAATATATCATGGGGAATTATTGAGGAATTAGGAGTTAGGAGTGAGGAGTTAATTTGCAAAAAATAACCCAGAACCAATAACCAATAACCGAAACAATTCCCCTGCATTCATCTAACAACCCCAGGAGACTCCCACCACAACGAAGTTATAGCCCTGTCAGGCATGGCTGCGCTAAGGCGGTGAGACGGCAGTCGCTACAACAGGGGGAACCCCCGCAACGCGCTGCCTCAGGAATGGGGACGAGGGAGAAGTTCCACCCCCGAGTCGAATTGTTGCAAAGCAACGAAAGACGACGGGTTTATGCAGGGGTAGATGACGAGTGAGTAATTAGTATGAAGGAACATAGGGAAAACTAGGATTTTCACAGTTTTTGTAGTAAAATGTGAGGGATGGAAAAAGCTTACCGCTACCGTTTTTACCCAACTGCCGAGCAAGAATCTTTTTTGCGCCGGACAATTGGTTGCGTGCGGTTGGTTTTTAACAAAGCCTTGGCAGCAAGAGGTGAGGCATGGTACCAGAGGCAAGAACGAGTTGATTACGTTCAAACCTCTGCTATGTTGACACAGTGGAAAAAACTTGAAGACCTGCAGTTTTTAAATGAGGTTAGCTGTGTGCCATTGCAGCAAGGCTTGAGGCATCTGCAAACTGCTTTCAGTAACTTCTTTGCTGGCAGAGCAAGATACCCTAATTTCAAAAAGAAGCGCAGTGGCGGCAGTGCGGAATTTACTAAGTCTGCTTTTAAATGGAAGAATGGGCAAGTCTACCTGGCTAAGTGTTCTGAGCCATTGCCAATTAGATGGTCTAGGCAACTTCCATCCGGATGTGAACCCACAACCATTACCGTTAGACTTGAGCCTTCTGGGAGATGGTTTGTTAGTTTGCGAGTCAATGACCTAGCCGACATAACCATGCAACCCAATAACAATGCTGTGGGTTTGGACCTTGGGATTACTAGCCTTGTTACTTTGAGTACGGGTGAAAAAATTGCCAATCCCAAGGCTTTTAATAAGCACTACCACAAATTGCGACAAGTTCAAAAATCCTTGAGTCGTAAGCAAAAAGGCTCTTGCAATAGAGACAAAGCAAGACTCAAAGTTGCTCGTATTCAAGCTCAGATTTCTGATTCCAGAAAAGACCATTTGCATAAACTGACAACTCGACTGGTACGTGAAAACCAAACCATAGCAGTTGAGGATTTGGCAGTAAAAAACATGACCAAAAATCCCAAACTTGCCCGTGCTATCAGCGATGCTGCATGGGGTGAATTGGTTAGACAACTGGAGTACAAAACCAAGTGGTATGGTCGAGACTTGGTAAAAATTGACCGATGGTTTCCCAGTTCTAAACGCTGCGGTAACTGCGGGTATGTTGTTGAAAAGTTGCCATTGAACATCCGAGAATGGGATTGCCCCAACTGCGGGGCGCACCATGACCGAGACATCAATGCAGCTAAGAATATTTTGGCGGTGGGGCACACCGTTTCAGTCTGTGGAGCGAACCTAAGACCTGATAGGCATAAGTTTAAAGGGCAGTTGCGAAAAACCCGTAAGGGGAAGAAACAGAAACCCAAGTCGTGAGTCTTGGGAATCCCCCGCTACACCCGAAGGGTTAGCGGCGGGAGGATGTCAACTTGTAAATTTTCTCCAACCTATTTAATTAATCAAGTGTTAAATCATCATCAACCCCTAATTTTAGGAGTATCGGGCGCATCTGCTTTGATTTATGCGGTTCGCGCTCTCAAGTTTCTCTTAGCAGCAGATTATGAAATTGAATTAGTCGCTTCCAAAGCAACCCATATAGTTTGGCAAGCCGAAAAAAATATACGTATGCCTCCAGAACCAACTCAACAAGAGCAGTTTTGGCGGCAGCAAGCCGGTGTGGAAACCGCAGGTAAGTTACACTGTCACCCTTGGGGAGATGTAGGTGCCAACATTGCTAGTGGCTCTTTTCGTTGTTCGGGGATGATAGTGATGCCATGCAGTATGAGTACTGTAGCCAAACTAGCTAATGGTTTAAGTTCGGATTTATTGGAAAGAGCCGCAGATGTGCAGATTAAGGAAGGTAGAAAACTAGTTCTTGTACCTCGGGAAACTCCTTTCAGTCTCATTCACCTACGGAACTTAACTACCTTGGCAGAAGCAGGGGTGCGAATAGTCCCAGCAATTCCTGCTTGGTACCACAACCCTCAAACTATTGAAGATTTAGTTGATTTTATTGTTGCTCGGACTTTAGATCAACTCGATATTGACTGTGTACCAATTAAACGTTGGCAAGGTAGATAATTATGATAGGAGACAAGGAGAAAAATTTCACCTCATGACTGTAATTAACCAGTAATTGCTTACTCCACGAGAAAAAATGGCATACTTTAAAAGTTATAAGTCCTTAAATTTTCCACTTTATGTATCAAGTTATGATTATTGACTTCTCCCTCTCCTTCTCTGTTCTCTTATTCCCTACTCCCCAACTCCCTCAACTTCCCTAATTCTATGACTGCAAGCCGCTTGATTTTATTACTGGCAGTAATAGTAATTCTGGCAATTTTGTTAGTACAAAATTGGTCACCAGCCTTATCCCTAGTATTTTTGGGGATGAAGACCCAACCTTTGCCCTTAGCAATATGGATAATCCTCAGCATCACCACTGGTGCTTTGACATCTTGGTTGATTGCCACTTTACATCAATTATCCAATTCTTTGGGTAGTCAAAGGCAACCAACCCCTTCCCGCCGTAATTATAGAGCGCCACGGGTACAGCAGGATCAGAGACAAGAAGCTACATTTAATCATGCTAGTGTTCCCAAAACTCCCAAAAAGCAAGACTCCAAAACTCAAGTTATCGAAGATGATTGGGATACAGATAGCAGCGAAGATTGGGACTTTGATGAATTAGCAGACAATCAAAGTACACAAGAAATTTCTCAAAACCAGTCTCGAAAAGATGCCCGTGACTACAAATCTCCACAACAACCCAGGCAATCTGCTAATACTAGTCAATCTAATTCCGTTTATTCTTATAATTCCCGGCAGCCAAAAAACACTGGAGTGGGGAAAACAGAATCTATCTATGATGCAGACTATCGAGTTATAGTTCCACCTTATAAACCATCCCCAAAAAATCAACAAATCGATGATGATGACTGGGAGGATTTTTTTGATGACGATGACTTTGGTGATGACGAACCCTTACGGCGTTAAATTATCTTGACGACACCTGGCATTGTTCCCTAGCCTCCTGCCTCACTTTACCCGTCATTGCCGCTTCCTGCAGGTTCATAAAAGCGTTAAAGTCTTCTAAGTCATAATGCCTAGTTAACAGTTGTCGTAGTTGATTTTCTGCTTCTAAGGTTAAATACCCAGTTGCTAAAGCACTATGCACAACATCACGAATCCGAATCATGATTAACACCTCACTCACACATTACTTATTCGAGATTATTGAAATCAGGTATGCATTCACCTTGGTTATTTGGTCATGATTTAGCCAACCTAATTTCCGCTTTCTTTCGTGAGTCCCGTTTGATACCTTACTACTCACAATCAGTTCATAATTTCTGAATCTATTAGCTACCTTCAATCTATTTACTAGTCAAATTAGTTACCCAAAAAACAATAAAACACACTAGCATTTCACATGATGGCAAAGTTTTGGGTTGATTAATATGAATCTGTATGCCCATGATAATTTTATTTTTTGAGAGAGTTTTACCCATTCATGGTGACTCTCAGAACTTAAATAAAGTTTCATCAAATATTTGTTAAAGTTCTAATAAACTTAAAAATACATGAAAACTAGTTGATAAGTCACCTAACAAAAGTTAGTAAATTCGTTATAAGTTCACAGGTGCTTTATTCTACCTTTAAAAAATAATTGTTAATATGTTGTTTTAGGTACTTGGATATACGTAAGTAAGAATAATGGTATCTAGTTCAAATATAGAAGAAGAATTTGTAGAAGCTAAAAATAATTGGAATTTAGAGAAATTATACATAGATTTAGCATCATCTAAAGGTAAAGCTCTCACACCTGTGGAAAGGAAATTTCTCCGAGGGTTGTTATGTGGTTTGAGTCCGGCAGAAATCGCTCACATTGTGTATAAAACCCGCAGTAGCAGTACTGTTAGGGTTTATCTTTCTAATGGCTTGTATAAATATCTGGAGGAAATGCTCAGTATTCAAGCAGGCACAGGGATTAAAGTGAAAAACTGGAGTCATGTGACTCACCTCTTGGAAAAGGCAGGGTATAAAAAAAGCTGGCAACCTATAGAGAAAATATCCAATGTTGGGGCTGGGACAAATCACGTCAAGGCTGATTCTCCAATTGTCCAATCATTTTCCAAACAAGATTGGGGAGGAGCAATTGATGTCAGTTTGTTCCACGGTAGAACTACGGAAATGTCAGTAATTAAAGACTGGATCGTGGAACAGCAGTGTCGTCTAGTGTTAGTTTCAGGGATGGGGGGTATTGGTAAGACTGCTTTATCCGTGAAAGTAGCCCAACAGCTGCAAGAACAGTTTGATTATATAATTTGGCGATCGCTAAATTTACTTCCTAGTTTAGATCAACTGTTGACTCAATTAATTCAGGTTTTATTACCTGAGCCAGAAACCAGTCCATCAACCACTCTGGTAGGAGAAACTGCGAAACTTTTGCATTGTTTGCGTTCTTACCGTTGCCTAATAGTTTTGGATGGTTGGGAATCTATTTTAGATAGTAGCTCTCAGGCTGACACAGATACTTGCCACTGTTGTTTTTCCCAGATTAAGTATCGACCAGGTTATGAAGCCTATGGTCAATTTTTACAAACATTAGTCAACTCGTCCTATGCAAGTTCCATAGTCCTAACAAGTAGGGAAAAACCTCCTGAAATCCCTGCTTTCACAGGAAAGGAAGGGCTTGTACGTTGTTTGCAATTAGGGGGATTAAAACAGACGGAAACCAAAAATCTTTTGATACAACAAGGAATAAGTAATATATCGGAAAAAGATGGTCAAATTATCCTCGATGTGTATGGGGGTAATCCTCTATTTATACAATTTGCAGCGAATACCATACAAGGGTTATTTGCAGGGAATATTAATGAATTTTTAGCTCAGGAAACATTGATTTTTGGCAATATTCGCCGAATTATAGAGGAGCAATTTCAGCGTTTATCTTGGCTGGAAAAGCAAATTATCCACTGTCTAGCACTGCATAACGATATTGGTTCTCTCAAAGATATACAAAAAGTTATGGTTCCCTGGGTACCCCAGAGATTAATTATAGAAGCAATTGAGTTATTGCAAAGGCGATCGCTCATCGAAGGGCAAGCATCTGATTTATCCTTAACTCCAGTACTAGCAGAATACATCACTGAGAATCTAATCGAAGAAACCTTACAATTCTGGGCCAATAAACCAGGTCATATGTTTTTCAATCAAGCACTTTTTACCAATCAGATGAAAAGCTATATCCGCAAACAATACCAAGATTTGAGGTAGATTAGATATCTGAGTATGGGTTCCCATTAGATGATAAATCTGCTTCTGGGACAGAATGCTGTCAGAGAGGGTAAACCATAATCCCCGCGTTCCCGTGTCAGTCTCAATCATCCCAGTATTCAGAGCATCCATCTGTGATAATCTGTCAATATTTCGGATACAACTCATAACTCATAGCTGGAGCCAAGGGACTAGTGAGTAGCGGATTGCAAGGAATCAACCTCTACCTAATTGGTATGATGGGTGCTGGGAAAACAACAGTAGGACAACTAATAGCGAAACATCTAGGCTATGGTTTTTTAGATACAGATCAGGTAATTGTCCAAGTTGCAGGCAAATCTATTAATCAAATATTTGCTGAATCTGGTGAAACTGCTTTTAGGGAATTAGAGAGTAAAGTACTTTCAGATATTTGTGCTTACACCAAACTAACCATCGCCACTGGTGGAGGCATTGTCATGAGTCCAAAAAACTGGAGTTATCTTCACCACGGTTTAACTGTATGGTTAGATGCATCAGTAGAATTACTTTACCAAAGGTTGCTAGATGATACTAGTAGACCACTATTACAAGATGTGGATCCCCTAGGAAAATTGCGATCGCTCCTAGAACAGCGACAGCCTCTTTACGCCCAAGCAGATTTGCGAATTCCTCTAGATGAAAATAAAACTCCTGAAGAAATTGCCGAGCAAGTGATTGAGTTAATTCCCAGTGTATTGAAGGAGTGAAGGAGAGAAGGAGGGAAGGAGGGAAGGTCAAGCGTGGGTGAGCGAAAAAAAGTGTGGGGAGTGTGGGAGGTGTGGGGAGTGTGGGGAGTGATTTTTTGGATACTTAGCGAGAAATCCCACCCAAAATTTCGTTCACCCGTCAACCGTCAACTGTCAACCGTCAACTGATAAACTATCTAGAGCAGTTTTTTCCGCCCAAGCTCTTTGATAATGGTCAACGATACAGAATACATGAGGCAGACTGAAGCCACACGGGTAAGAGTTCTCAGCGAGGCATTACCTTACATTCAACAATTTACAGATCGCACCATTGTTGTCAAATACGGTGGTGCGGCAATGAAAGACAGCACTCTCAAAGATAAGGTGATTCGCGATATCGTTTTTTTATCTTGTGTTGGCTTAAGACCAATTTTAGTGCATGGCGGTGGCCCAGAAATTAATAGCTGGCTGAATAAATTAGGGATAGAAGCGCAATTTAAAAATGGACTGCGAGTTACGGATGCACCAACCATGGACGTGGTGGAAATGGTATTAGTTGGTCGGGTGAATAAAGAAATTGTCTCCCTGATTAACCAAGCTGGTGGTAAGGCTGTAGGTATGTGTGGTAAAGATGGTAACTTGATTGTGGCTCGCCCCCAAGGTGAAGAAGGCATTGGTTTTGTGGGAGAAGTAAGCAGTGTAGACACTAAAATCTTGGAAACATTAGTGAGTAATGGGTATATTCCCGTAGTTTCCAGTGTAGCTGCAGATGAAAAGGGACAGGCTTACAACATTAATGCTGATACCGTGGCTGGGGAAATTGCAGCTGCTTTAGGGGCAGAAAAGTTGATTTTACTCACAGATACACCGGGTATTTTAAAGGATTACAAAGACCCCTCGACTTTAATTCCCAAAGTTGATATTCAAGAGGCGAGAAAATTGATTGCTGATGGTACGGTAGCTGGTGGTATGATTCCTAAAGTAAATTGTTGTGTGCGATCGCTAGCCCAAGGGGTGAAAGCAACACACATCATTGATGGTCGCATTCCCCATGCTTTACTATTGGAAATATTTACTGATGGTGGGATTGGAACTATGCTGATCGGTTCCCAGTTCACATCCTAAAAAATCCCCTATCAAATGGTTACATTTCTTGGCAAGCAACAATTCATTCCCAGATAATTTACACTCAAGATAATAGCCTCAATTATATGCCTTGTTATGTCCTCGACCATAGATTCTTTACCACCAGCTCTTGCCAAAATTGTCCAACGTTTCCAACGGGCTACAGACCCCAAGCGACGCTATGAACAACTAATTTGGTATGGTCAACGTCTACAGGAGTTTCCAGAAGTTGATAAGATACCTGAAAATAAGGTTCCTGGATGTGTTTCTCAAGTTTATATCACCGCTTCCCTCGATTCAGGTAAAGTCATATATCAAGGAGATTCCGATTCTCAGTTAACTAAAGGTCTGGTAGGACTTTTAATCGAAGGATTACAGGGACTATCACCCACAGCAATTGCCCAATTAGCTCCAGATTTTATTCAAGAAACTGGCTTAAATGTTAGCCTCACACCTTCCCGTGCCAATGGTTTTTATAATATTTTTAAAACTATGCAAAACAAGGCACTAGGCTGTATGGACGAGTAAATAACTGCTAAATTTATAAATTATCTAATTAGATGAGCATCACAATATTAGGCACAATTCAACGCCGTGACATTGGTATGGGCGCATGGGCATTAGTTTCAGAAGAAGGAGTTACCTATGAAATTTTCAAAGGAGCAGACAAAAAATTACTCAAAACTGGACAAAAAGCCAGAGTGACGGGACAAATTAGAGAAGATGTGATGACTATGGCAATGATTGGTCCCGTACTCGAAGTCAAATCTTTTGAGATTACTGACTCTGACTAATACCTGCCGAATCTAACACTCCTTGTATACGGCTTCTAAATTCTCCTTTGGGATGTCCTCCTTTTACCTCACCTACAATCTGAAATTCTCCTTCTGGAGAATCGCAGAGAATGTAAGTTGGCCATCCCATTTCGGACTTATCAGGATACTGGCTCAACAGTACTTTCCGATACTTACGATAAGTCGCAGTATCTTGCATCTTCACATCTATAAACTGCAAACCCAGTTCTTCTACGACCTTTTGGTCATAAAAAGACATTTTATGGCAGATGCCGCAGTCCTCTGAAGAAAACTTAATCACTGCTAATTGCATATGGCTCTGCTACTCTTAGAACTTTTATTGACTGAATAACAAAATTGTAAATACAAAATTGGTAGAATTCTACCATAATCAGGTGAGTTGTTGTAAATGAATGTGCAGCCACTGGTAGAGACATTAAAAATATATTAACAATTGTTACAAAACAACACATTTTGTTCTCAAAGCCCTAATTAAAGTTGACATTTAAGAGAAGTTGAGATTGTCATTATTGGCGAGTACATATAAAAAAATCCCCCAGCCAGCATCAACTAGCAGGGGGAGTGAGTTATCAGGGTGCATCTACCAAATAACTTGTTCTAGACTTATTTGGAATATCCGGATATATTGTTACCTATCCTCAATTCAATGATGGACCAATAAAAAAATCCCCCAGCCAGCATCAACTAGTAGGGGGAGTGAGTTATCAGGGTGCATCTACCAATACATTGTTCTATATTTATACGTACTATCCGGATAAATTGTTACTTATCCTCAATTCAATGATGGGCCAACAAAAAAATCCCCCAGCCAGCATCAACTAGCAAGGGGAGTGAGTTATCAGGGTGCATCTACCAGTACATTGTTCTTGGAGAATCAATATGTTCCGGATAAATGACAAAAATTAGAGTGAAAAACATGATTACAATAAACAAAGAATCCCTTAATCACACCAATAGGGGGGAGTGAGTTATCATCTGAGATGCATTTAGTCATAGAGTGTAAAATATGTATCACTCATTATCAGGGGAATTTATTGTGTTAGAAATTAAATAGGGTGACATCATTTAATTAACTCAGCTGTTAATTAACCAATTAGTGAATACACTATCACCACATATCCAATCAGAATAATGTTTTTATATAACCACTATTCTGTGGATAAATTTACTTAATAGTCCATAGTTGTCATGCAATCAAAAAATCCCCTAGTAGGTTTGAACCTATAAGGGGAATGGATAATTAGGGTGCATCTAGTAATAGATGTTCTGAGGTCAAAGAACATCCTCCGGATAAAATTTTCGGGATTGTCAGATTGTTTTTTGCCAACCATAAAAAAACCCCAGGGGGTATAATTCCACTGGGGATTTGAAGATCAAGTTGCATCTACCAATAACGGTGTTCGGGGTGAAAATAGTATCATCCGGATACAGTTGAAAGAGCTGAAATTAGTCAAACAACTAGACTGGAGAAACATTCAGTGGCTGGATGCATCTAAGGTATCAGGAGCAGCGAAACATTAACTAAAATTATGAATCGCCTTTCCAACCAGATTGAAGAGCCAAACAGGAGAAGCTGTGACCCAGAAACGTCACCAGGAATTTCATATTTCCGTAACCCCAGTAGGACAAAATGACTACTTGGTACGCACGGAAAAAGTCGCCCCTGGGGTACCATTGGCTGAAGAATTGGTGACTTGGCCTGTATCTGAATGGTTGACTGTTGCTGGACACCTGATGAATGACCCATTGGAGTCAATTTTGCAGGGAGAGACCAATGTACTGAGCGGCGATTTAGAAGAGACAAACGCCAGAAATTCTGTCAATTTGGTTGCTCTAGGTCAGGAACTTTACAATGCATTATTTCAAGGGACTCTCAGAGACAGTTTAATTACAGCACAAGGCATTGCTCAAAACCAAAAGCAAGTCTTACGTCTACGTCTAGGATTAAAAGATACCCAATTGGCTCGTTTGCCTTGGGAAGTTATGTATGCTGGGGATCGCCCCATTGCAACTGGACTATATATAGCTTTTTCTCGTTACCAAACTGGGGTTCAATCGGCATCCCATCTACTATCAAGTAGTATGCCCAATCCCTCAGAGACAGGCGGTGTAAATGTTTTAATGGTCGTTGCTTCTCCTACAGATCAAGCACGTCTGGATTTACTCATACAAGAAGCGAACCAACTGCAAGCGGAATTAAGTCGTCAATCAAATACTGGGTCAGAAAGTAGTAATTTTCATGGTGGGATTCAACTCACTATTCTAGAACAGCCAGGTAGAGAAGAATTAACCCAAGCTTTAGAACAAGGAAAATTTCACGTTTTACATTACTCTGGTCATAGTAACTTGGGGGTTAATGGGGGTGAAATATATTTGGTGAGCCATAGAACTGGCTTAACGGAAACCCTCAGTGGTGATGATTTAGCAGGTTTACTGGTTAATAATAATATCCAAATGGCTGTGTTTAACTCCTGCTTGGGAACCTATGCAGCCACAAATCGAGATAATGCAGAAGCCGGGGAGCGCAATCTGACGGAAACCCTAGTAAAACGGGGTATTAGGGGTGTTTTGGCACTGTCAGAAAGAATTCCCGATGATGTTGCTTTGACATTAACACAATTGTTTTACCGTAACTTAAGTCAAGGATATTCGGTAGATTTGTGTGTGAATCGGATGCGTCAGGGTTTGATTTCTGCCTATGGCTCTCACCAAATGTACTGGGCTTTGCCAATTCTCTATTTACACTCTGAGTCTAATGGTTTTCTTTGCCCAGGAATGGATTTACCTGAGACGGATGAATTATTTGATGAATATGATCCCCAATTAACAAGTAATATCTACTCACAAATAAACAGTGATTCCCAATTAGATTTTCCTCTAGAAGCCATAGATAATGTCAATTTTGCTACAAATGCCTCTGAATTGGCATGGTGGGGTGAAGATGGCTTGAATGATTTGGATCTAGCTGATGATATGGGTTATGAAGATTCCAGTTATGCAGACGATTCAGCTATGGTTTCGGATCTGTTTCGCCAGTTAGATTTGCAAAAAGCTGCTAGTGGGGAATCTACTGTAACAGGGGAATTGCAGCAACCATCTACAGATACTCATCCACAGTCAGGGCATATATCTGAAGATGGATCATCATTATGGGGAGAAGGGCAAAACCATCGTCCGCAATCATCAAAGTCACAGGAGTTAGAGGCTGCAACGAGCATATCTGGAGCTATTAGTACGAATGAGCAATCTAGTCCACCAACTGCGATTAGTGGTAATGGGGATGATGGCAAAACCACTTCTAAAATTAATCGTAAACCAAAATCAAAGTCGATTTGGTCGATTGCCAATCTCAAAGGTAGTCAGAGAAAGGCAGTTGGTGTTGTTGGTGCGGGGGTAGCAGCTACGGTGATTGGTTTGGGCTGGTGGTGGCAAAATCAAC
>JAAUYH010015639.1_pt1 | contig 12425 bp, 10 predicted proteins | sample 7278061 | NCBI WGS metagenome assembly JAAUYH01 (sample SAMN14350203, study PRJNA611818) | marine sediment metagenome | isolation source: surface marine sediment (0.6m) | place: French Polynesia: Moorea | collected 2018-08
CGACGTGTCCGACAAGGACGTGTCCCACCGGATCGCCCGGGCCGGCTGCCGCGTCGCCATGCAGCCGGAGACCCTGGCGATGATCCGCGACGGCGCCGCCAAGAAAGGCGACGTGCTGGGCGTGGCCCGGCTCGCCGGCATCATGGCGGCGAAGAAGACCGCCGAGCTGATTCCCCTCTGCCACCCGCTGCCGCTCAGCGCGGTCACGCTGGAGCTGACCTGTGACGAGGCCGGCAACACGGTCGAGATCGTCGCCGAGGCCAAGACCGACGGCCGCACCGGCGTCGAGATGGAGGCGCTCACCGCCGCCTCGGTCGCCGCGCTCACCGTCTACGACATGTGCAAGGCGGTCGACCGGTCGATGACCGTCACCGACCTCCGCCTGCTGCACAAATCCGGCGGCAAGTCGGGAACCTACGAGGCCAGCTGATGATCTCGGTCGAGGAGGCCAAGACCCGCATCACCGATGCGTTCCGGCCCCTGCCGGCCGAGACGATCGGCGTCGCCGAGGCGCTTGGCCGGGTCCTGGCGGAGGATGTGTCGGCCCGGGTCACCCAGCCCTGGGCGCCGATCTCCGCGATGGACGGCTACGCCGTGCGCGGCGCCGATGTGGCGAAGGCGCCGGTGGAGCTGCGCCAGGTCGGCTCCGTGCCGGCCGGGCAGAGCTTCCAGGGCAGCGTCGGCCAGGGAGAGTGCGTGCGGATCTTCACCGGGGCGCCGCTGGCGGACGGCACCGACACCATCGTCATCCAGGAGGACACCGAGTCCGATGGCGACCGGATCACGGTGAAGGAGCCTGCCGACACGGGCGCCTATGTGCGGCCGGCCGGGCTCGATTTCTCCGCCGGCGATGCGCTGTTGCGCGCCGGCCGGGTGATGACCGCCCGCGATGTCGGCATTGCCGCCGCCATGAACGTGCCCTGGCTCAGGGTCCGGCGTCGGCCGCGGGTCGCCCTCCTGGCCACCGGCGACGAGATCGTGATGCCGGGCGACCCGATCGGGCCGAACCAGCTGGTCAGCTCCAACGGGCTCGCCCTTTCCGCCCTGGTCACCGCCTGCGGCGGCGTTCCGGTCAATCTCGGCATTGCCCTCGACAGCCACGAGTCCCTGACCCGCATGGCGGCCGGTGCCGAGGGAACCGATCTTCTGATCACCACCGGCGGCGCCTCGGTCGGGGAACATGATCTGATCCGCGACGTGCTGGGCGACCGTGGGCTCGAACTCGATTTCTGGAAGATCGCCATGCGGCCGGGCAAGCCGTTGATGTTCGGGCATATCGACGGCACGCCGATGCTCGGCCTGCCGGGAAATCCCGTCTCGTCAATGGTTTGCGGCCTGTTGTTCGTGCGCCCTGCCCTGCTCGCCATGCTGGACGTGGACGGCCCCGACCCGCTGACGGCGACGGCGCGGCTGGGCCGCGGCCTGCCCGAAAACGACCGCCGCCAGGACTATCTGCGCAGCCGGATGGAACGCGACGCCGATGGCCATCCGGTCGCCACGCCCTACGACCTGCAGGACAGCTCGGTGATGTCGGGCCTGGCCGGCGCCGACTGCCTCGTCGTCCGCCCGCCCCATGCGCCCGCCGCCGCAAAGGGAGAGATCGTTCAAATCGTCACCTTTGCAGCCGGAATGATCCGACTGTAATGACCATCCATGACTGACGGTCGGTGGAACTAAAACAGAACAAATCTTGACGTTTGTGTTTTGTTCCAGTTACTGTGCAGCCGACTCGCCCCTCGCCCATTCGCGACAGTTGACTGACGGGACCGATCCCATGCTGACCAGGAAACAGCAGGAATTGCTGATCTTCATCCACCGCCGGCTTTCCGAGGGCGGTGTCTCCCCGTCCTTTGACGAGATGAAGGACGCTCTGGAGCTCCGCTCCAAATCCGGCATCCATCGCCTGATCACCGGGCTCGAAGAGCGCGGCTTCATCCGCCGCCTGCCCCACCGGGCCCGGGCGCTGGAGGTGCTGCGCCTGCCCGAAGGGCTGGAGAGCACGGTCGAGGTCGGCCGGGCGGACAAGCATTTCGAGCCGAATGTCATCAAGGGTGATTTCACCGCCGCCATGCCGGGCCGCTCGGTCTCCGCGGCGGAAGAAGCGGCGGTGGTGTCCCTGCCGCTCTATGGCCGCATCGCCGCCGGCACCCCAATCGAGGCGCTGCGTGACCATTCCCACTTCTCCGACGTGCCGGCGACCATGCTCGGCAAGGGCGACCACTACGCCCTGGAGGTCGCCGGCGACAGCATGGTGGATGCCGGCATCTTCGACGGCGACACCGTCATCATCCGGCGCTGCGACACCGCCGACAATGGCAGCATCGTCGTCGCCCTGGTCGACGACCAGGAGGTCACCCTGAAGCGCTTGCGCAAGAAGGGCGGCACCATCGCCCTGGAGCCGGCCAACCCGGCCTACGAGACCCGCATCTTCGGGCCCGACCGGGTCAAGGTGCAGGGCCGCCTGGTGGGGCTGATCCGGCAGTACGGATAGGGTACGAACGGCCGACCGCCTACTCCGGCGCGTCGGCCCGTTCCCAGTCGGGGCGGCGGTCCAGCGTCCACGGCCTCAGGCCCAGCGCGTCCGCGACCCGCTCGACGTTGTATCCGCCGGGCGTCAGCGTGATCGCGTGGGCGCCGTGGCGCCAGACATCGAAGCGGTCGGCCGCCGCGCGGTCGCGACAGGCCCGGGGCACCGGGATCGCGGCCACCACGATGTCCGCGACGACGCAATCCTCGGCCAGGGCCCTCGGGTCGCGGATCAGGGCCACCACCCTGCCGTCGCGACGATAGAGGCACGCCAGCGGATCGCAGCTCAACCGGCCGTCCTCGCTGGTGCCGGTGGCCGGCCAGGGCCGTGCGTCGGCCCGGCCGTCGGCGCGTAGCCAGATCTCGCGCGTAAAGCGCTCTCCCCGCAGATTGGAGACCGCCAGCCCGCCATCGGCGGCGCGCACCGCCATCAACCGACCGTCCTCGCTGATCAGGATGTCGGGGCCGGGACGCGGCCAGGCCAGGGCGATCACCCCGACGGCCAGTCCGGCGATACCCCACAGCCTGAGGCGGGTGTGCCAGAGGCACAGCCACAGCCCGCCGATCGCGGTAATGCCGAGCGCCCAGCCCGGCGGCGACGCCAGTCGGAGCACCGCATTCGGCCAGCCGGCCGCCGCCTCCGCGATCGCCAGCAGCAGGGATATGCCCCAGCCCATCGGCACCAGCGCCAGCGACTCCAGGCCAAGCGGCATCAGCAGATAGGCGGCAAGCCCCCAGGGCATGATCCAGAGCGCCGTCAGCGGCACCGCCAGCAGGTTGGTCACCAGGCCGTAGGTCGCGATCTGCTGGAAATGAAACACCGCAAACGGCGCGGTCGCCGTCGAGGCGATCGCCGTCGATAGCAGGATGCCGGAGAAGTACAGCGCCGCCATCCCAAGCGGTCCGGCGCGGTGCCGCCACTCGACCAGCCGGCCGCGCAGAGCCTCGTATCCGGCGATCAGCGCGATCACCGCCGCGAAGGACATCTGGAAGCTGGGTCCCAGCAGGCTGTAGGGCGAGACGGCCAGCACCAGGGCCGCGGCCCAGGCGGCGAGGCGCATGGATATGGCCGTCCGGTCCGCCAGCACCGCGACCAGCACCAGGCCGACCATGACGAAGGCGCGCTGGGTGGGAACCGTCGCGCCGACGACGAACATGTAGGCGAAACCGCCGGCCAGGGCGACCAGCGCCGCCCATTTCTTGATCGGGTGGTCGAGAGCCAGCGTCGGCACCAGGGCCAGGACGGCGCGCACGCCGAAGAAGATCAGCCCGGCCACCAGGCCGAGATGCAGCCCGGAGATCGCCAGCAGATGAGCCAGCCCGGACTCGCGGATGGCGTCGTGGACCTCGTCGCGAATGGCGCCGCGATCGCCGGTCAGCAGCGCCGTCGCGACCGCCGCCCGGTCGCCGTCCAGGGTCTCCCAGATCCGGCCCGCTATGCCCCGGCGCACGGTTTCCAGCCACAGTGCGGTGCCCGGTGCTTGGGCGGCGTCCGGCAACTGCGGATGACCGACCGCGAAGCCGACGCCGCCGATGCCCTGGAAGAAGGCATGCCGGCGGAAATCGAAGCCGCCGGGCACCGCCGGCCGGCTGGGCGGGTTGAGGATCGCGCGAACCCCGAGCCGGGCCCCGGTCGCCACCGGCTCGGAGCCGGCCAGGAGCCGCACGCGGACACGCGCCGGCGTCCGCTCCGCTGCCAGGCCATCGATCGCCGGATCCGCCAGCACCACGCGCACCCCGTTGGGCGTCAGCGTCTGGCCGACGACCCGCCCTTCGATCCACGCCGGTCCGATCCGCGAGTCCAGCATCGGCGCCGCGACCCGGGCGGTGGCAAATTGCGCCGCCGAGAAACCCAGGGCCGCGGCAAGCAGCGCGACGGCCGCGGTCCGGTCGCGGTTTGCCGCATAGAGAAGACCGGCCGTCAGCGCGGCCAAAAGACCGGCCCACCAGGGCGGTTCAAATGCCAGCGCGAAGTAGCCGACAATGCCGATCCCAGCGCCAACAGGCAGCCAGAGCGGAAGGCGGTCCCGCTGCGCAGCCAGTGCGCCGGCGAAGCTGGCCAGGGCGGGCTGGGCATAATGCGCCGACGCGGAACGCGGCGCCTGGTCGATCCGGCCGTCAGTCATATGGCCCTGCGATTGGGCTCGTTGCCCGGGCAGCATGTCAGTCCGGCGACGGGATGGCCAGATGCGACCAGCGGTTGTTGCCGGCGATTGTTGGCACTTTCTGCGTTCCGGCGTGCCGAGGCGGTCATTTCGATCGGTCCTGAGACCGGCCATCGGGTGCCGAGGGCATCTCCGCACTGAGCTTGAATGACAGCCCGCAAATGCGACAGTAGGCGATCATGACGCGATCACCGAGCCAGCACTGCGACGAATTCGAGGTTGTTTATGTGCTCGGCCAGCACGGTTGGAGCGACCTGTATCTGATCGTCTCCAAGAAGGTTCACGCGTTCAGATTGACGCATGTGATGTGCGAGCCGATGGAGGAGCTGATCGGACTTTGCCGTTCATTGATCGAGCGCCGCGATTGCTGGATCCGACTCCATGACGAACCGGGAGCGACGCTCGTCAAGGCATCCATCAATCGGGAGCAAAGGCACTTGGTCGATCTGGAGGTTCTTGTTTCTGAAGGCTGGGAGACGACTCCGGAGGCTGCCGAGCCGCTGATCAGTGTGACCGTGAAGGCGACATTGCTGATCGATCAGATCATCTATCAGCTCTATAAGGTGCGGGCTCTGTGCCAAGAGAACTCATACGCGCGCGACCGCAGCGGTTTCCCGCACCGGCTCTTCAAGGATCTGATTGCGAGTTGGAAGACCGCCACGGGCGACAGCCGGTCCGATACGGCCCCCTAGCGACAGCCTCCATCGCCGGCATCGGCGATCAGGGCTGACTGCAGAACTGGTCCCGGGGGTTCCATCCGCTCGACTGTTCCTCGGGCATGGCGCACCAGCTGTCATGGTCGAGTTCGGCGCCGCGGCAGCTGAAGCCCCATTCCACGCAGTCGAAGACGATGCGGCGGATCACACAGACCTCCTCGACCTCGCCGCCCCGGGCGCGGCAGCTGGCCAGCGCATCCGGTGCCGTGTTCGGGGTCTGGCAGCCGGACAGCGCCGCCGCCAATCCGAGGCTCACCCACAACTTTCGCATCCATGTCATCCGGTTATCGGTTCTTCTTCAGGCGACCGATGGTGCCATGAATCCGGCCCGGCGCGGTAGGCATCCTTAGGGCCGGTATGCTATGCAACCGCGCCCGTCCGGGTCTCGATCCCAACAGCGCAGCCGCCCATGACCGTCGTCACCCGTTTCGCCCCCTCCCCGACCGGCTACCTGCATATCGGCGGTGCCCGCACCGCGTTGTTCAACTGGCTTTATGCCCGCCACCATGGCGGCCGCTTCCTGCTGCGCATCGAGGACACCGACCGCGAACGCTCGACCGAGGACGCGATCCGGGCGATCCGCGACGGCATGTCCTGGCTGGGGCTCGACTGGGATGGCGATGCGGTGTCGCAGTTCGCCGGCCGCGAGCGCCACGCCACCGCCGCCCGCCGCCTGATGGACGCTGGTCTCGCCTATCACTGCTACTGCACCAAGGAGGAGCTGGCGGAGATGCGGGAGACGGCGCGCCGCGATGGCCGGCCGCCGCGCTATGACGGCCGCTGGCGCGACCGCGACCCTGCCGAGGCGCCGGACGGCGTGCCGCCGGTGGTGCGCTTTAAGGCACCGCGGGACGGCTCCACCACCATCGAGGATGCGGTCCAGGGTCCGGTGACGGTCGCCAACGACCAGCTCGACGACATGGTGCTGCTGCGCGCCGACGGCACGCCGACCTACATGCTGGCGGTGGTGGTGGACGACATCGAGATGGGAATCACCCATGTGATCCGCGGCGACGACCATCTGACCAACGCCTTCCGCCAGCTGCAGCTGTTCCGGGCGCTGGAGGCCGAGCCGCCGGTGTTCGGTCATGTGCCGCTGATCCACGGGCCGGACGGCGCGAAGTACTCCAAGCGCCATGGTGCCATCGGCCTGGAGGCGTTCCGCGACATGGGCTACCTGCCGGCGGCCCTGCGCAACTACCTGCTGCGGCTGGGTTGGGCCCATGGCGACGATGAGGTCATTTCCACCGAGCAGGCCATCGAATGGTTCGACTTCGACGGGATCGGCAAGTCCGCCGCCCGGTTCGATCTGGCCAAGCTCGACAATCTGAACGGCATCTACATACGAGAGGCCGGGGATTCGGACCTGGTCGAGCTGATCGTGCCAAGGCTGGAGACGGCCGTGGGCCGCCCGCTGGACAAAGCCGGCCGGGCCCGCCTGCTGGCCGGTATGGACGGCCTGAAGCAACGCACGAAGACATTGAAGGAGCTGGCCGAGAACGCGGCGTTCTATGTGATGACACGGCCGCTCGCCATGACCGAGAAGGCGGCCGGGCTGCTGACCGATGAGAGCCTCGCGATGCTGGATCGGCTGGCCACGGCGTTGGCTGGACTCGCGACCTGGGACGAGCCGGCGATCGATGCCGCCGTGCGCGCGGTCGCCGAGGCGGAAGGCCTGAAGCTGGGCAAGGTCGCGCAGCCATTGCGGGCCGCTCTGACCGGGTCGACGATCTCTCCCGGGATCTTCGAGGTGGCGGCGGTGCTCGGCCGCGACGAAACCCTCGCCCGGTTGGCCGATGCGACCGGAAAACCGGGCGGTTGACGGCCCGATAACGGGCGGTTGCGTTGCTATTGACCCCCCCGGGAACTATTCTTATCGAGACGCCCGAAAGCCCCCGCCGGGCCCGATCGCAAGCAGTCAAGGACACCCAAATGGATCAGGACAAGCCTGTCGCAGCGACCAACGCGGCCACCGACACCGTGACCCTGACGGACAATGCGACGGGTGAGAGCTACACCTATCCGGTCATGGATGGGTCGGTCGGTCCTCGGGTCATCGACATCCGCAAGCTCTACGCCGATACCGGCATGTTCACCTACGATCCGGGCTTCACGTCGACCGCCTCCTGCGACAGCGGCATCACCTATATCGATGGTGATGAAGGCGTGCTGCTGCACCGCGGCTATCCGATCGAGGAACTGGCCGAGAACAGCGATTTCATGGAGGTGTGCTACCTGCTGCTCTACGGCGAACTGCCGGATGTGGAGCAGAAGGCGACCTTCGAGCGGACCATCACCTACCACACCATGGTCCACGAACAGCTGATGAACTTCTATCGCGGCTTCCGGCGCGATGCGCATCCGATGGCGATCATGGTCGGCGTGGTGGGTGCCCTCTCCTCCTTCTACCACGACAGCACCGACATCAACGATCCACAGCAGCGGGTGATCGCCTCGCACCGGCTGATCGCCAAGATGCCGACCATCGCGGCGATGGCCTACAAATACTCCATCGGCCAGCCCTTCATCTATCCGCGCAACGACTGCAGCTACGCCGCCAACTTCCTGCGCATGACCTTCGGGGTGCCGGCGGAGGACTTCGTCGTCAATCCGGTGCTCGAGCGGGCGATGGACAAGATCTTCATCCTGCATGCCGATCACGAGCAGAATGCCTCGACCTCGACCGTCCGGTTGGCCGGCTCCTCCGGCGCCAACCCGTTCGCCTGCATCGCCGCCGGCATCGCCTCGTTGTGGGGGCCGGCCCATGGCGGCGCCAACGAGGCGGTGCTGAAGATGCTGGAGGAGATCGGCTCCAAGGACCGGGTCGCGGAATTCGTCAAGAAGGCCAAGGACCGTGACGACGCCTTCCGCCTGATGGGCTTCGGCCACCGGGTCTACAAGAACTACGACCCGCGCGCCAAGGTGATGCGCCAGACCTGCTACGAGGTGCTGGAAGAGCTGGGCGTCGAGAACGAGCCGCTGCTGGACCTGGCCATGGAGCTGGAACGCATCGCCCTGGAGGACGCGTATTTCGTGGAGAAGAAGCTGTACCCCAATGTCGACTTCTACTCCGGCATCATCCTGCGCGCGATGGGGTTCCCGACCAGCATGTTCACGGTGCTATTCGCGCTGGCCAGGACGGTCGGTTGGGTGGCACAGTGGAAGGAGATGATCGAGGATCCGGTCCAGAAGATCGGACGCCCCCGCCAGCTGTATAGCGGCAATCAAATGCGGCATTACGTGCCGCCGGAGCAGCGTGGCTAGCACGCCCGACCACCACCGTCGAAAACGCGACCGCCGGAGCGGACGGCCCAGTTGGCCGCCCCGGCGTCGTACCGCGCCGTTACGACGGGTCCCCGCGCCCGCCAACGACAACCGCTTCCGGATGAGCCGAACCGGGCGCTATGCGCTTCTGGCCCTCGTGGTCGGCATCGTCCTGGCGACCGCCTTGATGCTGGCGCCCTAGAACAGCGCGGCGCGGTCGCCTCTCTCGGTTTCGGCTCTTCGCGTTGGCATGCGGCAGCACTGGGCGGCGAAGTCCGATGGGGCTGGGGAATATCCGCCCACGGCAATCTCACGAACAGGCAGCTTTGATCGCGGCTGCCGCCTGCAGTACCTGATCACGGGAAACATCGCGGTGGGTCACCGCCCGGAATCGTGTCGCGGTTTCGGCATTCAGTCTGATGCCCGATTGGGCAAGGTCGGCGTTGATCGCTGACGTGCTTCTTCCCGTACCAGCGACGTCGACGAAGAGAATGTTGGATTGAACCTCCTCGGGGTGGACGCGCAGTCCGGGGTGAGCGCGCAACTCATCGGCCAGCAGCCGGGCATTGTCGTGGTCCTGGGCCAGACGTTCGACGTTGTTCTGCAGCGCGTAGAGACCGGCGGCGGCCAAGACCCCAGACTGGCGCATGGCCCCGCCGAGACGATGCTTCCAGACCCAGGCGCGACGGATGAATACCTCACTTCCCGCCAGAACGGCGCCGACCGGGCAACCGAGCCCTTTGGATAGGTCGAGCCAGGCGCTGTCAAATCCATCGCAGATCTCGCCGGCCGGTCTGCCGCTGGCAATGACGGCGTTCATCAGGCGGGCGCCATCCATATGCATCAGCAGGTCCCGGTCCTTTGCCAGCGCCACAAGTCGCTGCAATGACCTGACCGGCCAGACCGCTCCGCCGCCGGCGTTGGTGGTCTGCTCGACGCAAATCAGCCTGGACACCGGAGAGCGGTCGCGCGGAGCACGGATCAGGGGCTCGACATCCGTGGCTGCGAAGAGTCCGGTTGCCGTGGAGATCGCGCGGATCTGGGCACCGGCCAGTGCCGCGGCGCCTGCTGCTTCGGAGCGGACGATATGGGCGTTTTCGGCGGCAATGATCTCGTCGCCCGGCCGGCAATGGACGAGAAAGGCAATCTGATTGCACATGGTCCCGGAGGGAAGAAAGACCGCATCCTCCATGCCCATCAGTTCGGCGGCCATGTCGCAGAGCTTCGACGTCGTCGGGTCCTCGCCGCGCTGCTCGTCGCCCGTCTCGGCTGCGCTCATGGCACCGAGCATGCCGGGAGAGGGCCTCGTGGCGGTGTCCGACACCAGATCGATGCTGAACTTCTTCATGGTATCTCCCACGGAGACGCACTCTTTCTTGGCGCGGAATCGGAAGTTCCGGACACATCAGAGCTCGAGGTCACACATCACCGGCACGATCGCGGCCTGACGATCGTGCGAATAGCGATCACCGCGATGCCGGCCCCCGGTCTTCACAAGGCCCTACGTGCCGGTATCGGCCGACGCCGTCTCGGCCTGCTGGCGCGCGCTGTCCCAGCCGATCACCTTCAGCACCGCCTCGGCGGCGCGATCGCTGGGGGGCGGACCGCCCTGGCCGACCAGTCGGGCCACCTCGGCGCAGTCGCGACGTTGTGCCGCAGCCGCTTCCGGATCGTCGAGCAGCGTCGCCAGGGCCGGCTCCAGCAGGTCGGTCCGGCACTCCTCCTGCAGGAATTCCGGGACCGATTTTCGTCCCAGCACCACATTGGCCAGCGCCACGTAGGGAATCCTGATCAGCCGGCGGCCAAGCCAGGCGGTCACCGCGTTGACCCGATACGCGACCACCGTCGGCACCCCCGCCAGGGCCAGTTCCAGCGTCACCGTGCCGGACGCGGCAAGGGCCGCGTCGCAGGCGGCGAAGGCGTCGTATTTGGCGGAATCGCCCTCGACGATGATGGTCGGAACCGACCAGCTGGCCGTCGCGGCGCGAACCTGGTCGGCCACCGCAGGTGCGGCGACGATCACCGCCCGCAGCTCCGCATGGCTAGCTGCCAGGCGTTCCACGGTCTGGCCGAAGACCGGGGAGAGCCGCTCGACCTCGGCGCCGCGGCTGCCCGGCAGCACGCACAGCAGCGGCGCATCGGCCGGGATGCCGTGGCCGGACCGGAACCGGTCGCGATCACCGGTTCCGGCACCGTTCTCCACCACCGGGTGCCCGGTGAAGGTGCAGTCCAGGCCGTGAACCGTGAAGTAGGGCGGTTCGAACGGCAGCAGCGTCATGAGATGGTCGACCTGCCGGGCGATCCTGGCCGCCCGCCCCGGCCGCCACGCCCAGACCTGCGGCGCCACGAAATGGATCCGGAGTATCCCCTGCCCCGCCAGCCGCGCCGCCAGACGCAAATTGAAGCCGGGCGAGTCGATGCCCACCACGGCATCGGGCCGCAGATCCAGAACCGCCTCGGCGGTTTGTCGGATCCGACGCAGCAGGTGGCGCGCCCTGGGCAGGATCTCGACCAGACCCATGAGCGACAGCTCCCGCATCGGGAACAGGCTGTCGAGCCCCTCCGCGGCCATGCGTTCGCCGCCGATGCCCGCGAAGCGCACCGCCCCGCCGGTGCGCCGCTTCAAAGCCGCCATCAGCCGGGCGCCGATCAGGTCTCCGGACGCTTCACCGGCGACCAGGAACAGGGTGGGCCCGGTCATGCCGCGTCTTCGACGGCAATGACGAACAGACCCAGTCGATCGGCCGCCGCGGCCACGGCGTCGGCATCATTGACCAGGGCCCTGCCCGCCTCCACGGCGATCCCTGCCAATCCGGCCGCCGCCGCAGCCTCGACCGTCGCCACGCCGATCACCGGCAAGTCATAGCGGTCATCCTGCTGCGGCTTGCGGGCCTTCACCAGGACGCCGCCGCCGCCTTCGCGGACCAGGGCGCCGGTGCGGGCGAGCATGGCATCGGTCCCCTCCGCCGCTTCGACCGCCAGCACGATGCCCTGCTGCACGACGGCGCCCTGTCCGACATCCAGGGAGCCGATGGCGCGCGCCACCTCGAGCCCCCGGGCGATATCGGCGGTGTCCATGGCATCGGGACGGCGGCGCGTCAGCAGGCCTGGCCTGGCCAACAGAACCTCCATCACCTCATGGGCGCCGATGACCCGGAAGCCCTCCTCGGCCAGGGCATCGCCGACGGCGCGCATCAACGCGTCGTCGCCGGCCGCGCTGAGCCCGACCTTCATGGCCAGCCGGCCGCCTGCCAGGTCGGGCCTCAACTCACGAAGCGTCGGGCGCCGGATCTTGCCGATCATGCACAGATCGCGCACCTCCTCTTCATGCAGACGCGAAAGGATGGCTCCGACCCCGCCCAGCCGCATCCAGGCATGCGGCAGACCCTCCACCGCCGCCGGGTCGGTCTGGCCTTCGAATGCGACCAGGAACACCGCGCGGCCGCCGCTCACGGCGGCCTCCGCCACCTGGCGCGGCAAGGTGCCGCCTCCGGCCAGTATTCCCAGTTTCGGTTTCATGTCGGACATGGCGGTGACGGCCGGCGCCGACTCCTCAGTCGTCGAGGCTCCGGGGCCGGATCACGCCGCGCTTGCCCGCTTCCCGCATGAAGGTCAGCAATTGGCCGATCGGGCCGTCCTCGCCGTATTCCCCAGCCAGGGCCTTGATCCGCTCGGCAAGGGCATCATCGCCGTCATTGTCGAACAGCGTTCGATACACGCCCCGCAGCTCGTGGATGGTGTCGCGCTCGAAGCC
>JAAUYH010195680.1_pt1 | contig 12425 bp, 1 predicted proteins | sample 7278061 | NCBI WGS metagenome assembly JAAUYH01 (sample SAMN14350203, study PRJNA611818) | marine sediment metagenome | isolation source: surface marine sediment (0.6m) | place: French Polynesia: Moorea | collected 2018-08
AGGATGACGATCCTGGGATCATCATAACGCGCGCGCGCAAGCGCAATGCGTTGCGTCTGTCCGGCCGACAATCCCCCACCGTTTGAATCGATGACCGTGTCATATCCATCGGGGAGCTTCAGAATTATGTCGTGCACACCGGCAAGTCTGGCCGCCGCCAGTACCTTTTGATCAGCCTCGTCCTTGTCGGCTCCGCACCATCGAGCAAACCTCGAAATATTGTCGTTGATCGTCCCCGGCAGCAAGACATAGTCCTGCGGCAGATAGCCGATGTGCCTTGCCAACTGGTCTGGCGGCCAGTCGAGATAGCTGGATCCGTCAAGACGTATCTTGCCGGCGGTCGGACTCATCGCATTGGCGATCAAGCGCGCGATCGTCGTCTTGCCTGCGCCGGACGGACCAACAAGGCCAACAAATTCGCCCGGTGCAATGCGCAGCGACACGTTTTTCAGCAAGACCGGTCCTGCTTGCCCATACTGGAACACGGCGTTCTCGAGTTCGATGGAACCCTCGGGGTCCGGGAGCTGTGTATAATCACGCGGTGCCTTTTCCGTGTCGGCCAGCAAGGTGTTGAGAGACCGCATCGAGGCCCGGCCGCGGTTTATGTGCGGCCACGCGCTGATCAGTTGTTCGATCGGTTGCAGCGCGCGGCTGAGCAATACCGAGGCGGCAATGACTGCTCCCACCGAAATCTCTTTCTCGACCGCGAGCCATGCGCCGAGGCCGAGAGCAAGCGATTGCATGAGCAGCCTGAGAAACTTGCCGCTCGAACTATAGCCCGCCCCCGTCAGCTGCATGTTCGCCAACTCGGCATTGGCATCGTCGCGGGCGCGCATGTGCCGCTCGACGATGGCATCGCGCATGCCCAGCGAGCGGATTGTTTCGGCCTGGACCGTCGCACGCTCCAGTTCAGCATAAGCGTTGCTGGACAGTTTATGGGCGCTTTGCGCCTTGTCCCTCGTTTTCAGGTCATTGGTGTACGCGATGCCGATCAGCAGCAACCCTGCAAACAAGATGATCGCCGCAATTGCGGGATGGATGATGAACGCGACGATCACGAAAATCGGAACCCATGGTGCATCAAGCAGAATGGCAGCCGGCACTCCGCCAATTACCTGGCGGATGGTATCAAACTCACGCATCGCCACTGAAGCGCGGCCCGACGACAGGTCACCATTGACCATGTGACCGACAATCTTGCGGGCAAGATACTTTTCCACCCGCAATGAGGCGCGGACCAATATCCTGGATCGCTGTGCATCAAGAATGGCGAGTGTCGTCAGCGCCAGCACGACGATTATCGTGATGAACAGCAAGGTCATCAATCCTCCGGTGGGCACGACCCTGTCGTAGATTTGCAGCATGTAGATGGTCGGGACCAGATAGAGCAGGTTGATCAGGCAACTGAGTCCGGCGGCGAGCAAGAAATGCTCCCGGCAAGCATTGAATGCTTCGGAAAATGATGCTGGAATGTGTTTCCCAAATAGCAAACGCATGCAGAATCCCGCCACCAAAGCTTCGTTTCTGCCAGTTTAGGCCAATCGTGGCAAACAAATTGCCGCAATAATCCGGCTGCGGCGATCTGCGGTCGATCCTGCCCGACGATGGCAGCGATTTTGTGCAGGTCCATTGTCCAGTTCCGCTCGCTCGCTGTACCGAAACATCGAAAATCCCGTGCACCGCCAGGTCGCGGTCGACATTATCTGCCGGTCGGGCCGGTGCCATGCCTGTTTGGCGTGCGTCTCGATTCCAATATGGTCTTGCACGCGCCTTGATAGCACGCAATACATGCAACCAGCTGATGAGGCGGGGCATATTTGAAATATAGTGCGTTCATAAGTTACAATCATCGCGATCGAGATTGGGCGCGCTGGCTGCATCGTGCGATCGAGACATTCGCAATGCCAAAGGAACTGGTCGGACGAACGGGCCCCTCTGGCGCGATCACCCGAAAGTTCAAGCCGGTGTTCCGGGACCGTGACGAACTGCCGGCCAGCTCGAACCTCGCGCAGGCCGTCAAGAACGCCCTGGCGGAGTCGGAGAGCCTGATCGTCTTGTGTTCCCCGCATTCGGTGAAATCCAAATGGGTCAATGAAGAGATCCGGACATTTCGGGAGATGGGCCGGAGCGACCGGATATTCTGTGTAATCGTGGGCGGTGAACCGCAATCCGACGACCCGGAAAATCAATGCATGCCGCCCGCCCTGTTCGAGGAAGATGGCACCGAACCGCTAGCCGCCGACGCCAGGCCGGACCAGGACGGGAAACAGGCTGCCCGGTTGAAACTCATCGCTGCGATGCAGGGGCTGGGCTATGACGACCTGCGTCAGCGCGAAGCAAGCCGTCGCATCAAGCGCCTGTCCATGATTGCGGCGGGAGCCACGCTGGGCCTCGTCATCACCAGCGTTCTTGCGGTCACCGCATATCTGGCTCGCAACGAAGCGATATTCCAGCGCGACATCGCAAGGCAACGCACGGTGACGGCCGAACGAACCGTCGATTTTGTCACCAACATGTTTCAGGTTGCCGATCCGTCGGAAGCCCGTGGCCGGGATATTACGGTTCGGGAAATTGTCGATCGCGCGGCGGAGAATTATGACAAGGAACTGGCTGACGAGCCGACGGTCCTGGCCCAGATCGGCCTTACCCTGAGCGAGGTGTACGGCGCCCTGGGTCTATACCGCGAAAGCGACCGATTGGTCGGCGACGTCGGCCAGATAGAGGAAAACAGCGTGATAGTTCGCGCGCGTCAGAAGATGCTTGCGGGAGAGTCCGACTACCGTCTGGGCGAATATCGCCAGTCGCTGCTGAAGTTTGCCGAGAGCATTGAATTGGCGAAGTCCGACGGTGGCGCCCGGGAGACGGTGCTGCCCCGTGCCCTGGCAGGCCTTGGCCAGACGCTGAGCACGATGGACCGGTTTGACGACGCCGATCGCATATTGAAACATGCCCTCAAGCTCGACGAAGCGCGCGGTGCGGCTGGGCGACGGAATGTCGCCTATGATCTCTACCTGCTCGGACTGAACAGTTTTTTCAGCGGAGACTATGCAGCTGCAAGGGGATATCTGACGCGCACCAACAGCATATTGCGGTCCATCGAAGGAGAGTTGAGCCCGGGTCTCTCGGACAATATCAACATGCTGGCTGCAATCGCCTATTTTGAAGGAGAGCCGGTAGAGGCGGAAAGGCTCTATCTCTCGCGTCTCGCCATCGATGAAAAGGTATTGGGGCCGGATCACCCAGACGTCGCCTCCACCCTCAACAATATTGGCCGAATCCGGATTGAGCGCCGAGCCTATGCGCCGGCCGAGCAGATGCTGGCGCGCGCGGTCGATGTGGCAATCGATGAACGCGGCGAACAGCATGACGACATGGCATTCTTCCTGTCCAACCTGGCGCTGGCGCGGGAAGGAACCGCCGATACAGACGCGGCGGAGTCGCTTTTCCGCCGCGCGATGGCGGTCGCCGACCAGCACGGCCATCGCACGCGGGGGCCGATCCGGGCCGATCTTGCTGCCCTGCTGTGCAAGGACGGTCAATATCCGGAGGGCCGGCAATTGATTGCGGAAGCAAGGCCGCTGGTCGACCAGGACTATCCCGGGGAAGAATGGCGCCTTGCGCTGCTCGACAGCATAACCGCCGAATGTGCCTGGGAAGCCGGTGAACGCGGCGAAGCGCGGCAGTTGTTCGAAAGATCACGATCGGTGCTTTCGGAAAAGTGGGCGAGGAATACGCACTACGGCGCTGCCTTGGCGAGGCGCGCTCGCAAAATGGGTTTTGCCAGCTGAAAAACCAATACGGTACCAGACCGCAGAAACCGTCGCTCACCAGATTGTTCGGGACGGGTTTTTAAAGCTCCTTCACGCAGAACGAATTCTGACGACTGGAAATGGATTCCCCTACGCGTTGCTCGGCTGCGGCAAATCATGTCCGGCAGGCCTTGCGGTCATTGAACAACAAAAGGCTTAAGTCCAACCCACATTTGTGCCATCGTTCCACATATCGATTCGCTGCAGCGAACGACTTTACGGGGGCCCTTGGGGAAAACCGATTCTCTAATGTACCGAACGGTAGAGTTGCGGCGCAGTCGATTGGGGGTCGCATAATTGAGAAGCCAGCTCGCGCTGGAGGGGATTGATTATGCTTGCTCATCGGTTCAACCGGAAAACACTTCTTGGCGCCGTTAGCGCGATGGCCCTTGCCACGTCGCAACCATCGCATGCGGCGGTTCCGGACGTATCGACAATAGAGCAATTTGAATCCGGCATCGTGCAGCTGGTCGGCGAGATTTCCCCCCGCGGAATCGTCGAGCCCGTCCAATTTGCCGAGGCGCCCAGCCGGTCGCTCGAAGGCAATGACGAGACCCTCCGGTCCGGATTGCGTGCACAAGAGGAATCCGAAGAAGAGGAAGAGCGGCAACTGGCACAGCTCAACCTGCCGGCGGCACCGACGGCTTCTGTAACCGGTGGTGATGAAGTCGTGCTGGCGCAGCCGGACGAGCAGCCGCAGGGCGCCACGGCGGCCTGTGTCAACGGCACCGGCGGCACGACGACGCTGGAATGCGGAACTGGTTCGAGCACCGGCACCGCGACGACTTCCGTAGCGATTGGCAGCGATGCCAGCACCGTTGCCAATGTTAGCACGGCCGTGGGTTATTCCAGCTCGGCTGGCGCTGTTTCGAGCACGGCGGTAGGTGCTACCAGTACCGCCAGCGGCAGCCAAAGCACGACGGTGGGAGCGGCCAGCGTGGCCAGCGGAGCAAATAGTACCGCGGTTGGATATACGGCCGACGCGCTCAATGTGGAGAGCACGGCAATCGGCTATTTCACCCGAGCCGATGGCGAGTCCAGTACGACGCTGGGTTCGTGGAGCGCAGCCAACGGTTTGCGCAGTACGGCGTCGGGCTGGTCCAGCAAGGCGAGCGGCGACGGCGACATTGCGATGGGCGCAGAGGCGACAACCCTCAACAGCAGCGTCCAGACCAACGGCAATATAGCGATCGGCAGTGCAGCCGACACAGTCGACAACTTGTTTGCTCCCCGGCAGGTCATTGCCAATGGCGGCAACAGCATTGCCATGGGCACCGCGGCACAGGCAACCGGCTTCGGTTCGCTTGCAATCGGACGCTTTGCCGAGGTGAACAACAACAGCGCGATTGCCATCGGCAATGCTGCACAAGCATCCGGCCAATCTGCGCTCGCCATTGGCGTGCTGAGCACGGCGAGTGGTTCCGACGCGGCGGCCCTGGGCGAGAACAGCGCGGCCGCGGGTGCGTCGAGCACGGCGCTTGGTTCATCGAGCGCCGCCAACGGGTCCTCCAGCACCGCACTTGGCAGATCCAGCACGGCCAGCAATTTCGCAAGCACCGCCTTGGGCCGGAACAGCCGGGCTGACAGCTACATCAGCACGGCACTCGGGTCATTCAGCCGGGCCAGCGGCAACGGCTCGATCGCGCTGGGCGGACAGGCGACAACCCTGAATGCCGTCACCCAGACCAATGGTAATATTGCAATCGGCAGTTCGTCATCCGTCGTGGGCGGCGGCCTCGGCGGCACGCCGACCACCGCGAATGGCGGCAACAGCATTGCCATGGGCACGGCGGCACAGGCAACCGGTGCGGGGGCCGTTGCCATTGGCGGGGATGCCGACGACAGCAATAGCGACGGCGCGCAGGCGACCGCCGACAACGCCGTTGCCATAGGACCGGATGCCGTGGCGAGCGCGATCAACAGCTCGGCCATTGGCGGCGAAGCGCTGGCATCGGGTGATCGCAGCACCGCGATCGGAAACGAGACCACGGCGGGCGGCGTGAATGCCACCGCAATTGGCATCCGCGCAAATGCTTCCGGGCAGAATGGCAATGCGATCGGCCGGCTGGCATCAGCCAGCGGCAACGGCGCGACCGCCATCGGTACCTTTGCCGTCTCCAGCGCCAACCGCACGCTGGCCATCGGCTTTGGTGCGGAGGCAACCGTCAACCGCAGCCTTGCCATTGGCGAACTGGCCATTGCGAGCCACACCGGTGCCATCGCCATCGGCAATAATGCGCAGACGGTGGGCACCGATTCAATCGTGCTCGGCACGAGCGTTAACAGCTACCACCTGCCCGGCCTCGCGGCTCCCGCTGGCCAGACGCTGACGCTCACCATCGACGACCAGGGGCAGCTCGCCACCGCCACCGGCAGCAGCGCGCCCTTGTCGGCGGGTATTGACCAGCCGCTGGCGGCGACGCCCCCGTGCGTCAACGGCTCGGGAGGTGCCAGCACGCTGGAATGCGGTACGTCTTCCACGACTGGCACCGCGACAAGTGCAACCGCGATCGGCTCGCTGGCTACTGCCAGTGCAAATGAATCCGTCGCGGTCGGGCAAAACAGCCAGGCAACCGGATCGCGATCAATTGCATTGGGCGAAGATTCTATTGCTTCTGCGGCGGATGCTTCCGCCCTTGGCAATAATGCGGACGCTACCGGTACCCAATCCACGGCGGTCGGGCGCGCAGCGCAGGCAACGGCCAGTTTCGCGACGTCGCAGGGATTTGCCGCCACGGCAGCAGGCACGCATTCGGTCGCGGTGGGGGACCGCGCCAACGCGACAATGGCCGGCGCAATCGCCATTGGCGGGGATGGCAGTGATACCGGCCTTGGCGGCGCGCAAGCGACGGGGATTGCCGCGATCACGATCGGCGAGGACTCAAACTCCGCCGGAATCCAGTCGGTTGCCGTTGGATCAGGCGCCGATGCCCAGGATGATGGCGCAATTGCCATTGGCGGCGGCTCGACCGCGACTGCCAACGCAATATCGCTTGGTTCCGCCGCTGGCGCGAGCGGCCTGACCTCGCTCGCCGTCGGCCAGAATGCCAGTGCCAGTGCGATCGGTGCCATGGCAATTGGTGCTGGCAGCAGCGCGACAGCTACGAGCGCGCTGGCCTATGGCGGGAATGCAGACGCCACCAATAGCGGCGCTATAGCGATTGGCGGGGATGGTTCCGATGCCGGCACTGACGGCGCGCAATCGACCGGCCAGGCCGCCGTGGCCATTGGCGAGGACGCCCAAAGCGACGGCTTTTTCGCGGTCGCCATCGGCCAGGGTGCGTCGAACAATGCCACCGATGGTATCGCGATCGGTCGTGCTGCAACATCGGAGGACGCGGAATCGATTGCCATAGGCGGCGATGCCAGCGCTATTGCCCTGGGTACAATCGCACTGGGCAACAATTCTTTCAGCGGCAGCTCGGGGGGTGTTGCGATTGGCGAAAACGCATCGGCCGCGGGATTTAACTCAATTGCGATCGGTCGCAATGCCGGCGCAACTGGTGGAGCCTCGACAGCCCTTGGTGTTTCCGCCTCGGCGACAGCGAACAGCGCAACTGCGCTGGGTAATGTCTCTGAGGCGACCGCGCAATTTGCGGTGGCAGTTGGCACCCTTGCCGATGCAACCGGCGTACAATCAATCGCCATTGGCGGTAGTGTCAACGACGGGACCTTGGGTGGATCCAACGCGTCGGCAGATCGGGCAATCGCGCTTGGCGCCATGACTGATTCCACAGGTGTCGCTTCGATTGCCATTGGCGGCGATGGGGATGATGCCGACCTCGATGGTGCGCAAGCGACTGCTGATGGCGCGCTGGCGCTGGGATCGGATGCCAATGCGAGTGGATTGAACAGCTCGGCCATTTCCAACGGTGCGGTGGCAAACGGCGACCGTTCGACGGCCGTCGGCTTTGTTGCAGCTGCCAATGCCGCCAACGCCACCTCCATCGGATCGGGAGCCATTGCTTCCGGCCAGAACAGCAATGCCATTGGTCGCTTGGCATCAGCCAGCGGCAGCGGCGCGACCGCCATCGGCACCCAATCGATATCCAGCGCCAACCGCACGCTGGCCATTGGCTTTGGTGCAGAGGCGACCGTCAACCGCAGTCTGGCGATCGGCGAACTGGCCATGGCCAGCCACACCGGTGCCATCGCCATCGGCAACAATGCGCAGACGGTGGGCACCGATTCAATCGTGCTCGGCACTGCGGTCAACAGCTACCACCTTCCGGGTCTTGCAGCACCGGCTGGCCAGACGCTGACGCTTACCATCAACGATCAGGGCCAGCTCGCCACCGCCACCGGCAGCAGCGCGCCCTTGCTGGCAGGTATTGACCAGCCGCAGGATGCAACTGCCGCCTGCAACACAAATGCGACCGGCGGTACTGCCTCGCTGGAATGTGGCGTGAACTCCGTGGCGTCGGGAACTAACGGTGCAACAGCGATCGGTGCCAATGCTGAAGCCACCGGAACTGAAAGCACGGCTGTCGGCGAGAACGCCTTGGCATCTGCCCTGCAAAGCACCGCTTTTGGGGAAGATGCAACGGCGACTGCGACGGACGCCACCGCACTTGGCAATAGCGCCGATGCGACCGCGCAGAACTCGATCGCGATCGGCTCCGACTCAACCGCCTCCGGAGCCCAATCCGTTGCAATCGGCGATTTGGCCGTTGCCGATTTCACTGACAGCGTAGCGATAGGACAAAGCGCTGATGTCGGCGGCATTGGTGCAATTGCACTGGGTCCAGATGCCGACGCCGGTTCTGGCAGAGCCATTTCGATCGGTGCGCAGTCAAACGCGGCCGGATTCGCTGCGATCGCAATTGGTGGAGACGGCGGCGATGCGGACACGATCGGTGCCCAGGCAACCGGCTCAGATTCAACCGCGATCGGGCCGGATGCAATTGCTTCCGCTGCCAACAGCATTGCCCTGGGTGAAGCCGCGAAGGCCTCAGGGACTGACAGTTTTGCGGTGGGCGAATCTGCGCTTGCTGCTGGCGACCGCTCGATTGCCATTGGTCAATTCTCGGACGCCGCAGGCAGCGATTCAATAGCCATGGGTGATATCGCACAGGCAGTAGCAATCGGCGGTGGTGACATAGCCATTGGCGATCTTGCGACAACGGCTGCCGGAGCGTTCAGCGGCATCGCGATCGGGCGCGCCTCAAGTAGTACCGCCGACAGCGCCATTTCCATCGGCCACAATAGCGACGCCACTGGGGCCGAATCTATCGCCATGGGCGATGATGCCAATGCGACGGCAAATCAGGCGGTCGCGTTGGGTAACGACGCTGACGCCAGTGCGTTAGGTGCGGTAGCCATTGGCGGTGACGGCACCGATGACGACACATCGGGAGTTGATGGTGCTCAGGCGACGGGACAGGAAGCCACAGCGATCGGCGCGGATGCAGAGGCAACCGGCCTGCGCTCAAACGCGATCGGTGCCGGCTCAAAGGCGACGATGACCAACAGCTTTGCCCAGGGAGCGGGCGCACAGGCCATCGCTGAAAACGCAGTCGCGATTGGCCCGGAAGCGGTTGCAAGCGCGCTTAGCAGCTCTGCCATTGGCGGAAGCGCCCGTGCGAGCGGCGCCAATGCCAGTAGCGTCGGTTCCAGCGCCACGGCGTCGGGCCAGAACAGCGCTGCCATCGGCCGCCTTGCATCGGCCACTGGCAGCGGCGCAACGGCCATTGGCACGCAATCGATATCCAGCGCCAACCGTACATTGGCCATCGGCTTTGGCGCACAGGCGACCGTCAACCGAAGCCTCGCCATTGGTGAACTGGCAACGGCCAGCCACACCGGTGCCATCGCGATTGGCAACAATGCGCAGACGGTGGGCACCGATTCAATCGTGCTCGGCACCGCGGTCAACAGCTATCACCTGCCCGGCCTCGCGGCACCCGCAGGCCAGACGCTGACGCTTACCATCGACGACCAGGGGCAGCTCGCTACCGCATCAGGGTCTTCCGGCGGCGGTTCACTGCTGACGGGCGGTGTGCAGCCGCAAGGCACCGGCCCGGCTTGCGAAGAAAGCCCCGGGTTGGAATGTGGTACCGGATCGAACGCCGCCGGCAGTTTTTCATCTGCCATTGGCGTCAATTCCAGCGCCACGAATGGAGACGACCTGGCGCTTGGCAATGCCGCAACGGCCACGGGCGGGCAGTCCACGGCTCTCGGTACGGATACCGATGCAACTGGATTGCAATCGGTTGCGATTGGCGATGATGCACAGGCAACCGGAGCCCAGTCATTGGCCGTGGGCGAGGCTACAATTGCAGACTTCACCGACAGTATAGCCATCGGACAAAGCGCGGATGTCGGCGGTATCGCAGCTGTCGCCGTGGGTGCAGATGCCAATGCTGGTGCACTCAGTGCAATAGCAATCGGTGGGCAAAGCGGTGCCACCGGAGTAAATTCGGTTGCCATTGGCGGTGATGGTACGGATGGCGGTGCCGTAGGCGCGGTTGCCTCGGGCAACAACTCGACCGCAGTGGGCGGCGACTCTGCTGCCAATGGCGAAGACGCCACGGCAATCGGCGCGGGCGCACAGGCGGCTGCCTTTGGCACCGCCTTTGGCCGGCTCGCCATATCCAGCGCCAGTGAAGCGCTCGCCATCGGCCAGAATAGCGATGCGACTGCAACTGCCGCGATTGCAGTAGGTACCGATGCACAGGCGACAGCGATCGGCGCGGTCTCACTGGGCCGCCAGGCCAATGCCTCGGGCGGTGACGCCATGGCCCTCGGTCGATCAGCTGTTGCCAACCAGGGCGGCGCCATCGGTCTGGGCGCTTTTGCCAACGCAGCTGGCGGCCAGGCAATATCGATTGGCCAGCAAAGCGATGCGACGGGAACGGACGCTGTTGCCATCGGCAGCGATGGTAGCGATGCGGATACTGATGGTGCTCAAGCGACCAGTTCCAATACCGTTGCCATTGGTTCGGATGCCGTGGCGAGCGCCTTGTCAGCGACAGCTGTTGGCACCGGCGCACAGGGCATCGGCATTGGGTCCGTCGCGCTTGGCGAAAGAGCCAGTGCTTCCAATATTAATGCAATATCGATCGGCAAGGACACTATTGCGTCGAACACATCAGCGACAGCGATCGGTACAAGCGCGCAGGCTACTGGTCTTGGTTCGAACGCATTCGGAGAAAGAGCCGAAGCCTCCGGTTTTGAATCGACCGCTATCGGCAAGGACAGCACGGCTTCCCAGGCCCAAAGTAGCGCCTTGGGTCTCAATGCAGACGCGACCGGTACCAGCGCTGTTGCAATAGGATCAAGATCCGACGCCACCCAATCAGGATCGATCGCCATTGGCGGCGATGGCGCCGATGCAGGTTCCGATGGCGCGCAGGCAACCGGGGTCGAAGCAGCGGCGTTTGGCGCCGATGCAGTGGCATCAGGTGCAGATAGCATCGCACTGGCATCCGGCTCGGATGCAACAGGTGTATCTTCTGTCGCCATTGGCGGCGACGGGACTGATGATGACGATGAAGGCGCACAGGCCGGGGCGGACTTTGCGACCGCGATTGGCTCTGACGCCGTGGCGGCCAATATTCGCAGCACGGCAATCGGCAACCTGACGACCGCAACCGCCGACAATGCGACCGGCGTCGGTTCAAAGGCGACCGCCTCAGGCCAGAACAGCAACGCGATTGGCCGCCTGGCCACGGCGAGCGGCAGCGGTGCGACGGCCATCGGTACGCAGTCACTCTCGAGTGCCAACCGAACGCTGGCGATTGGTTTTGGCGCACAGGCCACGGTCAACCGCAGTCTGGCCATAGGCGAGCTGGCGATGGCGACCCATACGGGCGCGATTGCAATCGGCAATAACGCGCAAACGGTCGGGACCAACTCGATCGTGCTTGGCACCAGCGTCAACAGCTACCACCTGCCCGGCCTCGCGGCTCCCGCAGGCCAGACGTTGACGCTTACCATCAACGATCAGGGGCAGCTGGCTACGGCCAGCGGTACCAGCGCACCGGTGCTGGGCGGAATCGACCAGCCACAGGATGCGACGGCTCCCTGCAATTCGGGATCCGGTGCGAACAGCACGGAATGCGGTGTCAATTCCACGACCGGCACGGCCGTCAGCGCGACAGCCGTTGGCGCAAACGCATCTGCCACCGGGTCTGGTGGTTCGGCGCTCGGCCTCAACGCCAATGCATCCGGCGGCAACAGCACGGCGCTGGGGGCAGGCACGGTCGCAGACAGCCTGGATGCAACGGCGGTGGGCAATAATGCAGACGCCCTTGCCGAGAATGCGACGGCTGTCGGACAAGCTGCGCAGGCAACGGGCACGCAGTCCGTCGCCATCGGCGCAGATTCAAGTGCCTCGGCACTGGGCGCCATCGCCGTTGGCGACGGCGCAAACTCGGCCAACCCGGCGTCGATAGCTATCGGCCTCAATGCAGGTTCCACCGGCATTCGCGGCATTGCGATAGGCAATGCGAGCGATGCCACGGCGGCGGATGCGCTGGCCGTGGGCGACAGCGCGCAGGCGACGCAGGAACGCACCACCGTCATTGGCGCCGATGCAACAGCCACGACCGGAGTGGACGCGACGGCCGTGGGTTATGGCGCCAACGCAGCAGCATCAAGCTCGGCATTTGGCGA
>JAAUYH010205933.1_pt1 | contig 12423 bp, 8 predicted proteins | sample 7278061 | NCBI WGS metagenome assembly JAAUYH01 (sample SAMN14350203, study PRJNA611818) | marine sediment metagenome | isolation source: surface marine sediment (0.6m) | place: French Polynesia: Moorea | collected 2018-08
ACCGAGTTCAATAATTGTCTATCATGTGGCTGCAATATTAAAAACTCAAAAATTTTGCCAACTTTACCGAAAACGTCATCCTTTGAATCAATTTTTTCAATCCTCAGGAGATTGAATGATTTGTCTTGGGTATTATGTTGCATATCGATTATATAATAAACGTAAAGGCGTGTTTGATGTATTAAGAGTTTAATTGTTAAGAAAAGCGGTTGAAAAGAAAAAGTGAAAAATGCCCTTATATCACAAGAAAACGCACAAATACTCATAGAATTTTACCGAACAAGGTCGGTAACCACCACACGCGTTGGATATGACTTGTACTTGGCAAAAAACCTTCGAGCTGTCCCACCATATATACGTGAGATAAAAGGGGAAATTTTCGACATGGAAGAGGGAACAGGAGGCCTAGAATTGCGGATTATGTCGCTCGGTAGGTGGAAGACTTGTTCTCGAATCATCCCGGACGAGCGTAAGGAGTGCTTCTGAGAAAATCGGAATATCATCTTCCTCAATTCAGTGTATTCCTCGATTCGGTTTGCAGAATCGCCAACAGTTCGCCAGAGAACATAAACTAATACGCCTCTCTTTTGCTCAACACTGCCGAATGCAACCCGAAGGTTGTGAAGAATACCTTTCATGGATATTTTTCTCCGATTAATGCACTTTTAGATTGAATGTAATTGTAAACAGACAGAATGTGCGCATTTGGGAACAGAACGCCCTTAAGAAGAGACCAAAGTACCTCAGCACAGCGAAAAAGTTACAGTGCGGTGCGCAATTTCTAAAAACGAAATAGCCGGCCCTTATTTCTTTGATGAAGAAACTGTAACAGGAGAAAACTGCAAAAAATGTTACAAAGCTATGCTCTCCTAAGACTGAATAGAGTGATGCTTCCCTATATTTCTCAAGAGGACGGTGCTACAAGGCAATTTTACTCTTAGACAAGAGATTCATTGAATGATCCTTGTCCAAATTGTTGGATTGATAGAAGTTCACAAATTGGATGGGCTTGCTACTCACCTGTTTCGACGCCATGTGATTTTTTCCTTTGGAGTTACGTGAAGTCGATATGATACACTTCACTGGTTAGCTCTATTGAATAAATCGAGAACCAAATCACTATCGCCATTCGAAACATCAACCGAAGTATGCTACAAAAAGGGTGAAAAAAATACTAAAATAATATTAGATTACGTCATTACTAAACGGGTAAGCCACATTGATCATATGACATGAAGATTAAAAATTCATAACTTACTGCATAAAGATAAGTATCAGTTTTCCCATCATATCGGTTTTCCACGTAATATAGGGAAATCATTCTGTTAAGTTTTTTTGAAACATCCTGCATAACACGGCAAATCAGATCTGATGTAAAAAATTCGGCACCCTTCAACCAATTAGATTTTGAGTAGTTTGCTTGCTTTGGGCTTCTAGCATAATTTTCATCTTGGATAAGCATTAATAGGTGCGCAAAAGGTTTGCTCCGTAGAAAATTGGTGGTTTGTGCAAAAGTGGTAGCTCTATCAAGGTCATTCCTAATGACACATACTGGAATTTTTTGGCTTGTTGTTCGCTCTTCTGGAGCAATGAGGCGGACATTGTTCTAGGTTGGCCGGGAGGTGGTTTGTGACTATCCATCTCCCTGCTGTAGGCACTGTGTTGACTATCGTTACTTTATCGCAGGGCACACCCTACTCAACCTCTCCTCACCGACGGCGCGACGAGTGGACCGCTCTCCCAACCTTAAGTTTACTAGTCCAGGTACCAAGTGGTAGTGTTTGTTGTTTTTGTTTAACCATAGGCTTTTTTGCGCTATAAACTGTTTAAAGGATTTTTCAAGGGAAGATTCGGATGTTTCGCGGATGACACTGGACGAAGAAGAAGAAGAAGAAAATGTCAAGAACTGATGAATATTATTGATGATTTTGTCACGTCGATCGTTTCGGTTCTGGAAAAGAAGAGAACATGGTCCCTCAGATAATAAGACCTAGCTTGTTCTCGCATTTCGGAAGCGCTTTAGCGGCATCGGGTTGGAGGCTTATCACCAGGTGAAAAATTACTGTTCAGGATCTTCAGCAGGTGTGTGAGCGCGACTAGCAATAATCCCTGTGACAATTAACACTGCATAACCCGTGGTGCCGATGGCACCAAGCGAATATTATGTAAGTTCAGTACAAGTCAATTTGAAGCTGTAAACAGTTAGCGGATCAATCAATTAGTTAGAACGTTGTATATACTACGCCACCACTTTAAAATATTTGGAATCAACTTATACTGGAATTCAAAAGATTGTTGATGATCAAATCTGTTTCTACGATTAGAACTGATAACAGTTATGTGATTTTCAAAATAGTCTTCTTAACTTCAATCCCAACATCAACCATTTCCAATCATTTAGGGTGCTCATAACATCTCCTTTAAAATAGAAAAAGCGTAAAGGAGTTTTCGGTTATTGCGAGATGAATATCAATACAGCCATAGTTTTATTTCTTGTGCAATCCCCAAGTCGAGTAAAACAGCATTGTACAGGGTCCCTCCCAAAATAACAGAATACACTTATTTCATGCAGTATTAGTCGACGAAGTCCTACTCAAGATTTAGAAATTTCAAGGATTTGGTTGAGAAGCCTGAATTGAGAAGCAGAACAAAAAAGGGCCTCATCACTCTCTGAAAAATTTTCTCAACTACGATCTGTAGGAAGCCGAGTAAATATTTGTATACTGCATTGAATACATTGATATCACTCGAGAGCTACAGAGCGTTGTTCAATTATTCGTGTTTCTGTTAAGCGAAATCATCTGAAAATGAATTTTAGCCGAAAACTGAGCATTTTCCTATAGTTTCACTTTTGTTGCCTGGACCTCGAAAACTAAGATCGACTAAAGGACAATGCCAAATGACTGAAATTTTGCTTGTGTAGACCGAGTCGTCCGATGTCTAGTGCTTGTTAGATTCTGCCTTTCTGCTTAGTCGAGAAAATTTTCTACACAGTGTTGAGGACTGCCTTTGTCCGGCCTTCGTATTCAGCCTTACCGACAAAAACATTGAAATTTTTGAATTTCTTGTAGGGTTTTCTCGGCGAGAATACCCCGTGAAACTAAGGCACTCTATTATTTTGGGACTGTACCTGTACCGTACCCTACAAAAATTCTAGAACACCCTAGGTTGATGTATTCAGCATAGGAGCCAAACCGTTCGAGAAATCATTAGATTTCAGGGTTTTGGTGAACCTGCTACGATCGAAGCGTTCATAAAACAAGCGACATCGACTACAGAGAATTTTTTGCTATCTAAATGAAGTTCAGAAACAATGTAGAACGATGTACATAGTCTGTTTATAGCAGCGTGTATTTCATAGTAGCTGTACTGGACGTTCTAGTGACAGTAATGTGAAGTTGAATAAAGAACAGATATGTTTCCTTTCGTAATTCGAATGCTTTTCAATAATCAGTTCTTCACGAAAAAGAACAAGCTAGAGACCAGCAATTGTTGATGTCTCTGATGCTCAAAAAATATATTACTCTTGCACAAGATACATTAACGTCTCATTTATCGATTGCGTCTCTTAGAATTATTTCCGGAAATTTTCTGAAATTGATGTAGCTCGTTTTCTTCAACAGTTTTATTGAGACAACTTGACCAGAAACCCTATAATCTAATGATTTTTCGAAGGGTCTGGCTTCTGTCCTGAACACCTTAACCTAGCGTGTTCTAAAATTGTTGTAGGATACAGTACTCTATATAATGCGACTTGACACAATTCAAATCTCAAATCCGACCTATTTGCTTCATGCATCAGATTAATCGTGTTATAATAAGTGGTATATGCTAACTGCTGAACCGCATGTGCATATATCGTGCTACCACCACGGCTCTTATGCGATTAATTGGAAGTCTAATCAATTCTTTAAAACAATCATAAATGGGAATTGAGAAGTAGATTCATACCGCAAGAAGTACAGTGACTCATCAAAAATGAAATGTGTATTAGAGATTCTCTGAACAAGTCATAGTCATAAACTGAAAATCATTTGGTTCAGTACTCCAGCAACTACTATAAAGTATTGGACCGAAACTTAGTATTGCAATACGCATTTTACTTGTAAATATTTAAAAAGTAGTAACATTTTTGCTCTGTCATATTGAAATACAAAGCGAATCCCTGGCTACAACATGTCTTTCACAATTGTTAATAATTTGAAAATATTCCTTGATCAAAATCATTGAATTAGATATTTCTCTGACTCAAGGTCTGTCTTCGAACCGTAATGTAATTGATTTCTGTCGCAGAAGAATGGGTGCTCGTCGATCTTGTGTATGTAGGTAAATCATATGTGACCGATGAGTTTCTCATCTTAACGCACTTATTAGCAGAGTAAAACATTCCTGATTTCATTCATTTGAAGATAATCCGTTCAGATCTAATGGAGTTTTATGGTTACATCAAGCTATTACATTTAGTAAAACAACGTTGAAATGGAATCCCAAGGCCAATACAGTTGAAGAATGTATATATTAAAGTGACGTTTTTATCCTTTTTCGGGCATTTCAGAAAACGGTGTAATTACCGATAAATGTGCCGCATGCATTAGGATTTGAATTTAGTGTGTAGGTTTTTATTTCAATAACGATTTAGAGATTCCCCAAATATAGTTTTTGTCTGATACCAGCAGCAATGTAGAGGTAGGATACGAGGTGCGGCATTTATTAAGACTCGTACTGTTCCTATGGATTGATGAATGGATGTCTGTCGAAATTCTTGGTGTATTCATCCTCAGTTTCTGAATACTTAATTTTGGCAATGTAGAATGTAAGCGAGGTATCATTGTGACGAAGTAAGGATGCTATCGCCAGTACTATGAGGTATCTAAAATCATTTTGTTTGTTTCAAAATGATTCTCGGAGCGATGCGAGGTCTAATGAAAAAAGTGTGATTGACAAGGTGGGGGGTACAGCCAATGAGAAACGAGACGTGAGAGGACCTAGCCCATGTGCATATAGAATATCTGGGTTTCAATAATGGATTCAATCTGTTTCAATGGTCGAATATCTAGCTATGCAACGTTAGGAAAGCACCGGAATGGTACTGTACAATACCGAGTTGGGTCACGCCAACCTGCAATCTGAGTGGAGGTACGATGGAGTCGAATTGCGATGTGGGACGGTAGGCCGGTGACCGGGCACGTCGAAGCACTGCCCAATTGAGGCGACTGAGAGAGTGTGCACACCAGAGGAACCTGGCATGTGCAGCCGAACGATGACTGGGGTAAATGGAGGAGGCCGGTAACGGAGGACTCATACTAGACGCAGCCGTCAGCACCAGGGGCACAGTCGTGAGTGCTAACACCGATCACTCACATCGTCGATCTCGCGAGACTTCTCTTTTTTGCTACTGTACACCCTCATCGTCTTTTTTGCTTCCGTGCGTCACACCTTCCATATGAACTCACTGGCACCGCAATAAGACCGCAACATAGTGAAAGATTTTTCACTGGTACCCTCTCCCGTCTTCGACATGTCTCCGTGACGGTCGAGGAGGAAAATCCATCCCTTCATAGAGGAGCGATTGCTACTCTGGAAATTGGACTCATTATCCGTAAGCGCCACCCCTGATAAAAATCATCTGTCTCAAGTTTAGGCAACCAAACCATCACGATTCCGTGCCATGCTGTTACGGCGCCATGACAGAACCAAAAAACTGTTAGCTTTTGCGACAGAACACAGTAGATTTCTTAGAATACAGTGCACGGGGATCTAAAACCCTATACTGTACTGTAGCAGGCATGATTCAGGTTTTGGTACTGTATTGTACTGTACATGAATCTCTCGCCTAAATACAGTCCACTGCTTCACACCGCACCATCCTTCCCGCATGAAGGACGCTCATCGTAGGCGGTGGAAGGCAGAGAATGCTATCATTAAAGCTCTACCTGGTGTCGACCCAAGTCAAATCGTAACGCCCATTCATCAAAAGCGTCTTGTGGGTACAGGTGGTGCCATTAGAACAGTCGACGTTCAGGCAAACGAATTTATTGCCACATCGAGTTTGCAATGGCCGCTGGCAATGTACAGTGTTGCTGGCGACGATGATGAGGGGTTTGATGATGCCGAAAGTGCATCGGAATTAACAGACGTAAGCGGCGAGTCGGGAACCCCGAGCGATATCAAAAGCCCTCGTTGGTATCGAGTTTTGCCGTCTGGTGGACAATACACTAACCGCGTGCTGTTCATAACAAAAGATGTGGTAGCATCGTTTGAAAGAGAGGCAGGAGGAGTTATTAGTACGTGGTGCACACGTTCTAGTCTACGCATCGATAGTTTAACAATACGCCGCTCGTCATTTTTCCTTGGAATATGCAAACTCAACGAGACGGAATTCTTAGTGGGTGGGTTAGAAGGACACCTCAACTACATTTCACACAAAAATGGATATGACTTGGTAGAAACGAAGCGAATATGGAAGGCGCATCAGTGTCCTATCAACGCAATCGTGTTTCGCGATGAGATTATTGTTAGCACGTCAGACGACTGGACGGCGAAAATCTGGGACGCGAAAAACAAAACTCAACTGTCGACTCTCTATCACAATGGACCTGTTCACGATGCGACGATATCCGATAGGTATATTTTGACGCATGAGGAAGATGCTCAAACTCTTCGCGTATTTGCTAACTCTGAGGCGTTCCCGCTTGTCAAAGTTTTTCGTACCGGCGGGATTGAATCTCTGAAATTTCTGAATAATGGGCTACTGACGTATTGGTCTGCAGTTGGCATCAATCGTATGGTCTTATGTTTTTTGAAATCGATAGTGAATGCATTTTCGGTCAACTGAAGGTGAGTTGTGGTGAGGTGTGGGATCACGCCTTTCTTGCAGATGGTCGTGTAGTAGCTGTTGGGATAGGTGCTTGTAGAGGTGTTATTGCAGACCTTCCCGAGTATTTACGTACATTGGTCGTACCGGAGAGTGGTGGAAAGACAATATGTGTGAGAAAACGACGATTCTGTACGCTTATGTAAGAACTACTCTAAATGCTGTGATTGCTCCTCTCCATTAATTTGGTCGTGTTTTGGTACAGCTCGCACACAAGAATCAGTTGAAGAGTACCAATGTGCTTTGTTGAACCAGTTAACATTAACTACCAGTGCATTAGTCATTGAGTTTATCAAAAGGAAGAGCGCTGACAGATATGTGATTGATCTCAAAAGAATTGGATTGTCTAAAGTCCCCATGAAGCTTACGAGCTATCAAAACTTGAGATTCCTTACATCTTCCGACTCGTCGATATGAAAATAGATGAAGAGATTACTGTAGGTTGTTCGGATGAAAAAGCGACAACATAGGTGGGGAGTAAGTGAGAATACGACTTAGTATACTGTAAGTGTACACTAGAAGAAGGAAGTGGGAGAGGCGGTTCTCAATGATCCAAAACAATTAGCAGAGCCAAATTTCTACATTGGCTCAAAGTGACACCGAAAAATTGGGGACATGACTGCGAATAGAATTGCATGACGGATCTCCAAAATAATTGGTCGCACTAGATTGGATATTTTTCAAGGAAATCCGAAAGAGCCTCTATCCAACCATACGACATTACGCACGACGTGGAACGTCAAAGTAGGCACGTCGTTTGACACAACACAGTGAGTGAACTGTATCGTGCTGTACAGTACTAGACTTGGAATTATCGCGTCGTCCCACCCTGGTTCTATTTCTAATTTTCGTGTTGCGCAAGTCCCCTCACATCCCCTTCTCTACCTGTCGCTCATCATGGACGCGAATTTACTTTTCGTCTCGCCGCTTCCTGTTGGATTTGCTCCTTCCACTTCTAGAAGTGGTGTGCGAGTGAGTGCGCAACGGCGACGACGATTGGAGACTGTGGCGAGTATCGGACGGTTAGGGGAATTTTCTTCGTTTGACGGTGATGGGAATGTACAAGACATGCTAGTACAGGAGCTGACGCTGGCCACTCGCCGATTACAAAGCTCACAAGCAATGGAACAACGTATAGCACACGGCATGGCTGACGTTACTGAAACATTGAATGATTTGTATCGACAAGGCGCGCGGCAGTTGGAGGAACAACATGACGAGTTGGCACGTCGTGCCGCGTTACCACAAGTGGCGCAGTGGAATCAGGCGCTTATCGCGCATAGCAAACAAAGTGCTGAAGCGCGCAACGCGATTATAGCGGAACTCGATGATATTAACAAGTTGCTGAAACGTAACAAACCACGTTCACGAAAGCGAGGAGTACGACGAAACAGCGTGGGTATATTGGGAGGAGCGGCAGTCAGCGTTGGGTTCACAGTTGCTATGTTGGACACGTTCGAACATGTAGCACAGCGAAATAATGGACCTGCGGTTTTGGGTGAAATCGGAGGACTGTCACTTCTCCTTGTTGTTGCTGGTGTGTTAAACATTTCGCGGGGGGAGAATACTAACAAGATGTCGTAACATTGTTGGGCTAACTGCGAATCTTGCGGATTAGAGTGTATTGTACATTACCGTTACTAGTGTAAATTAGTTTTTGGGTGCTTGGGATCCTATTTTCTGTTTGAGGCAAGTGTTACTGCAGTATTCTCTTCTTTCTCTCCTTTCATATGTGTGATACTGTTCTGAAACGGTAGTATGTCTACGGCATGTACAGTACAGTACAGTACAGTATAGTACAACATTCCATTCATCATGTTGATGTTTTTACCTGAAATACTCTATTGTTAACAAGCACAATCTACAGTCCAGTGCTACGTGCTACAAATTTACTGAACTAGTATTTTAACTTATTCTATTTCGCCTGTACAGAGTACAAAATACCTAACGGCCCTGTACCCGATCTGTACTGTACCGGGTACAGTAAATTTGGTATTGAAAAATAAAGTGAAATCATTTACAATGACTCGGTATGTTCTTGAAAAAAATTCTAAGGAATTTCAATTACGAACTCATTACTCTCTGTGTTCGCTATTTTCAGGTAGAAAGTCTGTTTCGGAAAATGCGGCACTCTGCCTTCTATTACGTACTGATTTTCCGCAAGCAGCTGAAAACGGGATTAATTCTGAGCAGTTTCTGGTCGTAATAATCATTTAATACAGTACAAGTACAATGGGCTTCCATGCCACACTTTTCGCAGGGGTTGTCTGATTAGAAATGAGAAAGCTATACTGAAGTGTTGTTTCGAACCTAGATATATCGTATAAATATCTCTTAAGAATTCTGATGGATCGAGTTCTAGGTTGAGAATATTCATTGACATATTCAAATTCAAGTAGAAACATGAAGTTCGAGAATAAAACTAACGTTTCTTAAACGCGCAATGCAAAATGTACGGTACAGCGAAATTTTCTTCATAGTAGAGCCATTGAGCTCCTCGACGGTTTATCTAACACAATTCAACGGTTTCCGCTCACAAAAGAATAAGAGAGTAACTCTTCCCGTTTCTTTGATGGCAGGTTTCCCAGATCGTTTTTCTCGTTTCTAATCCTACGAACCTTCCCATATGCTATGCGACGATGCAGCATTGTAATTCCTTACACTAGGTTTAGTTTTCAGCAAGGTATTGCAGGGTTGCTTTGAAGGCTCGAAGTGTTCTTAAAAGTTATCTCAAGTCGACTGCATCTCATTTTTCGAATTCAACTAAGTGCGTTTCGAAATCTAACCATGAAGTCACTTCCCTTTCTTGCTTTCATCTTTGTCTATGCTGTGGGATTAGTCGATGGTCGTTGTGCCCCACGATCTGTTCACATTTCCTACAAGTCTGACTCAGGTAACACAATTGCGGTTTATCGTCTATGTTCTGGGAAAGAAAGGTGTGGATCCGCTTTGGTTACTCTTCGTTCTGGATGTACTAAAATAGGCTGCATTGCTGGTACACGCTGCAATACTTGCTTTACAAAGCTCAGTGCATCTGATCTGCCGAACGATGGACAAGGTAAATATGGTATATTTTTCGATGATGAACCGCTTCCGTTTTACAAGTTTTTTGCAGATTGGACCAATACCGGTGACTCTTCTTGGTATAGTCGCAATGGATGGATTGCTGGTTGTAAGCCACGAGTTGGCTGTGTCACTCGTGGACCTCTTTGCGGAGTTAGAGATGTATCGATTTCCGCTCAAGGGTGTTATACAACGCTTTTTCGTAACCTGAACGCCGACAATCTTGGTGCTTGTGCATCTGGTAAACTTCGTTATGCGGTACCAAAAGGAGAGATATATGGCAAAGATTGTCCTTCACAACCTCTGTGATAGAAATTCATTCTCCACTGGGCTAGAGCAATGATGAATAATAAAGCTAGAGAGTTCATTGTCGCTTGATACATAACCAGCATCTAAAATTGGTAGTCGGCATGTACGAGAAAAGCACCTATGACTCAATATTAACTAGAAACGATTTGAAGACTTGCAAATCTTGAATTAAAGCTTACTCGGAGTGCTTTAATAACAGTAAATCAAGCAGATTGTAGCACGCAAGTTGTAAACTTATTCAGAGACAAGTACTAGAAAGTTGTCTAGGAGCGGGAATCATCCGTCATCTAACTATTATATCAAGATTTTCAGCTACAGTACTTTGGGTGAAGCGTACTAACGTAAAGTAAATAAAATTAACGGTGCTCTACGGGGAAAACGTGCTAGCACTAAAAGTACACTTTTACATAAAGCAAGAAGTCTGCAACCATACAAAGATTAAAGTCATCGTCGACTCGTTATGATAGAATTAAAACCCAAAAAGCCTAGAACTGATCCTTTGCATCTTCAGCAGTATGAATAAGCAAGTAAATTCAGATGTTGGTTTTGCGAACGGACCATCCAAATTATAGAGCGATATTGAAATAGTCTGGAACACCATCCTTATTTACGAAGTGTGCACATTGCACATTATGCCATGATTGATGAAGAAAAAACGCATTAGTGTTCTGTGTTGCTGCATGAGTGCTCTCCTTCGTATAAGCCCACGCCAGAACAATAGTTCCAAAAGCTAGTGACGCAATTCTACGGTAAGGGAAAGAGATCGATTGTAAAAATCATACGACGGAAAGAAAGGGGAGCGTGTTCAACTCAGAAGCGAGTTGAGCCTGGGAGGCGGTGGCTGTGAGGCACGGACGGCATGAATCGCATGGTGACAGGATATTTATGCCATTCGAATCTGAATGGACCAACTAAAGGAGCATATCGATGCAAAAAGTTTAGGAGAAAGTTAACAAATAAAGCCAAACACTCCGAAATCTCAAGAGGTACGGATGGAGGGTACGAAGTGTGCTCCTATAGAATGAACTCTATAAGAATCACGAATACTGATAAGTTGTAAGCATTATCAGAAGTTTGAAAAGATTAAGTGGTGTGATACGAGAAAATAGCATATAGTGTGCATCAGGCAGGCAAATCAATTCGAGCAGAAAATTTTTCGAAGGGCGGCTGGTGTGTTCCGTACGTACAATAGTTGAAGAACACGCTAGTGAGGAAAGTAAGGATGAGACAGTGCTGCAGATTCTCTAGAAAGATGTCTTTTTTGGTTGATGGAAGAAAGAGCGAGCACATAATTAAACTCTCAGTCATAAAAAAGTTCGGTAGGTGATTAAGGTGGTAACAGTGACGAACTGCACCTTGCCCAGAGAAGAAAGGTTCGGTCTCGGAAGACCAGATAGGCTCGAAAATGGAAGACGCTTGTAGTCGGAATGTCAAAATAAGTGAGGTCGGTGAGGATAATGGGATATTTTGTAACGGGAATTGATAACTGTACAATGCATCACTGTTTTCGAGAATCCTCATTGCCATAAATCCAATCAGTTGGAAGGCTCAATAATAAGATATCACACTGCTTCGCATCATGGGATTATCACGTAGCAGTTTTTATCAGAAGTTTAATGTATAAGCGAGCGATTAAATTACTGCATCTTTTGTTGATTTTCTTCGAACAAGTGATACGAAAGGACCGGGAAGTTTCATTATTGTATGTTAGTCTCTTTGACAAGAAAAATGAAATCAAAGCATGTGTGATATAGCTTAGATTTTCCACTAAAAACATATTTAAATCTCTTTGATGAAATCTGAGATACAGTATGGAAAACAAAGTGCCCTCCTCGCTTGTATTTATCTGATGTGTACTGTAATATAGTTTCGTATGCATTGCATTACTGCTGCTGTCTAAAACGATAAAATTTCCTGCTAAAGTTCTAGTTAACTAACTTCATTACTTCTGATTCAAAACAGAAAAATGAAGAGTGGATCTCTTCATGTTACTTTTCTCTATAAAACTATTCTGCCATAATTTAGTCTTTCTTTTAGTAGAACCAGTTCAATACCGTATATTCTAACTGCATCTACAAAAAAATTAGTTTTCATACACCACCTGAGAGTGTAGGCCTTGTTTTTTTGATAAATTTATGAACCACTGTTTAAACTTTCCAATTTACTGTTATATGTGG
>JAAUYH010026897.1_pt1 | contig 12422 bp, 9 predicted proteins | sample 7278061 | NCBI WGS metagenome assembly JAAUYH01 (sample SAMN14350203, study PRJNA611818) | marine sediment metagenome | isolation source: surface marine sediment (0.6m) | place: French Polynesia: Moorea | collected 2018-08
AGATGGGCAGAGGAGGCAGAGGGAGCGGAGGAAGCAGAGGGGGAAAAGCCCATTCTTTCGTTTTTAGTGTAGTCAAGATTGTCGACTTTATTAAAAACATACACTTGAGAGAGTAGGGGAGCGGGGGGAGAATGATTTTGGTTGGATAGCTTAAGTGTGTGCAATTATTCGGATTTGATATGACTTTTCGATTAAGTGTCTAAATCCTTTATTTTGGCAGCATCTTGATGGTTATTTTTTTGAGTTATAGAGTTAAAAGCCTCGGGATTAAGAGTAAGTTAACTAATAGTGAATATTAATTTAGTTTTCTGATGCTTTTGCTATAACTTCTTGCAAAACTGGAGAAAGAGTTTCATTCAATTTTCCCGCACGAATAAATTCTGCATAGGTATCTGCTTCTATGTCTAAGAGTTGCTCTTTTAATTGCTCGATGGTGAGCGCTCGCAGATTGTCATGTTCTTTTTGTAGCTTCTCAATTTTATTTTCTATACTTTGTAATTCTCCTTTGACTAATCCTTGTTGATAGCGATAAAATTCGGGGTCTATTTCTGGTGAAATATCCAAATTGGCTAAATATTCAAGTACTCTTTTCATGGCAACACGACGAGCCAATAATTCTGAATATTCTTGGCGTAAAGCTCGATCGCCAATTAAATCTAGTTGCTCTAAAAACCACTGAGTTGTTAATCCTTGAACTAAAAGAGTAAACAGGACAACTCCAAATACTGTATCGATAATTTCTTGTCTGCTAGTTAGTAAAACTGGCACGCTTAAAGCCAGAGCAATAGAAACAGAACCTCTTAATCCTCCCCACCATAAAATTGTTTGTTCTCTAAAATTAAGTTTTACTTTACTAAATAAATTACTAACATTACCCAACCCATAAATCACGATTGCCCTAGTAGCCAATACCGAAATTATAGCGACAATAATTAGACCGATATTGTCAATTAGACTACTGAAATTGATTTGATCGCCAATTAATAAAAATACAATTGAGTTGACAAAAAATGCTAAAAAATCCCAAAATTCAGAAACGAGAAGTCGAGTACGGGGGTTCATGCCAATGCGAGAACCAAAGTTACCCAAAATAATTCCAACTGTAACTACTCCAATTACACCAGAACCGCCCAATTCTTCTGTAATTAAATATGTTCCATAAGCAGAAACTAAAGTTAAAGATTGTTCTACTAAAGGTAGATCGAATCTTTGAGTCAAATAAGAAATACCAAAACCAATAATGCTACCAATACCTAAACCAATACCTACAAAAGTAAAGAATTTAACCAGAGTAGCAGTTAAAGAAAATTGTTCTATTCCTAGAGGAATACCTACTAACAAAAGAAAAGCAACTACCGCTACTCCATCATTAAATAAACTTTCCCCCTCCATCACAATTGTTAAACGTTTACTCGCTCCTAGTTCTCGAAATAAAGCAACTACAGAAACAGGGTCAGTAGCCGATAAACTAGCTCCTACAAGTAAAGCTGTAGAAATAGATAGAGTAGTAAAATTACTCAGAGCAAAAGCAACACCTAAAACCGATATAACTACGCCAATTACGGCAAACATAGTTACAGGTATTAAGTTATCTTTCAGACTACGCCAGCGAATATTCCAAGCAGCTTCAAATAATAATGGAGGTAGAAAAATTTCTAGGATTAATTCTGGAGAGAGATTAACTAGACGAATATCTACAAAAGCTAGTGCTAATCCCACAATTACTAATAGTAGAGTATAAGGAATTTGCCTAAACCAACTAAAAATTCTAGAGATGGTAGCAACACTTAAAGATACACTGAGAACAATCAAAAACTGCTCTAAATTTCCCTTAATTGAAACTTCAGCAATAGTAGGATCTACGGACATTAACGTTACTCCTAAAAATTGAATGATCGGAAAATACTTACTTCGGTTTTAATGGCGATCGATAGCTAACATGAAATACCTAAACGATCGATTTTTCGCCTTAAGGCGATCGACTCTAATACCAAAACTAGTTATTTGTCAATCTATCGAGAACACTTTACAATTAATTTAAGAATTGATGTAGAAACAAAATTCTTTAATATTATCGATTAAGATCGGCGTAAAACATAAAATAGAGTTCCGCTATCTCGTTTCCCTAGGTTTACTAAATGATTCGTATCTTACTGGTAGACGATCAAGCCCTTCTCTGTGAGGTTTTAAAGACTTGGTTAGAAGTCGAAGAAGATTTTGAGGTTGCAGGGGTCGCCCATAATGGCGAAGAAGCAATCGTACAAGTAGAAAAGCTACGACCCGATATCATTTTGATGGATATCGATATGCCCAAAATGAATGGCATAGAAGCTACCGAACTTATAACCGAGCGTTTTCCCCAAGTAAAAGTAATTTTTTTGAGTGCTCATGATGACGATATGTATCTGGGTAAATCTCTTCGAGCAGGAGCCAAAGGATATTTACTTAAGAATACAACCGCAGAGGAGTTAGCCGAAAAAATTCGCTCTGTTTATTCTGATAACAGTCAAAGTCCCAGTTTGCCAGTCGATAAAGAAACCATCTCCACTATCCAAAAACAACTAGAAGATTTGGTACAAACATATCAAGCTAAATTTCAGGAGCAATTAGAAGCAGCCCAAGCCTCGCTAAATAAAATCTCTGTTGTCGATATTGACCCAAGTTACGATAGACGCATCAGTGAATTGGAAACCGTTACTAAAAAAAGTTGGGAATCGTTACGCAGCGAAGTTTTAAATGTCCAAAACCAGTTTAGTGAAGCGAATCGTAATCTCGACTCTCAATTGACTAGACAATTGCTCAATCTAAAACAAGAAATGGATTCGCGGTTGAATACGGCTTTAGCAGATTGGTCTCGTCAAAGAGCAGCATTGCAAGAATGGGCTGTGCAACGAGATGAAATACGTAATGTTTCGGAAGATTTTGAATCTACCTATCGTAATGAATTGATGACTATGGTTAATCCGCTTAGGGCATCTGTCAAAGATTTGGATAGGCAATTGCGAATAATGCGCAACGGTTTAATTTCTGCTATTATAGTCGCCACTATGTCTCTAAGTTTTGCTGGTTGGCTATTTTTGTTTAATCTGAAAGACAATGGCAATAGTGCTAGGCAGTCGATGGAAAAACTCGAAAGTTCTCAAAGATAATTTCTGGTAAAGAAGACATTTCCCCCCCCCTTACCTCAAACACGCTACAATCTAAGAATCTAAAAGACAGAGGAGTAAACACACGGCACCATTTCTAAGTTCGGGTTTATATAGTGGAAACACCTCAAAACAATTCATTTACTTTTGATTCTATTGATACCGCCCTGGCAGATATCAAGTCGGGTCGCGCTGTTATTGTGGTTGATGATGAAAATCGAGAAAATGAGGGCGATATAATTTGTGCAGCCCAATTTGCTACCCCGGATATGATTAATTTGATGGCGGTAGAAGCTAGGGGCTTAATTTGTCTGGCCATGACTCCAGAAAGGTTAGATGCTCTCGATTTACCCCTAATGGTAAGTAAAAATACTGACAGTAACCAAACGGCATTTACCGTTAGTATTGATGCAGCAACCCATCTAGGAGTTACTACAGGTATTTCGGCCGAAGACCGCGCCCGCACTATCCAAGTAGCTATTAACCCTGCCTCCAGACCCGAAGATTTAGCCCGTCCCGGTCATATTTTTCCCTTGAGAGCCAGAAAAGGCGGAGTTTTAAAACGGGCAGGACATACAGAAGCAGCGGTAGATTTAGCCCGACTAGCAGGATTATATCCAGCAGGAGTAATCTGCGAAATTCAAAACCCCAACGGTTCTATGGCACGGTTGCCAGAATTAGTGGAGTACGCCCACAAACATAATCTCAAACTAATTAGCATTGCCGATCTGATTAGTTACCGCCTCAAACACGACCGCTTTGTCTATCGGGAAACGGTTTGTCAATTTCCCAGTCAATTTGGCGATTTTCAAATCTATGCTTACCGTAATGCCCTAGATAACACGGAACATATTGCCATTGTTAAAGGTAATCCTGCGGATTTTCCCGATCGACCTGTAATGGTAAGAATGCATTCTGAATGTTTGACGGGTGATGCTTTAGGTTCTCTTCGTTGTGATTGTCGTATGCAATTACACGCTGCCCTCAAAATGATCGAAGCAGCAGGTTTGGGAGTAGTAGTATATTTGCGCCAGGAGGGAAGAGGGATTGGTTTAGTTAATAAACTTAAAGCCTATACCTTGCAAGATTTGGGGTTAGATACGGTAGAAGCTAACGAGCGTTTGGGTTTTCCCGCCGATTTACGAGACTATGGCATGGGCGCGCAAATGCTTAACGACCTGGGAGTCAAAAAAATTCATCTTATTACCAATAATCCCCGCAAAATTGCTGGCTTAAAAGGCTACGGTTTAGAAGTAGTCGATCGCCTTCCTCTCTTAATCGAGGCTAACGATCATAATTCTGAATATTTAGCCACTAAAGCCAGAAAATTAGGTCATTTACTCCTACAAACTTATTTGATCGCCGTAGCCATTACCTGGTCGCCAGAAATTAGCTCGGTGACAGCCCGTTATGAAAAACTGGATAAAATACGCTACCTAGCTCACTCTTATGATTTGTTACTCCAAGAAGAAGCTAGACCAGTAGCGATCGCTCTGTTTAGCAGACCATCCCTTATTTTCCACCTTGGTTTCGACCAACCCAAGTTAGCCTCCTCAGATTGGTATCGAGATTGTCATCATCCCTACCTGAATGGTATTGCTCAAATTTTAGACCGACTATCTGATTGGCGAGAAATTGAGCGTTTAGAATTTCTGATTGCCGATGGGGAAGACCCCATGATGGGTTTACAAATGAAACTCGATCGACAAACTTTTCCCCTGGGTAAAAAACCCTCTGAACTCTGTAACAATTTAGAAAATCAAACTATTTACAGTTTTTACCGCTGAATGCGGTGACCCCAGGCATCGGAGGGGCTGTCTCTTGAATTCGATTCAAGAGACAGCCCCGTTAGTTCTACGGTGAAACAGTTGCAGTGTGGAGGTGTCCTCCGTTGAGCAAACGGTAAGAACCCGAAGGGCGGTGTAACGGTCACCAAAACTAAAAATAAATTTTAATAATTTTGCTCTGCGCTTCTCTGTAACAAGCTAAAATCTAGGGAAACAGTAGTTTGCAGTTAATGCGCTATGAGGAAATATATTAGTGATAAATTGGGAAGTCTGATATTCTAAGAAACGCTGTATTTTAAATTGTATTTTGCCTGAGCCAACATGAGAACTAACTATTGTGGAGAATTGCGAGCAGAACATATTAATAAAACCGTTACTCTGTATGGTTGGGTAAATCGTCGTCGCGATCATGGTGGAGTAATTTTCATCGATTTGCGCGATCGCACTGGAACAGTTCAAATTGTTAGCGATCCTCAACGTACTCCCGAATCTTATCAGGATGCAGATTCTTTGCGTAGTGAATATGTAGTTAAAGTTAGCGGAAATGTAAGTCAGCGTCCCGAAGAATCTCTTAATCCCAAATTACCCACAGGGGAAATAGAGATCTATGCTAATTCGATTGAAATTCTTAATGGTGTTAACAAACAGTTACCTTTTCAAGTATTTACCAGCGAAACAGAATCAGTTAGAGAAGATTTACGCTTAAAATATCGCTACTTAGATTTAAGACGCGATCGCATGGCGAAAAATCTACGCTTGCGTCATGAAGTAGTCAAAGCAATGCGTCGTTTCTTAGAAGACGAACAAGACTTTATTGAAGTAGAGACTCCCATCCTAACTCGTTCCACTCCTGAAGGTGCAAGAGATTATCTAGTTCCCTCCCGTGTAAATCCTGGGGAATGGTATGCTTTACCTCAATCACCACAGTTATTCAAACAATTGTTAATGGTTTCGGGGTGCGATCGCTACTATCAAATTGCCCGCTGTTTCCGCGATGAAGATTTGCGCGCCGACAGACAGCCAGAATTTACTCAGTTGGATATGGAAATGAGTTTCCTATCTCAAGATGAGATTATCGAACTAAATGAAAAGTTAATTTGTCACATCTTCAAAACCGTTAAAAATATCGATTTACCTCGACCTTTTCCTCGCATTACTTATGGGGAAGCAATGGCAAAATACGGTACAGATAGACCAGATACCCGCTTTGGTCTAGAGTTAGTTGATGTGGCTGAAATAGTCAAAGATTCTGGGTTTAAAGTTTTTTCTGGCGCAGTAAAAAGTGGGGGAACCGTCAAAGTTTTACCTATTCCTGGCGGTAATGATGCTATCTCGAATGTCAGAATTAAACCCAAAGGCGATATTTTTAATGAAGCGGTAGCAGCAGGGGCAAAAGGTATTGCCTATATCCGCGTGCGAGAGAATAATGAGATTGATACTATTGGCGCAATTAAAGACAATTTGACCGAAGAAAAAAAACAAGAATTATTAGCTAAAACTGGAGCAAAACCCGGTCATTTATTACTATTTGGTGCTGGAGATATAGCTACCGTTAATAAGTCCCTCGATCGCTTGCGTCAAGTAATAGGTAAAGAGCTAGGTTTAATCGATGAAAATAAAGTCGATCTAGTGTGGGTAACGGAATTTCCCATGTTTGAATGGAATGCCGATGAAAAGAGGTTAGAAGCACTTCATCATCCTTTTACAGCCCCTTATCCAGAAGATATTGAAGATTTAAAAACTGCGAGGGCACAAGCTTACGACTTAGTTTATAACGGCGTAGAAGTCGGCGGTGGTAGCCTGCGAATTTACCAAAAAGATATACAACAAAAAGTTTTTGAAACTATTGGCTTTTCTCCAGAAGAAACCAAGGAAAAATTTGGATTTCTTTTAGAAGCTTTTGAATATGGTACGCCTCCCCACGGTGGTATTGCTTACGGTTTAGATCGTTTGGTGATGTTATTGGCAGGGGAAGAATCTATTAGAGATGTAATTGCCTTTCCTAAAACACAACAAGCAAGTTGCTTATTAACTGATGCACCTTCACCGATAGATAAATCACAACTGAAGGAACTCTATATTTCTTCTACTTATAAACCGAGAGAGTAAAATGAACAGACCATCAAACTTAATCCGTTATTACTCCTTACTTGTGAGTTGTTTTTTGTTGTTAACTACTGTTAGTTGCTCAAAAAATTATGCCAACCATTCCGAGGAGTGGAAGCAAGAAAAAATTAAAACTTTGTATACTCAATACGCTCGTAAATTTCCTGAAGTAAAAGATATTTCTGCTGAAGAATTACAACAACTACAAGAACAAGAAAAGGTTATTTTAGTTGATGTCCGCACTCCTCAAGAAATGGAAGTTTCCATGATCATTGGTGCTATTTCTCAAGCAGAATTTGAACGGGAGCAGGACAAATATCGCCACAATACTATTGTTCCTTACTGTACTATTGGTGATCGAAGTGGAATGTATGCTAAAAAACTACAAGAGCAAGGTTTTCAAGTATTTAATTTTAAAGGGAGTATTTTATCTTGGTCTCATGCAGGAGGAAAATTAGTTAATAGCCAAGGAATAACTAATAGAGTACATATCCATGGCAAAAAATGGGAGTTAGCAGCAGAAAATTATCAGGCAGTCTGGTAAGCCAACGGGAGTTTGGAGTTCGGAGTTGAAAAGGTTAGGGAAAGTATGAATATTTGCCTTTCCCTTGTATCATAGGCTTTACGCCATCGCTTGTTGGTAGCGTTTGTTTACTTGTGTCCAGTTAACTACATTCCACCATTGCTTGAGATACTCTCCTCTAGCATTACGATAGTTAAGATAGTAAGCGTGTTCCCAAACATCATTGCCCATAATAGGATACATTCCTTGCATCAAGGGACTATCTTGATTGGCTGTTCCCATGACTTTTAGTTGTTTATTGTTATCTAAAACTAACCAAGCCCAACCACTACCAAACTGTTGACTACCAGCCTGGTTAAACTGTTCTTTAAAAGCTTCAAAGCTACCAAAAGCATCGACAATAGCAGTAGCGATCGCCCCAGTTGGTTCTCCTCCACCATCGGGACTCATAATTTCCCAAAACATTTTATGATTAACATAGCCACCGCCATTATTACGAACCGTGGTTGAAATATCTGCTGGTACACTATCAAAATTGCGTAAAATGTCTTCCGCAGATTTATTAGCTAATTCTGGATATTGACTAACTGCCTTATTAAGATTTTTGGTATAGCCGGCATGATGCTTATCGTGATGAAACCGCATGGTTTCTTCATCGATATATGGTTCAAGAGCATTATAGTCATAAGGAAGAGGTGGAAGTTCAAAAGGTCCTTCACTTCCATCATTTAAGGATTGAGCTAAAGTAGATTTAGCAAAAGTTCCGAGGGTTAAGGTACCGATACCAACACCTGTGAGTAAAAGAAAATTGCGACGATTAAGAACCATTAGTTTAGTGAAATTGCAACCTAAATTTAATAAAGTGCATCAAAATACTTGCTTTTCGGTTTGATTAGGGCGATCGCAGCAGATGCTCACTTCATGAAAGATTGTACCAAGTTGCCAATTAATTTTTACTGAAAAAGTAATGAGAAAATAAACATAAATGTTCTAATATCGTTAAGTCTAGATAATTTAGAGAAATACTCAACTTTTTTCTCTACCAGTATTAAAATCAGAAAGTTCCCTAATTAATTCAATCAATCACTTGGGCGATCGCCGCAAAGAATCTCTAGCTTTCAAAATTTTAAAATCTGCGCAGGATTAGAAGTTTGTCGTGCTAATATTCTTTCTCGCATTACTGCTATAAATTCTTGATTTTATGACACAAACTAATATCTCTACTCCGATCGAACAGATGCAACAGTCTGGATTTTATCCTCATTCGGTAGTTGAACCAATTGAACTGGTACAAACTCATGTTTCTTACGTTTTTTTGACAGGAGATTATGCTTATAAGCTTAAAAAAGCAGTTAATTTTGGATTTCTAGATTTTTCTACCCTCGATCGAAGACAACATTTTCTGACAGAAGAAATTCGCCTGAATTCCGCGATCGCGCCAGAATTATACTTGGAAGTATTACCCATAACTCAGGCTGGAGATAAGTATATTTTGGGTGGAGTAGGGGAAGCAGTAGAATACGTCCTCAAAATGCGCCAATTTCCTCAAGAAAATCTTTTTATTAATTTGTTTACAGCAGGAAAACTTGATATCGAGCAAATGGAAGAATTAGGCAAGATTGTCGCCCAATTCCACAGCCAGGCAGAGACTAATGAGCATATTCGCAGTTTTGGCACAGTAGCTAAAATCAGAGAAGCCTTTGACGAAAATTATCAGCAGACAGAGAAATATATCGGTATCGCCCAAACACAACAGCAATTTGACGAAACTAAAACCTATACAGACAAGTTTTTTGCCGAAAAAGAAGCATTATTTCAAGCCAGAATAGAAAATAACCAAATTAAAGAATGTCACGGCGATTTACATCTAAAAAATATCTGTCTGTGGCAAAATAAAATCCAATTGTTCGATCGCATTGAATTTAACGAGCCTTTCCGCTTTGTCGATGTCATGTACGATGTTGCTTTTGCGGTAATGGATTTAGAGGCGCGAGACAGACAGGATTTTGCTAATGCTTTCCTCAATACTTACTTAGAACAAACGGGGGATTGGTTAGGATTACAATTATTGTATCTATATCTCAGTCGTCAGGCTTATGTAAGAGCCAAAGTAACATCTTTTCTCTTAGACGATCCTGGTATTCCCGATACAGTTAAACAAGAAGCAGCTAAAACCGCAGCAGATTACTATCAGCAAGCTTGGGCTTATACTCAAAATCAAGAAGGCAAAATCATTTTGATGTCTGGTTTATCTGGTGCAGGTAAAACTACCGTTGCCAAAGAAATAGCAAGATTAATTAATGCTATTCATCTTCGCTCCGATGCCGTTCGCAAACATATAGCAGGTATTCCCCTCAATGAGAAAGGAGGACAAGAAATCTATAGTGAGGAAATGAATCAAAAAACTTATGGTAAGATGCTAGAGTTGGGTATACTATTGGCAAATATTGGCTTCCCAGTTATTTTAGATGCTAAATACGATCGAGTTGCCCTTCGTCATCAAGCGATCGCTACTGCTCGAGACAACAGTATTCCTCTAAAAATAGTTAACTGCACTGCACCTATAGAAGTACTGCGCGATCGACTTGATAAGCGTAGCGGAGATATTTCCGATGCTACAGCCGACTTACTCAGTAGTCAACAAGCAAAAGCCGAAGACTTTACAGAAGAAGAAAAAGCCTATGTAACTACAATTGATACAAGTAAACTAGATTGGCAACAAGCTCTTCTCGATCTCTAAAATCGATTACCCTGCCGTAAAACAGCAGGGTAGTTTATTAGTTTCCAAGGAGAATGAGTATTAATTCTAGAAAATAAAATCTTCTACATTAATCTCAAAAGCTAGCGTGTTTTCTACCACAGCTAAAATTGTGTTGTTGTTAACAATGAAAGTATCGCCACCAGTTGAGAGAAACTGAAGATTCTCAAAGGATAATCCCGTACCTAAAACCAATTTATCCAGGTCATCTTCAAAATCGCGGATCGTTTCTCCACCTTGACCGGCAGCCAAGATAAATCGATCGGCACCAGCACCACCAAAGAGCAAGTCATTACCACCTTCCCCTTGAAGAAGGTCATTGCCACTTCCACCCCTGAGAATATCACTACCTAATCCACCACGAAGAGTATCATTTTCGCTACCGCCAGTAAGAGTGTCATTACCACTTCCACCACCAAGGCGATCGTTGCCACTATTACCGCGAAGAGTGTCATTGCCAGGATTTCCTTGTAGGGTATCATTATCATCTCCTCCTAAAAGAGAATCTGCGCCTCGGCCACCAGCTATAAGGTCATCCCCAGAGTTCCCCTCAATAGTATCTCGATTATCTCCACCAGCAAGAATATCATTTCCTTCGTTGCCAAAGAGAGAATCATTGCCGTCGGCACCACCAATAGTGTCATTGCCAGTACCACCAATGAGAAAGTCATCGCCACTTTCACCCTGAAGAACATCATTTCCAGCTAAACCATTAATACGGTCATCTTCTGGAGTGCCAATAAGAGTGTCATTACCTTCAGTACCATCAATCGCAGCAATTAGATTAATATCAATAGTATACTTACCAGTACTACCTCCAAAACCACTGTTAGCTTCAAAGGGGTCGTAATCAAAATTGCTGAATGAACTTACACCGATGTAATAGGTGTCAGAATCAGTAGCATCAAAGCTGATAAAAGAGTCTAAACTCGAAAAATCGTCGTTAAAAGCTACTTGCTCGCCGTCAGAGTTAAATAACCGCAGTATTGGGTCTAAACTAGAACCAATATCATTAGCATCGATATCAATAGTAACTCGATCGCCTGCATCCAATTGTACCTTTAACAAATCGACATCGTTTCTTCTCCGAGGAATATTAGGACTGTCACCGATAAAGCCATCAGCAACAAAATTCCCTGGATTGTCGGAAGCCAAACCAGTATCGATAGCTTCTGAAATTGTATCGTTAGGCTCAATAATCATGTTTTTAGTCTCAAATTAACGAATAAATGGATATTTTGGCGGTAAATAAACTTTAATTAATTTTGTTAGCTAGTAGTTTTTTTTCTCAGAAAATAAAATCTTCTACATTAATCTCAAAAGCTTGCGTGTTTTCTACCACAGCTAAAATTGTGTTGTTGTTAACAATGAAAGTATCGCCACCAGTTGAGAGAAACTGAAGATTCTCAAAAGATAATCCCGTACCTAAAACCAATTTATCTAGGTCATCTTCAAAATCGCGGATAGTTTCTCCACCTTGACCGGCAGCCAAGACAAATCGATCGGCACCAGCACCACCAAAGAGCAAGTCATTACCATCTTCCCCTTGAAGAAGGTCATTGCCACTTCCACCTCTGAGAGTATCACTACCTAATCCACCACGAAGAGTATCATTTTCGCTACCGCCAGTAAGAGTGTCATTACCACTTCCACCACCAAGGCGATCGTTACCACTATTCCCCCGAAGATTGTCATTACCACTTCCACCACTAAGGCGATCGTTGCCACTATTCCCCCGAAGATTGGCATTTGTTGTTTGGTTAAAGAATCCTGTAAAAGGATAATCGTTTTTGCAATGAAGAGAGAGAAACCTTAATTAAAAATCAATAATTCAAGTGGTCATTTTATGTATAACTCAGCATTAAACATTTAGCAATATTTAATGTTCAATGAAAGGGCAATATTCTGAATAAACCTTAACATTACGATCGCACAATTAATAAAAAAAAATTTTTGCCTGTAGATTGCTTAATTGAAACTTGCTATAGGCTTCAGGGCAAACGCATCTTGTCAATAAGAACGCCTTAATCTCAATAAACCCCCAAATAATCGCGTTAAGTCCTGCTTATTGACAAGAATTTAAGCGATCGCTTAAATTCTTG
>JAAUYH010094245.1_pt1 | contig 12420 bp, 14 predicted proteins | sample 7278061 | NCBI WGS metagenome assembly JAAUYH01 (sample SAMN14350203, study PRJNA611818) | marine sediment metagenome | isolation source: surface marine sediment (0.6m) | place: French Polynesia: Moorea | collected 2018-08
AAGCAATATCAAGCTTTTCAGTCTTATTTGCCTTCAGACATATGTGGCGATCACGCAGTGCCAGCTTCGCTGATCGCCTTTCTTTTTAGCATAGTCAAATCGGAAGAACCAGAATAATTAAATTTTTAGGTAATTTAAATCAAGAATATCTGGAACAATTAAATCAAGCATTATCGATAATATTAGGTTTATCTGACACTATTTAGATATCTTTCTAGCTTTTGCTGATTCTAGGTTGCATCGAGTTATAACTTATTTAAGACATCATCGTCAGCGAGGTATTAACTTTCCCAAATCAGTTAACGATCGATTACAAAGAGCTAGGAACTATCTCGATCGAGCAATGGAAGCCGATCTCACTGCTGCTAAGGTAGGTTGGTGTAATCTAAGTTTAGTAGAAAGTATGTGGGCAGGAGAAGTTGCCGTTTTTAGTCAGGCACAACAAGAAATAGCCCAGCAAGATCAAAGAACCAATTTTTTGTTTGGGGCTAATTTTTTTCGCCACTCACCAGATAAGAAAGAATATAATCGCCGTTTTCAAGAGCTATTTAACTTTGCTACTGTACCTTTTTACCCACAACAGGGAAAAAAAACTTTGCTCGTGTCGAGCGCCTGGTTACATGGTTAAATCAAAATAAGATAACCGTAAAAGGACATCCCTTAGTTTATTTTCAAAAGTGGAATATTAACTGTAGTTATTGAGGCTCACCATTAAATAACTTATACGAACAGGATTTAGTATTACAGGAGTTTGACTAATTTCTAATTTTTGAGCTAATTGGGTTTCTATTAACCTTTCTCCAGAGGCAATTTCTGTCATATAGTTAAAGGTAGGGTTAGCTTAGTAGGAGATTTTGCTTATGCTCCTACTCCAACTCTAGGGCAGAGTGGTTGTCGAGCAATCGAAGATGCAGAAGTGTTGTGTCGCTATTTAGTAACTACTAATATTAGTGTGGAAGATGCTTTAAAACGTTATGAAACTGAAAGAAAAAAGAGAGTAACCCAGTTAATGTTAAAAGCTCGTAAACGTACTGACACAATTTACAACCAAGTGCCAGCAAAAACCCAGCAATGGTACAAACAGTTAAAACAAGAACAACCGAAAGACGTTACTGATGCTATTTCTAAAATTATTTTAGGAGGACTATTGCACTAAATATTGCTCATTAAACCATCATGTTAGGTAAATTAACCACCCATGTTTTAGATATAGCTCACGGTTGTCCTGGGAAGGGGATCGAGATCGAACTTTGGAGAATTCAATCTGGCTCAAATGGAGAAGAAAAAAATTTATTGAAAACTACCACAACTAACCATGACGGACGCACTGATGAACCCTTGTTAGTGGGGGAAGAATTTGCCCCAGGAGTCTATGAGTTGGTTTTTAAAGTGGGAGATTATTTTGCTAGTAGGGAAAAAAATTTGCCCAATATTCCTTTTTTAGAGTATATTCCTGTACGTTTTGGAATTGTTGAGGATAAATCTCACTATCACGTTCCCTTATTAGTTTCTCCTTGGTCTTATAGTACTTATCGGGGAAGTTAATCAGAGCAAAAGTAATCTTACGTTTTGATAGTTTTTTGTCATTAGTCCTTTTTTCAGACAGGTTTACTAATAACCAAAAATCATGTTAGTTACTAAACAGCCATTATTTCGTAAGTTTTGGTATCCAGTAATTCCTATGAGTGAATTAGAGGATAAACCAAAATCTTTTGAATTACTAGAACAACCTCTAGTATTATGGTTAGACCCAGAAGGAAAACCAGCAGCAGTAGAAGATAGATGTTGTCACCGCACAGCAAAACTTTCTCTAGGAAAAGTAATCGGAGGGAATATCTGTTGTGCTTATCACGGATGGACATTTGACAGTTCGGGAAATTGCGTTTGCGTTCCCCAGAGTCAAGATAAAACTATTTCCCCTAGCTATAAGGTAAAAGCTTACAAGTGCGTAGAAAAGTACGGCTATGCTTGGGTATGCTTAGAGGATGCTATTAAAGATATTCCTCAAATTCCTGAAGCTTTAGACCCTGAATTTCGCTTAATTCCTGAGTTTTACGAGACTTGGAATTGTGCAGGGTTGAGGGTAATGGAAAATGAGTTGGATATGGCTCATCCTACTTTTGTCCATACTACTACTTTTGGTAGTGAAGAACATCTAATTCCAGACTTGATGGAGTTGAAGGAGACGGATTTTGGTCTTTATTACAAAAGTGTATTGGGGGTAAAAAATCCTCAAGCACAACAGAAAAATCTGCACATGGAAGAGGATAAAACCTTCCGTACCATTGATGGTTATTGGTATTTACCTTTTACTGTGAAGCTCAGAATCAATTATCCTAATGGCAAGGTGCATATTGTGGTTAATACCATGACACCAATTAATGATTCTACTTCTCAGATGGTGCAGTTTTGTTTGCGGAATGATACAGAAGCAGAAACTAAAAGTGCTGATGTAATTGCTTTCGATCGCGCTGTAACTTTAGAAGATAAGCGAATCTTGGAATCTACGGATTACGATGTCCCCCTCGATCTTAGCAACGAGCAACACATGATAACCGATAAACCAGGAATTATGATTAGGCGTAAGATTTTTGCTTTGTTAAAGGAATATGGGGAAATGGAGTCTAGTAGTAAGTAGTCTGTCAACTTTCAATTGATGAATTGAGATGAGTAGCAAGAGCAAAAGAGTAGCGGAGGCAAAGAAAAATAATCATCGAATATAGGAAAAGAGGATTTTAAGTATGCAGTATGATTTGGACGAGTTGAATAGTATGAGTCAAGACGATTTTACTATTGTTTTAGGGGATATTTGGGAACATACTCCAGAAATTGCTACTACTTGTTGGGTGGCTCGTCCTTTCAAAAATATTGATGATTTGTATAACAGTATGGTTGAGTTAGTGGAGGGAATGAGTGAGGCTGAAAAATTAGCTTTGATTAAAGCCCATCCTGATTTGGGGCGTAAAGCAAAGATGGCAGCAGTTTCTGTGCGAGAACAAGCTGAAGTGGGCTTAGATAGGTTAAATCTTGAAAAATATAATCTTTTGTTGTCTTTTAATCGGGCTTATAAGAATAAGTTTGGCTTTCCTTTTGTCATTGCAGTGAAAAATCGTACCCTAGAGAGTATCTTAGAATCTTTTAGTGAACGATTAAACAATTGTATAGAAGAGGAGAAAAAAGCAGCTTTATCAGAAATAATGAAAATTGCTCGTTTTCGCTTAGATGCATTAATTACTAAGCAACCATCAACAACTAAGTACTAACTAAGCTATTTATCACCATTCACCACTAAATATATGGCTAGTAAATTAGACCCACCAGAAACCAGCATTCCTAATCCTGAAAGTCGAATAGCTCGTTATTTTGAGTTCAATTCCTATCAGACTAATTTCCGTACAGAGGTTTTTGCTGGGTTAACCACATTTATGACCGTAGCCTATATTTTAGTGGTGAATCCTTTGATCCTGTCCGATGCAGTATTTTTACAAGAGTCAGGAGATTTATTTCCTGAATTAGTTGTAGCAACGGGAATTTCTGCTGCTGTCGGTACTTTGATCATGGGACTATATGGGAAATATCCTTTTGTTTTAGCCTCAGGAATGGGGATTAATGCTTTTTTTACCTATTCAGTAGTATTAGGCTTAGGAATAGATTGGCGAACTGCTTTAGCTGCGGTATTTATTGAAGGTTTAATTTTTATTGCTCTTACCTTAACCGATATTCGTCGTCATCTAATTATTGCTGTACCTAATGCCATTAAAACAGCAACCACGGTAGGAATTGGCTTATTTGTAGCTTATATTGGTTTAGCAAGTGCTACAGACACTGGTGGGGCTGGTTTAATTGTAGCTAATGAAGTAACTAAAACAGCTTTTGGTAGTTTTCGTGAGCCAGCAACTTTATTAGCGACTTTTGGCTTATTTTTAACTACTTTTCTGATGATTAGGCAGATAAAAGGTGCTATTTTGTGGGGAATTGTAGGTACTTCTCTCTTGGGTTGGGGATTAGGAGTAACCAATGCACCAACAGGAATTATTGAGCTCCCTCAGTTTCCTACTCATCTTTTTGGACAAGCTTTTATCGGACTTTCAGGAATTAACTCTAGTAACATTATTGACTTTCTGGCAGTATTACTAGTGTTTTTGTTTGTAGATATTTTTGATACGATCGGTACATTAGCAGGAGTTAGTACTCAAGCAGGATATATCAACGAAAAAGGGGAATTACCCCGCGCTAATCAAGCCCTTACCGCAGATGCAGTTGCTACAACTACTGGAGCAATTTTAGGCACTTCTACTGTTACTACCTTTATTGAATCTGCTGCTGGTGTTGCCGAAGGAGGGCGCACAGGCTTAACTGCTATAGTTGCTGCGTTCATGCTTTTGGTTGCCCTCTTATTTATCCCTATTTTTGAAGCCATACCAGCTTTCGCTACTGCCCCTGCTCTAACAATTGTGGGAGTATTCATGATGACTAGTGTTAAAAATATTCACTGGGACGATTTAACCGAGGCTATTCCCGCTTTTGCCACCATCTTTTTTATTCCTTTTGGCTTTTCTATTGCCGAAGGGCTTTCAGTGGGTTTAATTCTCTATCCTTTCACCAAGCTAGTTAGTGGTAGAACCAAAGAAGTACCTATGGTAACTTGGATTTTAGCAGCAGTATTTATCTTTCGCTTCATTTTTACCACTCTGCGATTTGGGTAAACCTTTGAGCTTCCTGTGCATTTAATTAATTACTTGATTACTTGAGATTGAGTAGAGGGAGCATAGGGAGAAAAATCGATTAATAATAAGTAAAGACACAATTGAAATACACATTAGCTTATTTAAGTAGGTCAACCTAATTATTTGTAAGATGGGTAGAGGGATAACGAAACTCATCTATTACTTGCTATTGTTGGGTTTCATTCTTCAACCCAACCTACAAGACTGTAAAAAAATCAATTTAGCCAGCAGGTGAAAATATGTCTGAAATCGTAGATCGCGAAATTATTCAGGCTGCGAGGGACATAATGTTGAAACGTTATGTAGAAGGAAAGCACTCTATTGGTGCAGCCATTCGGACAAAAAACGGCAATCTATTTGTAGGAGTCCATGTGGAAGCAAACTGCGGTCGTATCTCGCTGTGTGCAGAAGCTGTCGCTATTGGCATTGCTGCCACAAATGGAGATACTGAAATATCTCAAATCGTCGCCGTAACCGAATCTGGCGATATTGTTCCTCCTTGTGGTATGTGCAGAGAGCTTATTGCCGATTACTCCCCTGATGCTTTAGTGATTCTCGAAACCGATGATAGGGTCAAATGTTTTCCAGTCCTCGATTTACTGCCTGAAAAGTATAACAGTTCAAAGTATCCAAATAGGCGTAAAGAACAAGATAGCTAAATTGTTATGATTTGCGAATTTATATAGATCGAATTTCTGTCATTACAGCAGTTTTCAATTGAATAGACTACGTTTATCATTAGCTGGTTTTTAGCTCTTAACTTCTTACGTGATTGCACTTGCTGAGGAAGCCTCAGCGTGCCTCACGCGCTATTAGCTCTTGGCTTTTAGCTACTGATCGAGTTTAATCTGCATGGTTTACTCAACTGAAAAGCGCAGTTACAAATCACTTTCAAGATAATTGGGTAATTCAAAACAGCGAGCATAGTTAAAGATTAAAGCTGTTTCTATACGAGTTACTTCTGGTCGATTGGTAAATGTATCAAGAGCTAGATTTCTCAGGTGTTGAGTGTCTCGAACAGCAACATGAACTAAAAAATCGTATCTTCCAGCAATAAGATAAACTGCAAGCACTTCAGGAATTTGTAATATTTCAGCCTCAAAGCTTTCAACCACCTCTCGTCTGTGTTTGGCTAGTTCAATAAAATAGATGGCTTGTAAACCGATACCCAATGCTTTTGCTTCTACATCGGCATGAATTCCTTTGATAACACCATTTTGGGACAACCGTCGTATTCTCTCAAGACAACTAGAAGGAGCTAAACCTACCTGTGCTGCTAGTTCCTTATTTGATAGCCGTCCATTATTCTGTAATAACTGTACTAATTGACGATCGATTCGGTCTAAGTCGTTCACAAGACCATTATTCCGAATATAATTCTGCTTTGAGATCATTTGAAAAAATAATGTTATGTATTGGATAAAGCCGTCACAAACAAAAGCGATCGCACTTCACCAAGATAGTTCCTACATGGCTTTTTTTGTGCCTACACAGACAATTACTTGCTGGATTACGTTGGATGACACTCAGACAAATGCAGGTACAATTGAATATGTTCCAGGGTCACACCATTGGCAACTAACAGCACGACCACTAGATTTTCATACACCAGAGGGTGGGTATCGAGCTAAAATGCTTACTGCTGCTGCTTTAGCTGGTGTTGATGCTCCCCAAATAATTCCTCTCGAAGCAGCAGCAGGTAGTTGTGTATTTTATCATGGACATATTGGGCATGGCTCTGGTGCAAATACAACTGAGCATATAATCCGTCTTAGTATTGGTATTCATCTTTTACCATCTGATGTTTGTTTTCATGCTTCTGGTGGAGGTTATATTTATGGTCGCTACCAAAGAGTAGGAGACAATTCTCTAGATGAAAGCTTTTTTCCGATACTGTGGACAAAAAATGGCTATCGTACTCCATATCTTGATTATTATTGTCGATCGGGAAAAAGAGTTGTTTCAGTAAATTAAACTCATGGTAAATGTAGTTGGAAAACTGCGCGTCTAAAAATGACTAACAACTAACTTATTACTCCTCAAGTTCTAAGATCTTCTGTAACTTAAGACGATCGCCTGGTTTGACTGAAAAACGACCGTTTTCTATATCTCGAATCCAACTTTGGCTTTTATCTAGTAATTGTGCTAATTTTCTCTGACTGATTCCCAATCTTTTTCTAGCAAGAGAAATTTGCTCGGAACTTAGATGAGATCTTGTTTGAGTTGGATTTTGCCGACGGGTTTTACGTTGTTTTTTATTTTCCCAACGAGATAATTGTTTATCCCATTCTGAAGGCAATTCAAAATGAAGAATACGAGCCTTCATTAATAAATTCCATTTTCCAGAGGGAGCAGCATCAGTAATACTGGTTTCATTGCAACCATCTTTAATCCAAAACTCCATTGCTTCTTCTGCATCATCGGGGATCGCAGCTAATCTTGCCCATAAAGGCTGAATTTCAGTGGGATAGGTCACGGGATCAAAAACAGGCTTGATGTTATAATGATGGAGAACTTCTAAGTCGCTCTCAAATCTGCGTAATAATCGTTTTCGTTTTTCTCGATTCAAAGAAGCTTCTCTAACTTTCGCTTCTCCATAAGCTACATACATTAATCTGGGGATAGTAATACGCTGTTGTTTACCCATTTTTGTTTTAAATAGTAGCCATAGCATCATTCTGACGGTGCCTTCATGTTGATGCCAAATAGTCATGACTGTGGTTAACAAAAATTTGGGCAGAGTGCCGTATTGATAATAGGCAACATATTTTTTATATCCTTGCTTGTTAAGAAAATACTGCGCCCACATTCCTGCCTTTATTCTAAAAGTCATACCGACCAAATGTTTGTAGCCTTGAGAATCTTGTTGAAAGTGGTTATCGATCGCCACTAAATGCCAAATACGGTCTTCTGGTACAGAAAATGATAAGATTTTGCCTTGTTGAGGCCATTCAATAGTAGTAAGAAGTTTACAAGGTTGTTGGACTAGGGTTTTAATCAAAGTCAATTTAGCTGCCTTACTTAGGTCTTTGCGTTTATCTAAGCCCAAATAAGTTTCGATTTGTTTATTGTCGATCGCAAATTCCTCTTCCCAAGGTCTTTCCAAAGTAGTAGCGAGAGCAGCAAAGATTAGATGTATACAAGCTGCACGAATGTCCATAGATTTAATTGAAGAGGCTGCCTCTTTTTGGCTCACAACCTTAGTTATATCTGCATTAACATCATCAGTCAGACGAAACTCAATTTTTCCTTTTCCTTGTTTTACCTGACGTTCAAAATAGAGATTGTCGTTATAATCAGTTTGCCAGGGGAAAGCAGATCCCTTTGCCAATAAATTACAAGCTTCCCAAATAACCATTGAAGAGGCGATCGGATTATTATGACCATTAGCAAAAAGATGATGGAGAGTTAAAGCTTTTGGTTCAGCTTTATACCTACCTTTTTTAGTAGGTAAAGGAAGAGGCAAACTATCAGGACAACTACTAACACATGGAGGTTTAGAATTATTATCTTCACAGTTATTGCATAGACCTGGTTCTACCCAATGCTCGTTATTTTCGTCTATTTGAATTGCACCTGTGGGACATTTAGGTAAGCAGATACCGCAGTGGACGCAGCTTGGGGGAATAGTGTAAGCCATAGACAGTTTCCTCTTGGGATTATTTTCTATTAATGAAAATCATGTAAAATATGCATTTTATAATTCTTAAATAGCAAAGCTCGATCTAGGCAAACTCCCATTAGTGTTAAAAACCAAGAACATTAAATACATTAAATTCAGTTGTTATAATTCTCTAACTAATTTAATTATTAGGTACTCTCACTAGAATCATTTTACCTGAGTTTATTACCTATAAATACTTACACAATCTTTTCTATGAATTTGTCAAATTTGATAGATTTTAGAATATTTGAATTATTTTTTATATTTTTTTTATATTTATTTTTGTTGTTGTTATAGTCATCAAAGATAATTTTTTTATAATTCAAACAAACACGAAAATTTAGAATTAAAATGTAGAGTCAATAAAGTTAACTTATTGCTTTTTAACTTTAATTTAATTATCGATAATAAAAGGGTAAAATATCTATTTAGATTATTCTGTTTATTTAAAGCAAGAATTGTACTGTATGGGTTTATCTACGGTTATTTTCTTTTTGGTTAACTCGACCTATTGTTTGCTTGTTTGGTGTCCACTCTCTAATTAACTCTCTAATTACATCATTCATCGATAGGTGAAGCTCATTACAATAAGTTTTAAGCTTGATGTATTCTGCTTCTGTTAATCTCAAACTAAATCTTTTCATGGTATTAAAATAATGTCAGTTTGGTGTTGATTAATAGTCTATAAAAGTCTATTTTGGTGATAAATTAAGTATCTAGGCATAATTATTTACACTGTACAAAAATTTTTCCTTATTTCTTTCTCCTTCTTTCTCATCTTGACTGTATAGTTATTTTTTTTCATTTTTTGGTGTCAATACAGCACCATTTTGATGCCAATATTCGACTCAATTCAAAATTTCGAGTATTGAGTCTAGAGAAAATTGTTGCGTTTAGTGTTGTTTATATCATTAATAATTTAATAGATTCAAAGCAAGTGAGCCCATTGAGATTTATTAGAATTAATTAGAGAAGTACTCAAGTATCACAAATTTTAATTGGCAATGCTGAGATATTTAGCTTGGTATAGAGAGACGAGTATTTCTGAGTTATGACATGAGTATTCTCAGATTGAGAGACAAGTATTTTTATTTGGTCATTGGTTAGATTTAATCTCTACGTCTGAGGGGATAAACAAAAAGAGATATAAGCAAAAAATTTGAGTACAATGCGATCGCTCTAAAATTCCAGCTAATAATTGCCCAGCATTCTTATCGTGATTGACTTTGAGTTTAAATTACCTTCTGTTCCACGACACTACTCAAAATACCCGTACTTCTGGTCAAAAATACTCGCACCTTATCCCCCAAAAAAATTTATCTTACCTATTCTACGTAGATTTTAACCTTGCAAGTACAGCCTTAACCAATCTAATCTGAGACTCAAATTCTTCCCTGGAAAAAATTAGCTGGTATAAATTTCTTAGGCTAGACCAACAGTATATACATAGTCTTTTGTCCTTTGTTTTTTGTCTTTAATTCTTCGTTACTCAACCAAAGACTCAACCAAAGACTAATGACTAATGACTAATAACTAAATTAGGAGAACTTTATGAAAATAGCCGTTGCCAAAGAAAACGAGCTAGGGGAGCTTCGCGTAGCCCAAGTTCCCGATACAGTAGCGCGTCTGGTCAAACAAGGCTTTGAAGTTTGGGTAGAAGCAGGTGCTGGGATCGGCGCAGGTTATGATGATGCTGCCTATAAAACAGCAGGAGCAAAGATAATTACCGATTCCGCTTTACTCTGGGGAGAAGCAGATATACTCTTAAAAGTTAATCCTCCTACTAAACAAGATAGTTGGTTAGAAATTGATTGGCTCAAACCAGGGACAACTCTAATTAGTTTTCTTAATCCTTTGGGCGATCCCGCACTCATTCAACAACTGGCACAGCGAAACGTTACAGCCTTGAGCATGGAGTTAATTCCTCGCACTACTCGCGCTCAAAGCATGGATGCTTTATCTTCTCAAGCTAACATTGCGGGTTATAAATCTGTGTTGCTAGCAGCAGCCAGCTTACCACGCATTTTTCCGATGATGACTACCGCAGCAGGAACGATCCCCCCAGCTAAAGTATTAGTTTTAGGTGCTGGGGTGGCAGGATTACAAGCGATCGCGACAGCAAGAAGATTAGGTGCAGTAGTAGAAGCTTTTGATATTCGTCCTACAGTTAAGGAAGAAGTGCAAAGCGTAGGGGCAAAATTTATCGAAATTAACCTCGAAGAAGACACTACCGCAGAAGGTGGCTACGCTAAACAAGTTTCTGGAGACACTCAAGAACTTATCCGTCAAGGTTTGAGTACCTATGTTGCCAAAGCAGATGTAGTTATTACTACTGCTCAAGTACCAGGTAAGTCAGCACCTTTATTAATTACAGCAGAAACAGTAGCCCAAATGAAACCAGGCTCGGTAATTGTCGATTTAGCAGCCGAAACTGGTGGTAACTGTGCCTGTAGCGAAGCTGGTAAAAACGTTACTTATGAAGGTGTAACTATTATCAGTCCTATCAATCTTCCTGGCACTGTACCTATTAATACCAGTCAAATGTATGCCAAAAATCTGCTGAACTTGGTCAAACATTTAGCCAAAGACGGAGAATTACAGCTTAATTTTGACGATGACATTACTAGCAGTGCTTGCGTTACCCATGGTGGAGAAATTCTCAATGAACGGGTAAAAGATGCGTTGTTAGTGGTTAGTGGGTAGGGGCGAACGGCTGTTTGTCCTTACACGAATTAGTGATTTTTAAATCTACTAACTATAAACAAATAGGAGTCAAATATATGGAAGGAGAATTATTAACAGGCTTAGTGGTTTTTGTGCTGGCATCCTTTGTGGGATTTGAGGTAATCAATAAAGTTCCTCCTACCTTGCACACACCCTTAATGTCTGGAGCTAATGCTATTTCGGGGATCGCTGTAGTCGGGGCATTGTTGATTACAGGGACACAAGACTGGAATCTGGTCACTATCTTGGGCTTTATTGCCATTATCTTAGCTACTGTTAACGTCGTTGGCGGTTTTTTAGTCACAGATAGAATGCTGCAAATGTTTAAGAAGAAGGAGACAGCATCATGAGTACCTATTTACATACGGGGATCGAACTAGCCTATTTAACTGCTGCTGCCCTATTCATTTTAGGATTAAAAAAATTAGGTTCACCCGCTACTGCCCGTAAAGGTAATTTCCTGGCAGCAGTGGGCATGTTAATTGCTATTATTGCTACTTTATTAAATCAATCTGTACTTAACTATGAATTGATTTTGGTAGGTATTATTGCTGGTTCTTTAATTGGTGCGATCGCAGCCAAAAAGGTAGCCATGACGGATATGCCTCAAATGGTAGGTATATTTAATGGTGTTGGTGGTGCTGCTTCTGCGTTAGTAGCTGTGGGCGAATTCTGGCGAGTACTTAGTACTACAGGTACTGTTCCCCTAGATGCTACTTTTATCGCTATTTTAGGTGTATTAATTGGTGGTTTGACTCTGACAGGCAGTCTGTTAGCCTTTGCCAAACTCCAAGGCTTAGTAACAGGTTCTCCCGTTACTTTTCCCCTCCAACAGCCGATTAATGCCTTGCTTATGGCAGTTTTTCTAGCTGGTAGCGTTTATCTGTTAATTCAGCCTGAAAATATCGATATTTTTCTCACTTTAACTATAATCTCTTTACTTCTAGGTGCTTTATTCGTTTTACCTATTGGTGGTGCGGATATGCCCGTAGTAGTTTCTTTGTTAAACTCTTTTTCTGGTTTAGCTGCTAGTGCTGTAGGTTTTATCTTAGGCAACAGTATGTTGATCGTTGCTGGAGCATTGGTTGGGGCTTCAGGATTAATTTTAACCCAAATTATGTGTAAAGCCATGAATAGACCACTTACCAATGTTCTCTTTGGGGCATTTGGTGGAGATGGTACGGCTGTTGGTGGCGCAGGTGGTGCAGAAATCGATAAAACCTATCGTTCCATCGATAGTGAAGAAGGAGCAATGATGTTAGGTTATGCTCGTTCTGTAGTTATCGTTCCAGGTTATGGTATGGC
>JAAUYH010006327.1_pt1 | contig 12416 bp, 14 predicted proteins | sample 7278061 | NCBI WGS metagenome assembly JAAUYH01 (sample SAMN14350203, study PRJNA611818) | marine sediment metagenome | isolation source: surface marine sediment (0.6m) | place: French Polynesia: Moorea | collected 2018-08
AACTTCAGTAATCGTCAACTGTCATTGCGAGGGGTAATATCAATAGTCAGTCTTGATTTCATTAAAAATACCCCGAAGCAATCTACCATAGACATAGAGATTGCTTCGGGGGAATAATGATTATAAATTGGTCTATAGTAGTGGTTAACTCCCCTCGCAATGACAATTAAATCCACAGACAATAAACTAAATTATTAAGCTACTTTAACTTAAATAACAAATCTTTAAAGATAAGGTATTTATCAGAAACTTCTTCTCAAATTACTACTAGATTAAGAGTAAGTTAACTCTATGATACCTAGAGGAATCAATTATGACTTCTACATTGAATCCCGAAACACCCCAAATGCAACGTTCTGCTTTTGATTTTTTTACCCCCAGATTATCACCCCCAACAGACTACAAACAATCAGAACCTAACTTTGAAAATGCTTACATCTGCGCCAATATTTCTCAACTCTGTTATTTAAAGTCTGTGAATGCAAAACGTATGAATATAGGGTACGAAGAAGCGGTGCGATCGACTCTATATAGTTGGGGATGTAGTTATGAAGATATCCAAAAAACCATCTTTATTGATAGTCAAGATATTGAAGATGATGACGAAGATATTGGTGACAACAAAAAGAAGTATATTGCTGACACCCAAGGATTAATTATTTTTCATAAAAACACTGCTATTATTGGGTTCCGTGGGTCTGAAAAAAAAGTTAGTGACTGGGCAACAAATTTTAAATTCCGTTCTCGTGAACTCGATTATACAGATAAACCATACGAACATGAGAATCCTTTAGCCGTTATTTTCAGTAAAAAACCGAGGGTTCATCGTGGTTTTTTGGCTGCTTTTAAAGAACTTCTACGCCATCAACTCTATCAGGACTTTGTGATAAACCGACTAAGCTCCGCAGAGAGTGTCTGGTTAACTGGACATAGTTTAGGAGGTGCGATCGCTATTCTTGCAGCTAACTATTTACTAGAGCAAGGAATCGATGTATCTGGTGTTTATACATTCGGTGCGCCTCGTGTTGGTAATATTCTTTATCGAAATCTCATTAATGAGAGGTTAAAGTATCAATACTGGCGATTTATGAACGATAATGATCCCGTTCCAGATATTCCTTTTCGTGAATTAATTTATCGTTATTCCCGTGAAGGATGTATGCTACGTCTTAATAAGATAAATAGAGATATCGATTGCTTGTTTAGGATTGATGAAAACGGGAAAAGAATCAGAATCCCAGGGAGACAAGGTTATAATGGCAAGTTTACTTCTGTAGACGATCATAAGTTAGATGGTCTAGATGGCTATTGTGAGAGACTATTTTCTTTCGCTGCTCAACGTCAACCAGATTGTCCTCAAATGACCTTTGAACAATTAGATGATCAGGGAAGACTCAAGGGTGTTACTCCCGAGATTTCTATTTTTCAAACAATAGATGCTCTACTAAAGCACGGAGTCTCTGAGGAAATAATCGCTCAATCGTTGAAGGTTGACTTAGAAATGGTCAAAAAGGCGAAAGATTCTGATTTTCCTTACAGTGATTAAACCGATTAACTAGAGTTCAATTGTTGTTTTCCCTAACCTATATTTTTTGCAACTTAATTCTCATTTATAGCGTTTCTCGGACTCATGAGGTACACTTAACTCCTGCCTCCTGCCTCCTGCCTCTTCTAGAAGATAAGATAGGTTTAAGAATCGGATTTGGTATAACTTCAATAATCGTCAACTGTCATTGCGAGGGATAATATCAACAGTCAGTTTTAATTTTCATTAAAAATACCCCGAAGCAATCTCTATGTCTATGGGAGATTGCTTCGGGGGAATAATAACGATAAATTAGTGTAGAGTCGTGATTAACTCCCTTCGCAATGACAAATAACTCTCTTATTAGGACATCTTTGCCAACGCAGTTAATTTTGCTTTTGTCGAAGGGGTTAAACCGCTTAATTCATCAAGGGTTAACCATCTTTCTTTAACCAATTGAGCCAATACAAAAAGGGACGTAGACTCTCGACAGTCATACTTACCATCGATATTGTAGCGTTGACTGTTCAAATAGTCACTTAAAGCCCAAATGTCGTTAATATCAGTGATGCAACTGGCTTTTTGAGTAATTTCAGCCACCAGTGCTTCCGTTTCTCTAGCATAAGCTTTTTTCAATGCTTCTTGGGCAATTTTTTGATCTGTTTCTAATGATTGTTGAGTGTTCGTATTCATAGCGGAATTTTGAAGTCATTAGAATACGCCCTAACCAGTAGAGCGTATCTATCGTATTAATTGTGATTTTACTATTCTTAAAAATATAGCAAAAATTTTCCCAATTAACGAACTAAGTTCAATAGTTCTTTGGGAGAAGCCAATAAATCAATGGCCACAAAGAAAATTTTATTTTCAGGATTCAACAAAAATCGCCAAGCAATATTCATACCAACACCACCACCAAACCAAGGGGTTTGACAGGTTCCTGTGACTTTAATTTGAGTGAAACCATCGTCAGCCGGTTCACTGACTCCGCGTTCGGGAATTAAATTAAGATTTTGACATTCTTCACGGAAGAAACGCAGCACGTTTTCTTTACCAACAATCGGTCTGCGGAAGGGAGGTTGTAAGGCTCCATCTTCGGTGAATAATGCGATGAGAGCATCAAAGTCATTCGCATTTAAGTTATTCATGTAGCTAAGGATAGTTGCATTGTCAACCCCTTCAATCTTCACTTGAGTCCGTTGTCCAATTTCTTTGGGGGGGACAACCGGTTCACTAATCTTTTGGAAATTGCTCATTTTACTGGGGTCATAACCCATATCCACCACACAATTGCGAAGAACGGTAATTTGTTGACCTGGTTCTAAACCTGTAATGGTTACGAGGACAGCATTAGCATTAGCCGACAGCTTATAACCTTGAGGAATAGGAGCAACTTTGCCCTGTTCCATTAATCTTCCTAGTTCGTACCAAAAACCAAGCTTGATATTAGGACTCCAAGTCGCATAAGTCCGACTGACGGATGTATCGGCACGGTTGGCTAAGTCGCACATTGCCTGACTTTGCTCTAAAGGGGTCATGTTAATGATCTCTTTAATCGTACCTTCAGCAAACTGCATATTGGCCGCACCAGGAGCAGCAACGGTGATATTTTTACCCATCTCTAAGTAAGCAAACCAAATGAGAGCCAGTTGGTCCTCGGCGCTGAGTTGCTCAAATCTGGCGATAGTTGCAGGAACAGCATCAGCAGCTAAGGTATTCGGAAAAATATTACGGGCTGAATCTAAAGTAAAAGGCATAATTTATCCTTATCTTTGTGAGGTCTTGTGCAGGCTAACGTTTAGTTAAGTTAGTCCCATTCTTAATCAATGTATCATGAATGTGAAGATTTGTTTAATTTTTTAATCTATTGAGCTAAAGTCAAGGAAATAATTATTTATTAATTACTCTTAACTTAAGGTTAAGTATTTTTTATAGTCTTGTTTATTTTCAAGACTTTTATGGGAACACTAACATTATCTACCAATGTTATCCCCGCAACTTAAAAACAATGAACGCTCAAACAATTCAGCAACTTCAAGAAACAGATACGACCAATCAAACCATCATTAAAGAGCAAAGCATTTCTAAGTTATTATTAATTAATAACGGACAACTAAGGGGTAATATTTTTTTTATTATAATCCTTCTAAGTCTCATCTTAATGTTAGTTTTAGGGACTATAATTTATCCCATAGATATTCATCATCTTAGTCATTTATTTTCTCCATCTCTGACTCATTCTCATCACCATAACCCAATGGGATTACCTTTATTTTCTATCGGAATTGTTCCAATGGGAGTAATTTCTATTGGAATTGTTCCAATGGGAGTGATTTCTATCGGAATTGTTCCGATGGGTTTAATCTCTTGTGGGACAGTAACGATGGGATTATTATCTATTGGTTTAGTCTCAATGGGAGTAATTTCTAGTGGATGTGAAGCTATGGGATTGATCAAATATCAAAACTCTTTTTTGAGCAAAATACAGCATTTAACTAAGTAATATAACCTTAAATAATCAACGTTAATATTATAGGGGTCAATAACTATTGACTCCTATCTAACTATCTTTTCTGATACTGTGAATATAGCAGTTCCCATACTTGTGAGGTACAAAGGTGATCGCTTTGAGGCAGGAGGCAGTAGGCAGGAGTTAGGTGTACCTCATGAGTCCGAAAAATGCTATATTCATTAACTTTCACCACATACTTGAACAAAAACAGTCCGTTGTCTGGGTCCATCTAATTCTACTAACATCAAAGATTGATAGGTTCCAAGGGCTAATTTTCCGTCTACAATAGGGATAATTTCACTGGTACTTAACGTCATGGCCATGAGATGAGAATGAGCGTTTTCGGGTTCATCAGGAGGGACATCTCGTAAATGTAAATCATTGTGCAAATAAGCGTCTGTGGGGGGAGCTAATTTGGTTAAATAGGTTTTGATATCTTCTAATAATCGGGTTTCATCTTCGTTGATAACAAGTGCAGTGGTTGTATGTCTTGAGAAAACAATAACTTGGCCATTTTTTATGTTAGTTGTGTTAATAAATTGCTGTACAGATTCGGTAATATTATAGAAACCAATACTTTCGTCAGTGGATAGCTTTAATAAGGTGTGAAAAATTGACATAATAAGTAAACAGGAAAATAATCAATTTATTTTATTGTACTCCCACGGTTCTGCCGTTGGAACCAAACACAATAGGAGTTTCTTGTTTTAACGGTTCCCAACCGACATTATATCCTGCTTTCCATGCTTGTTTTCTCGCCATTCTAAACGCAGAAAAACTATCGGGACGGACTAAAAATGCTAAATAATCTGTTTGAGGATCAAACTTTTCTAAGGTTTGATTAAAACTGGAATCCGTTTGAGCAATGGTTTTATAAGATTCTCCTGTTTCGGGAGTTATGGGTTCATAAATAAGTGCATCAAGGTCATAAAATTTGACTTTGTAATGTTCCGTTTCTCCTCTAAACCGTTGAAAACTTTGAAGGGTTTGCGCTCGACAATTTTCATATTCTTGAATACGATTGAGATAATATTGATAAGTGTAAGTGTCTAAGTTAGTGGGAAGTTCAGGGACAGAACATTCAGGAAGATTTTTCATTAACAGAGTAATTTGACGATCAATTTCTTCATCATTGATATAAGAGATTTTATTATTTCTGACTTCAAAAAATCGGGGTTTTTTCTCAGTATTAGATACTAAAGGTGTGGTAACAATGGTACTTGATTCCACTGCAACAACGGTAATAAATAAACTAATAAACATTAATACACCGACGGTATTGGTCAAAATATCTAAGAAAGAATCTAGGTTTTGATTGGGTGAGTTTAAATGACGATATCTTCTAGTTCTCATTGTTAGTTAATTCTTCTATTTTTAATTTCCAATCTTCATCAATGGGTTCGTATCCAATATCAATCCCCTGTTTTTCTACTATGTCTCTAACTTGTTGAAACACATCAATTCCTTGGGGACGAAGGACAACAATTAAATACTGTTTATCTTTGTTTTTTTGTACCTCCCGAATTAATTGATTTAGGGGTGATCGCCGATTATTAATATCAGATTTAGGGACAAAAACTTGACTAGGATGTAATAAGATTCCATCCTCTCGGCATTCTATATATTTGGGGATTTTACCTTGATTTTCTCCGGTGGTTTCTTGTTTGGCAATAATGGTGATTTCTCGTTCATTTTTGAGTAGTTGAGTCGTTAAAACAATGATTAATAAAATGAGAGTACCAATGGTACAAGCTAAAATTGAAAGAAAGGGAAACAATTCAACTTCTAGGGATTTTTTAGCAAAAGAACGACGACGCATAGTAGCAGTTTTTAATGGGGTGTATCAATCTTTGAGTTAAGTTGAGTGTGGGATGGGTGGGGAGTGTGGGGATAATTTTTATTTTCATGGTTAATCTATGGATATAAAAACTACTGTAAATTAAAGTTCTTCGGAATCGGTAAAAGTGATTAAACGAGGTTTACTTAATTTTTCGAGGATAGGTTGAATGTGTTTAATTTCTGTAATCATAGACTGAGAAAGTTCTCGATTGACGTTTAATTGTTGATCTAACATTTCAAGAAATTTGCTTTTTTCTTCGATGCTCATGTTATTGATTTTGTCCAGTTGTTCGATTAAATTACCGCTTAATTGTTGTAATTTTTCGATTTCTGAAATAAAGCTTTTTGAAAAAGTTTCGGCTGCTTGTTGTGCATAGATTTCTGCGGGTTTAATTAATGCTTCAGGGTTAGGTAAATAATCTTGAAAGGCTTGACGAATAGACTGATTAATGCCATCGTAATCTAGATTTTCACTTCTTTCTTTGAGACGAGGTAACACAAAATCATTGATATAAATATCAATTCTGAGCAGCAAACGGGATTCCATTCTTTCTACTAAAACTAAAGGAATCATCACCAAAACACTTAATAATAAAGCTAATAACGTGGTGTCAAATGCTACCGCTAACCCACTGGTTACCGTACCAATTCCTTCTTTAATTTGTTCAATTTCTCCCGCTTGTTCCAGGAAACTAGAAAACCCATTAACCGCTTGACTAATCCCGATTACCGTACCAATAAATCCTAATAGGGGAATCGCCCAAACCAGAACACGGGGAAAGCTATAAGAAGCATCCGTTGCACTCAAATAAAACGTCGAATCATCTAACGCTAATTCCGAGGCAATTTTACGACTTCCTGACTGAATGTAAGCCCCTAAAATGCGACTACAACGAATGGGTAATAGTTGATTCTGTTTAGTTAAATTGTTTTGTAAGGTCAATAAATCCCGCGATCGCGGATTATCAAACGTAACGGTTTGTGGAACCCAAGAACGACGTAACGCCAAGGATTCTTGTTGTAATTTAATCAGTTTAATGACCGTTAAAGATACGACAAAACAAGCCAAATAAATGACCAAAAATTGAGTAAACCCCCTTTCATATAAAAGAACCCCAATAAACGTGGGTCTTAAGAACAGTAAAGTCAGGGTATAAATGGCAATAAATAGTAATAAACCCATCAAAGAGATTAACCAGAAATTAACTTCTAGTTTCTGACGTTCACCATCTCCTGATAATAATAAATATTTGTTAGGTTCTTTGGTTGTTGTATTCATCCTCAATCAATTATGATAATAGGGAATAGAGAATTATTTAAAGTTATCATATTTATTAAAATAATTAAACCCGATCAAGACAAAGGAAAGAGAATCGTAAAAATTGTACCTTGATCCGGTTGAGAAACAACCTTGATAGTTCCCCCCATCCCTTCTACTAGGGTTTTGACGATAGATAACCCTAACCCAGTTCCCCCAACGTTCCGACTTCTTGCTTCATCCACCCGATAAAACCGTTCAAAAATGCGAGTTTGATCCGCTAACGGAATACCCACACCGCGATCGCACACTTCTATTTTTGCCTGTTGTTTCTCTTGACTCAGTTTCAGGAAAATGGGTTCAGGAGAATGGGAATATTTAACCCCATTGTCGATTAAATTCAAAAACACTTGTTTGAGGCGATTTTTATCCCCTTTCACTTTGATTAAATCATCAGGAAGAGAAATCTGCACAGGGATAGGATATTGATGAACCATTCCCGCAATTTCGGGTAATAACTCATTGAGGACAATGGTTTCTAGATGAAAATACATCCCTCCATTTTCGGCCCTAGCTAAATCGAGTAAATCCTGTAATAATTGAACCGTACGCTCAGCTTCCGATGAAGCGGTTGCTAACGCTTCTCGTTGGATATCCGTTAAATTATTTCCCCTGCGTAGGGTACTTTGTAAATAACCAGAAACCACCGTTAACGGGGTGCGTAACTCGTGGGAAACATTACTGACTAACTGACGTTGATCTTCCCAAGCATCAGAAAGACGGGTTAAGGTCGTTTGTAAAGTTCCTGCTAATTCTTTGACCTCACTCGGCGCATTTTCTAACTCAATTTGTACCTTTCCTAACGTTTCCGTGCAAATATCTTGTGTCATCTGACTCATCCGTTTTAACGGTGTCAGAGAGGTTTGAATATACCAAGCAATGGCCATGGTCATGAAAATAGTTGCAATGACACTTATAATCAACAGACTACGCATGACACTCCAAAACATCATTTGATCCCTGGTAATATCTTGAGCAATATAAAAATTCCCTAAATTAACCCCTTTAACCACTAATTTCGTCGAACATAGCAACCAATAACGATTATTAACCCGTTGTAATTCCGGTTGAGGCGAAATATCTGTCAAAGACACTAAATCATTTCCTCTCATTCCCATTTTCAAAACTTGAGACTGGGACCAGATGTCTCCTTGGGGACTCTTCACCCATAATAATGTTTGGGGGTTAGACAGGTTATCAATGGCCTTTTGAGTTCCTTCTCGCAAAGAAACCATATCGCTATAGATTTCCACATCAGAGGGAAAACGCTCCGCAATGTAGCTTGTATTATTTTTATGGGTAACGACTAGAATACTCTGCATTTGCCAACTAATCCAAATAACCACCCCACCCAGTCCTAAAATGGACATTGCAGCAATACCAAGGGTGAGTCGAACTCGGAGAGAAGTTAGATGCAACAGTTGTTTTACACTAGGGGAAGATTTAATCAGCAACATTACCAACAATGTAAGATGGGCGTACTGTTATCTTCTCACAATTAACTAAACCGTAAATGATAGAAAGCTGAGTTTTAGCTGAAAGCATTCCCCTCCGATAGCAATCAGGAATGATATATGAGAACCCATGAGGACATAATAATATTATGTCCCTACCAATAAGCTTTTGTAGGGATTTAACAGTGTTAAATCCTCTTGGTCATTTTCTCACAACTTAAACCTGATTGTTAAGTTATTGAGGCTATTAAACGACAATTAGATAATAATATTCCCTATGGAACCTTAGCCGTTTCTCATAAAAATTTACCCATGTTACGTTGGTGCGATCGCTATTTAACATCCTATGCAACTTTACTCATGTGTATGGGATGGTTATCTTGAACAATCACTGTGATTTGTCCAGTCTCTTTTAAGCGTTGAGAAGCTTGTTGAGCTTGCCAGTCCATCAACTTCAGGTAAGAGTCTCCCTTAAAAGAGCCTAGCTTTAGTCCGTAGTCAAAACTAACTCCTATGGCATAAAGACCTAAAATATTTAACCTTTTTCCCCGTTTTTTCGTCTGTTCTAAGAGCTTTTGCTGTCCACGACGAGCATAACTGTAGCTAACGGGACTCCAAAGACCTACCCATAACTGAGATAGCATTAAATCATTTATTTTCTTTCTTGTTGACATAGTGAACAAGATGCTCACACTACTGTGTCTCAAACTTATTTAAAACCACTATAAAACCCAATCTAGGGTAAGGTTAACGAAGCTGCCAGGCTAAATGCACCCTCTTATTGAATTAGAAAATGTATCATGTTCTTCAAAAAACCTAATAAACAGGACAAACTAGACAATAATCAGCATCCCTTAAGCGTGAACATTGCTAAAGTTCTCTCGTCAACGTTAATTGTCTGTGTGGTTGGTTCAATCGTCTTAAGTATCCAAGATAAACCAACCCCTGATCTAATTACTGATCTTGCTCAAAGTTCCTTTGCAACCTTAACAGGAATGTTAATTACTCGGTTGTAGAAAAAGCGTAGGGTGGGCAAACAGGGATAATTGATAGCTTAATCAAGATAGTTTCTCTAATTGCCCACCATCATCGTTATATTATTCTTGAATAGAAACGGTGGGCAAAAATAATTACCTAACCTGATCATGAAGTATCTTTCAGTGTTTGCCCACCCTACAGGAATGGACATAATAGGATTATGTGCCTAAGATTACTGTTCATTCTGTCAAAACGATAGTTATCTGCTTCATCAACAGGGTGTCGAATTAATTCAAAGAAGATGCTGGGGAAAGATTGAAAAAGACGATAAAAAATAGTATCTGTTTTCATTCCTTATTTTGATTGTTTTTGAGCTATTTTCGCCTTCCAATCTTCAATAATTCTTTGTCGTTGTCTAGCAATAACTAAAGCATGATCTGGAACATCGTTTGTCACAACCGATCCGGCAGCTACTGTTACCTCTTCTCCTAACGTTACCGGTGCCACAAACACACTATTTGCTCCCGTTTTAGTGCGATCGCCGATAATAGTCGGATGCTTCTTAACCCCATCATAATTAGCGGTAATAGTTCCCGCACCTACATTTACCTGTTGTCCTAACTTTGCATCCCCAAGATAGGATAAATGAGCAACATTACTCTTATTTCCCACCTGAGTCTTTTTAATCTCTACAAAATTACCAATACGACAAGATTCTTCTATTTTCGCCTCTCCCCGTAGATGAGTATAAGGGCCAACGCGACAATGAGACGCAACGTCTGAGTCACTAATAACCGAATAAAGTACCGTTACTTGTTCCCCAATGATACTATTTTCAACGAGACTTCCCGGACCAATACGACTTTTTGCACCGATAGACGTATTCCCCCGTAGATGGGTTTGAGGTTCAAGAATCACATCAGGTTCTAAAATAACCGTATCATCAATAGTAATACTGTCAGGATCGATCATCGTCACCCCTGCACTCATCCAACGCTTTTTGATACGGTCTTGTAGAATATCATTAGCCTGAGAGAGTTGATAGCGATCGTTAATCCCATTAATTTCGTAATAATCTTCCACATCAACGGCCATCACCGGGTTAAGATAATCTACAACTTCAGTTAAATAATATTCTTTTTGATCGTTGTTGGTAGATAGTTTCGGTAATACTTGCGCTAACTTTGGCCAGTTAAAACAATAAATTCCCCCATTTACCCGATGGTTGTTTTTCTGTGCCGCATTACAGTCGCGATCTTCTACAATTTGACTAACTTGGTTATTTCCGTCGCAAAAAACTCGTCCATACCCTTTAGGGTTGGGTAAATTAGCCGTTAATAAGGTGGCTGCGTTATTATTTTTTTGATGAATCTGCAATAAATTTTCTAAGGTTTCAGGGCGTAATAAAGGCGCATCTCCGTTTAAAACGAATAAATCCCCATCATAACCTTCTAAATGGGGTAATAATTGCTGTATAGCGTGGCCTGTGCCTAATTGTTCTTTTTGTTCTACGAATTCTAGGGATGAGGTATCCTCAAAGGACTGTTTAACCTGTTCCCCTTCGTAACCAATAATAATTAATTTGCGAGATGGGTTAATGAGATGACAACTATCGAGTACCCTTTGTACTAGCGATCGCCCCCCTAAAGTGTGTAATACTTTAGGCAAGTTAGACTTCATCCGTGTTCCTTTGCCGGCTGCTAGAATTGCTACTGCTACCATGTTTCTATCCATCAACAGATCCCGAAAGGAGTATATCGTGTCTTGGGTTTTTTGGATAGGGGTTTCAATTGAGTGTGGGGAGTGTGGGAGGGGTGGGGAGTGTGGGAAGAATTTGTATAATGAATTGTTAATCTATTGATATGAAAACTGCTTTTAGAATTTAGAATGAACAATATTTTTAAGTTACCTGATTATCTGAATAATCAAGAATTTTTTGAGACGATTATTAATAACAAAAATATAAAAATTGAGCGTATCATTTCCACAGGACAAACCACCCCCGAAGGAACTTGGTACGATCAAGAACAGGATGAATGGGTTATTTTATTACAAGGAGACGCAACTTTATTATATTTAGACAACTCTTCAATTGACCTCAAAGCAGGGGATTATTTATTAATTAAAGCTCATCAAAAACATCGGGTTATTTTTACCAGTAGTAATCCTCCTTGTATTTGGTTAGCCATTCACGGAAATTTAGAAAACTTTGAGCAGGAATTAAACTAAATGGATTGCTTTGGGGTATTTTTAGTAAAAATCAAAACTTACTATTTATATTAACTCTCGCAATGACGACTTAAGTCTCTATTAACTTTTGAGAATTGGTATTAACTTCTTGCTTAAGTTCCTAAAGATAGGTGGTAAAAAGCTTTTAAACCCCATAAAGTAAATATAGTTTGACTTTATGAACTTAATCAGACAGACAATATGAAAAACAATCAACACAAACAGAAAAATGACAAGCCAATCTCACAGTTTCAAGACCTCACATTGGAGGAATTAAAAGGAGTACGTGGCGGACATTGTCCAGTCCCTGGACACCCTTTACCCCCTGGTGAACCAACCCCTCCCCCTGGTGGTTATATACTGTAACAGAAATAGGGAGGAATTGCTGAATCGTTTACTTCTTTTCAGATTACAATTCCTCCTTTTAATCATAAAAATATAAGCTATAATCTTGACATCCTCACGCGCCCTCCGCTACGCGCTTAGGGCGGTGATTCCTAAACCTCACGATCTAGGTTTCTGCTTCAATGCAGTTGCCTTCCGAGATTTACTCTCTTCGGG
>JAAUYH010041348.1_pt1 | contig 12416 bp, 7 predicted proteins | sample 7278061 | NCBI WGS metagenome assembly JAAUYH01 (sample SAMN14350203, study PRJNA611818) | marine sediment metagenome | isolation source: surface marine sediment (0.6m) | place: French Polynesia: Moorea | collected 2018-08
CTGGGTGGACAACCAGTAGACGAATCCCGCAGGGGTGAGCCTCCGCGCATCAGCTGGTCATTCCGCGCCAGCCAGCCGCAACAAGTTACAGCATCAAGCCACACCGGCTCGGTGGCCTTAGGGGTCAAGTTCACCTCCAGCTCGTGCATCAGAATGGCGAAATTCGTTCGCGCAGGGCGCAATAACCAGTGTCGCGCGTTACCCCGGAAGACCATCGCGCTGTTACCTGAACCAGTTCTCCGGGCCGCCAGATTTGGCCCCCGGGGACACCAGAATTTGCGGTCCGCCATTGGTTTCGACCAATTCTTCCATTCGCACTATCCCGCCTGATTTAAATTCTTAAAAATCAATGACCTATGGATTTGGCATGCCTGTTGCAACAAACTGGCAAGGCAGCACATCACTGTGCCAATAATGGAAATTTTGGCTGTTACAGAACGACACAAAGCGACACAGCCAGACACGAAAAGACACTTACAGCAGTTGACAGAAATCTCTGAAAAAGCCGGCTAGATTAGCGGCCATCTGACAGACCCAGCGTCAAGGAACCAGACCATGAAATCAAGCCATCGAACCCTCACCCAGCTTGCCATCGCGGCAGCTATCGCGCTGGCCGGGTGCACGGCGACCCCGGGCCCGGAAACGTCTTTGAGCGTAGATGCGCCGACCGCGCGCTATATCGTCAAGGGTAATGACCTGGACAGCCTGGCAGCGCAGGTCAATCGCATCGGCGGCACCGTCACCGCGGAACTGGGCATCATCGATTCCCTGGGTGTGATCCTGACCGACGAGCAAAGGCAGCTGCTGGCCCAGTCGCCCAATGTCGTCAACATCTTCGAAGACCAGGCCGTAACGCTGCAGGGCAGCGGCAGCCTCGCCTGCTTTGACCATACCGCGGCGGACACCTTCTCAACTCGGAGCTACGAGCGCAGCGACGGGGTTGTTGCCTGGACCGGACCGTGGCAGGAGTTCGGCGGAGAAGAAAGTCACGGTTCAAATCCGGTGCGCGACGGCTACGTCGAGATTCACCACGTGGCCCCTGCGATGGTGCTTGAAGGCGGCAGCGACAGCGCCGGGCGCGGCATTCGCCGGGGCGTGCAACTGCGTCCGAACGGTTATGCCACGCTGGTGTTCGACCTGGAAATACCCGAATCCACCGACACCGGTCTGGCCGTGGAGGTTTTCTTCATGGACAGCGGAAACAAGTACCCCCTGGACATACTGGACTACAGCGCCTCCGGCCCCTCCACCAGCCGGGCTTACGCCATCAACGGGATGCAGGGCAAGGCAATCGAGGTCGGTTTTGAAATCATCAACTTCCAGGATTGGGACAGTATCTTCATTGACAACGTCCGCGTGGTGCAGTCCGAAGGCAACCCAGGTGAGTACGCCGCCGTGCGGGTCAATGCCGGCAATGCCCACATGCAGGGTTTCGACGGCAGCGGCATCAACATTGCCTTTATCGACACCGGCGTCTCCATGGACAGTGCAACCATCTACGGCAAGAATGGCCAGAACCGCCTGGTAGCCGCCCACAACGTGGTCACTCAGACCGCCCAGGACGAAAACGGTCATGGCTCCCACGTCATTTCCGTGGCCACCCACGGCAGTGACGCACCGACGTACTGCGGCGCCCAGTCCAACGTCCCGCTGGGCATCGCACCCAACGCCGGTATCGTCTCGGTCAAGGCCTTCGACGCTCAGGGTAATGGCACCTACCTGGACGTGCTGACCGCCCTGGACTGGGTGCTGGTGAACAAGGACGTCCACGACATCCGGGTGCTGAACCTGTCCATCGGCGCACCACCCAAGTCTCACTACTGGGATGACCCCATCAACCAGGCGGTAATGCAACTTTGGCACGAAGGGGTTGTGGTGGTCTCCAGCGCGGGCAACTCCGGTCCCGCGCCGATGACCGTCAGCGTGCCGGGCAATAACCCCTACATCATCACCGTAGGCGCTCTGACTGACAATTTCTCCACCGCGAACGATGACGACCGGGTCGCTTCCTTTTCGGGCGCTGGACCCACCCATGAGGCATTCGTGAAACCGGACCTGATCGCTCCGGGCGGTCACCTGAGCGGGCACGTGCCCCAGGGTCACATCACCAGCGTCTACCATGACAGCAGGGACCAGAAGGACCAGAGTTACTTCACCATGTCCGGTACCTCCCAGGCCGCCGCGGTGGTCACCGGCGCAGCCGCACTGCTGTTGCAGTCTGACCCGACCTTGAGCCCGGACGACGTCAAATGCCGCCTGATGCACTCGGCGAAGCTGGCGGTTCGGCCCAATGGCGACCTGGCATACAGCCCGCTGCGGCAGGGTGCCGGGCTGCTCAATATCCCCGGTGCGCTGAACAGCACCGCCCTGGGTTGCGCCAACCAGGGGCTGGACCTGGTGGCTGACCTGGCTGGCACTCAGCACTTTACCGGGCCCGTTCAGGCCGACAGCCAGGACAAATTTTACATCCTCAAGCCGGACGGCAGCGTCTGGAACGAAGGTTCATTCTGGAACGAGGGCTCGTTCTGGAACGAAGGCTCAGTCTGGAACGAGGGTTCTGTCTGGAATGAGAGCTCCTTCTGGAACGAAGGCTCCGTCTGGAACGAAGGCTCTTTCTGGAATGAAGGTTCATTCTGGAACGAAGGTTCCTTCTGGAATGAAGGGTCTTTCTGGAACGAAGGCTCTGTTTGGAACGAGGGTTCGGTCTGGAACGAGGGCTCCGTCTGGAACGAAGGCCTGACCGAGCCGATGTCGGTCAACTGGGTCGATCAACAATAAGAACCGGCGGAGTCCGGCTGAGCACGGGCGCCGCCCTAAGAATAGAAGCAGAACCATGAAAAGAAGCATTCTGTCAGCCGCTTCCGCACTTGCCGCCACGGGGCTGGTGGTCGGCCTTGCTGTTTCCTTATTGGGGCCGTCCGCGGACGCAGACGCGCCTGAATCCGAGACGCCACGTGCCTTTATCGTTCAAGGCACTGGCGACCTTTCCGGCCTGGCTGAATCGCGCGGCTGGCGGGTTACTCACGAATTACCCATCATCGATGCCATTGGCGTTGCGGCGCCGCCATCGGAACTGCTTGCCCTGGAAGGGTCGGAAGGCATACGTCGAATTACGCCCAACTATGGCGTTTCCACCTCGGGCACGCTCAAGGGCGACGATGGCGATAATGACGGCGGAGGCTCGGGTGACGGCCCCCGTCCGGACCTGATCATGCGGGCCGGCATGGAATTCGGCGAGTCTCAGCCAGGCACTGTGGCGGTTGGTCCTTTTGTCGAACGAACCGTGGACAACATCAGCGATTTTCTAAAGATCGAGCCCTTCCTCAACTTTGTCGACAACAGCGTCACCATCTCGGTGCGCAATACCTTCATTTTTCCGTTGACCATCGAAGCCGTCGATCTGTGCTGGCCTGACACCAATGGTCAGCTGCGCTCGGTCAAAATCGGATGGGAGGGCGCGCTGGAACTGGGCAGCGAGGGTGGACGGCCCGTCAGCGGCACCGACTCCATAGGATTGACCATACCCGGTGAGCTGCTGGGTTGGGGCCGTTCGCTGTCCGGCGACAATACTTTCAGCTTCGAGTTCGAGAATCCGCCGGCCACGGACATGACCCAGTACCAGCTGCGCATCTTCCTGGCCGACGGCACCGGCGTGAGCTTCCAGATGGGTCAGGGGTTGATGCTCCAGGGCTACACCCGCGACACGTTTTATCCCACCATCATCCGGGCCGACGACCTGCACCGCGAGGCGGTGACCGGATCGGGTGTAACCATCGCCGTCGTAGACACCGGCGCCTTCAGTTTTTCCGGCCTGGACGAGGACACCAGCGGCGCAAACCGGGTACTGGCCACCTACAACGCCATAACCGACGAAACCAGCGGCTCAGACTACTCCTCACCCACCGAAGACAAATTCGGACACGGATCCCATGTCACTTCAGCGGCGGTGCTGTCCAAGCCCACCGAGGACCTGGTGACCGGCGAACTCACCGGCAGCTACAACGGCATCGCGCCGGATGCGGGGCTGGTGGTGATCAAGGCCCTGGACGACGAAGGCCGCGGCACCTATGCCGACGTCATCCGCGGCATCGATTACGTAGTCCGGCACAAGGACCAGCACAACATCCGGGTGCTGAACCTGTCGCTCAGCGGCCCGGTGCGCTCCCACTACTGGGAGGACCCCCTGAACCAGGCAGTCATGCAAGCCTGGGCTGAAGGCATCGTGGTGGTGGCGTCGGCAGGCAACACCGGCCCCGACGCCATGACCGTCGGTGTGCCCGGCAACAATCCTTACGTCATTACCGTGGGCGCCATGACCGACAGCTTCTCTCCCCGGGACCTGACTGATGACCGGCTGGCGTCATTCTCTGCCGCCGGGCCCACTCACGAGGGTTTCGTCAAGCCCGACGTCACTGCGCCCGGCGGCCACATCCAGGGCGCCATGTCGGTATTCGCACGCATCGCGTTCCGCTACCCGCAGTTCTATGACCAGAAAACCTGGTTCGTCATGTCCGGCACTTCCCAGGCCGCCGCCATTACCGCCGGCGCCGCAGCCCTGGTGCTGCAGCAGGATCCGACCCTGACCCCGGACGACGTCAAGTGCCGCCTGATCAGCAGTGCGCGACCCGCCGTTGCCCCCGACGGCAGCCTGGCCCTGAGCATCTTCCAGCAGGGCGCCGGGTTGATTGACTCTTACGGTGCGGCCTACTCCACCGAAACGGGCTGCGCCAACCGCGGCCTGGACGTAATGGCCGACCTGGAAGACCGCGCCCACTATGGCGGCCGGGCCAACCGCGACGAAAACGGCAACTACTACATCATGGACGGCAACGGCGGCGCCCTGGGCGGCACCAGCTATCTGTGGGGCGACAGCTACCTGTGGGGCGACAGCTACCTGTGGGGCGACAGCTACCTCTGGGGTGACAGCTACCTCTGGGGAGATGCTGTGCTGTGGACCGACAGCTACCTCTGGGGCGACAGCGCCGGCCTGTTTGGCACCAACATCGTCACTGACAGCTACCTGTGGGGTGACGCCGTGATCAACACCAATACCTGGGTGGACAACCAGTAGCCTCTAACGAAACAAAGCATTGATGAAGCCACAAACAGGCTTCGCGGGTAACCGAAACATCATTACCAGACGAGACCGACAAGCAAAGAATGAACACGCAGCGTACCACCCAGGAAATCTTGCCAAAGCTTGCACTTTCAATGGTCCTGATCCTCGGAACTTCAGGCTCATTTTCACGGGAAAGCGAAGCGCCGGTCCAGCCGATGATCCTTCCGGACATGGCGGCAGAATCCGGCGCGTGGAATGTCCTGGGCGATCAGATCGCACCGGCCACAAGCCGTTACATCGTCAGGGGAGAAGACCTTGACACCCTGGCAATCGCCATCGAGAAAATGGGCGGCACGGTCACCGCGGAACTCGAGATCATCAGTTCCCTCGGCGCGCTGCTGACCGAAGATCAGCACACTATGCTGGCGGCTTCTTCCGCGGTCACCAGTATCTTTGAAGATCATGCCGTTAGGCTGCAGGGCGCGAAGGCAGACAAGCAGGCCGCCTGTACCAAAAACCCCGGCACCTATGCCTCCCAGATCACTCAAGCGGACCTGTTGCACGCCTCAGGCGTTGACGGGTCCGGGATCACCATCGCTTTCGTTGATTCGGGAATCGACACCCAAAGCAGCACCCTGATCAAGGACAACGGAAAATCCCGGCTGCTTGGCGCGTATTCACTGTTGGGCAGCCCTGAAGACTCCAGCGGTCACGGCACCCACCTTGTCAGCGTGGCCACCCAGGCGAACGCGGGCCCCGGCATTTGCGGCTCGGACAGCAAGCTGGGGATTGCCCCGGGCGCAGACGTGGTCTCTGTCAGGGCGTTTGACGAAATGGGTGACGGCACCTACCTCAACGTGGTGCAGGCCCTGGACCTGGTTCTGGATCTCAAGGACGTCCATGACATCCGCGTGGTCAATCTGTCTTTCAGTTCTGCGCCCCGCAGCGCCTACTGGGAAGACCCGGTCAACCAGGCGGTCATGCGCTTGTGGGCGGAAGGCCTGGTTGTGGTGACTTCTGCAGGCAACTTTGGGCCCGACCCCATGTCTGTAACCGTCCCGGGCAACGTGCCTTACGTGATCACTGCCGGCGCAATGACCGACAGTTACACAAAAACCCAGTCCGACGACCGCGTTGCCAGCTTCTCAGGCGCAGGCCCGACCCACGAAGGCTTTATCAAGCCCGACCTGGTGGCTCCCGGCGGCCACCTGCTGGGCGCTGTGGGTCAGGACAAGCAGATGGCCATGGACCTGGCGGATTTCCAGGACCCGGCGCATCCAGACTTCCTGATGGCTTCGGGCACGTCCCAGGCGTCGGCGGTGGTTTCCGGCGGGGCCGCCCTGTTGCTGGAAATTGATCCGCTGCTGAGCAACGACGACGTCAAGTGCCTGCTGATGGGTGGGGCACGCCCTGCCCTGCAGTCCGACGGCGAGCCGATCTACAGCCCTTTCCGCCAGGGAGCTGGCCTGCTGAGCCTCCATGGCGCCATCAATGCCACCCTAAAAAATTGCGCCAATGACAGCCTGGACATCAACGCTGAACTGGATCTTGGCGCTCATCCCCTGGGACCGGTCACTGCCAACGCCAACGACGAGTTCGAGATCGTAAGACCCGACGGTAGTGTTTGGGGTGAAGGCAGGGTTTGGAACAAAGGCTCGTTCTGGAATGAAGTCCAGGGACCTGTCTGTAACCCGGACAAGGGCTCGGTGTGGAACGAAGTCCAGGGGCCAGTCTGTAACCCGGACAAGGGTTCGGTGTGGAACGAGGTCCAGGGACCTGTCTGTAACCCGGACAAGGGTTCGTTCTGGAACGAGGTCCAGGGGCCTGTCTGTAACCCGGACAAGGGTTCGGTGTGGAACGAAGTCCAGGGACCTGTCTGTAACCCGGACAAGGGTTCGTTCTGGAACGAGGTCCAGGGGCCTGTCTGTAACCCGGACAAGGGTTCGGTGTGGAACGAAGTCCAGGCACCTGCCTGTAATCCGGACAAGGGTTCGTTCTGGAACGAAGTCCAGGGGCCTGTCTGTGACCCGGACAAGGGTTCGGTGTGGAACGAGGTCCAGGGACCTGCCTGTAATCCGGACAAGGGTTCGGTGTGGAACGAAGTCCAGGGGCCTGTCTGTAACCCGGACAAGGGTTCGGTGTGGAACGAGGTCCAGGGACCCGCCTGTAATCCGGACAAAGGTTCGGCGTGGAACGAAGTGCAGGGTCCGGTCTGCACCCCGGACAAACGCCGCTCCAATTGGATTGAGGGTTCGCTGTGGAATGACGGAACCATGTGGGACGGAGGTTCCGTGTGGGAGCAAGGGTCCATGTGGCGTACTGGCTGGAAGGAAAACGTAATCTGGAACGAATCGGCCATGCCCACCGGCCTGAATATCCTGAAGGAACAGGAATGAAAGGACAGCGTTCCCCTACTGTGGGACAGGCAACAAAACGCGGACCTATTGTGGGACAGGCAACAAAACGTTCCCCTGTTGTGGAACAGGCAAAAAAAAGTAGGCAACAAAAAGGTGGAATCCTACTGAAGTAGTCGCCTGATTCCGTTGCCTGTTCGCGCAGCCCTGTGCAGTCTGGCCATACACAACGCCAGGACACGCCAATGACCATCGCAAGGAAGCGCCAGGTCCATCCCGAAACTACCCCTTACTATCACGTGGTGAGCCGCTGCGTGCGTCGGGCATTTTTGTGTGGGGCCGATGGGGATCGCTGCTTTGAGCATCGGCGGCAGTGGATTGTGAAGCGACTGGCGCTGCTGTCGCAGGTCTTTGCAATTGACATCGTTGCCTATGCCGTGATGTCTAACCACTTTCACCTGGTGCTGCGACTCGCACCACAGCGAATTGAATCCTGGTCTGATGCAGAAGTAATCAATCGCTGGTCAGCTGTTTATGGCGTTCCTGCCCTCGTTTACGAATCACGAGACTCCGACGCTCCGGACGCCGTGAAAGAGGCAGCTGGTGAGATGCTCCACGTTCGACGACAGCGACTTGGCAGCCTTAGCTGGTTCATGAAATGCCTGAACGAACCCATCGCCCGCCGTGCGAATCGAGAGGATGGCTGCACTGGAGCGTTTTGGGAAGGCCGGTTCAAGAGCCAGGCCCTCCTGGACGAAAAGGCGCTGTTGGCATGTATGGCCTATGTGGACCTGAATCCAATTCGGGCCGGCATTGCCCGTTCCCCGGAGCACTCAAGCTTTACCAGCGTGCAACAACGGATCAGCAAGAAAGGAAAGGTCCCACTGGTACCGTTCAGCGATGAGATGCGAACAAGCCCGCTACCGTTGAATCTTGCAGACTACTTGGCACTAGTGGATTGGACGGGCCGTGTGGCAGTGCCGGAAAAACGTGGCCGAATCCCAAAAACGATACCGCCTATTCTGGAACGACTTGGATTCGAGGGCGACACGTGGGTGGCATCGATGAAATTGTTCAGAAGAGCGGAATTACGAGCTCTGGGTGCAACGCATCGGATTAATTCCCTCGCCCGTAAGTTCGCACAGAAGTGGATACGTGGGCAGAACGAATGTCAGGCAGTGTTTGGCCTCTAGTTAAAACGAGGTAGCCGGTCACCTCATGACCGAACCTGATCACACTCGTAAAAAATCGCGCTGACCGCACTGCCCCACCAAATCTTGCTGCTGTCCCGGACAAGCTCCACCTGTCCCGGAAAAGCTGCCCCACCCAATTCGCGCCTGTCCCCAAATTCACAAATTCGAAACGAAATTCGCGCCCGAAATTCGCGCCTGTCCAGCAAAAGCTGTCCAGAAAAAGCTTCTACGGAAAAGCTGCTCTGGAAGAAATTTGCGCCTGTCCCGGAAAAGCTTTAAAAAAAAGTTTGGGGCAGTCCCAAAATTTGCGCCGCGCTGGAAGAAATTTTTGCGCCTGTCCCAAAAGCTCTTGCAAAATTTGCGCCGCGCTGGAAGAAATTTTTGCGCCTGTCCCAAAAGCTCGCATCGTGGCACGCAGCCGCTACCAGAGCCGACTGGCCACGGACCACCCGGAATACCACGACCAGGACCGGTATTTCACCATGTCCGGCACTTCCCAGGCGGCCGCAGTGGTCACAGGTACCGTGGCCCTGATGCTGGACGCCAAGCCCTGGCTGACCCCCGACGATGTGAAATGCCAGTTGCTGCAGACAGCCAGGCCCGCGGTGGACGCTGACGGTTTCCTGGCCTACAGCCCCTTCCGCCAGGGCGCCGGCCTTATCGATGCGGTGGCCGCCGTGGCTGACACCAGCACGGGCTGCGCCAACCAGGGCATGGATATCCAGGCCGACCTGGACGGACTGGTGCACTACACCGGACCCGCTCGCGCGGACGGCAACAACAAGTTCTACGTACTGAAGAATGACGGCAGCGTGTGGAACGAAGGGTCCATGTGGAACGAAGGGTCCACTTGGAATGAAAGCTCGATTTGGAACGAAAGCTCATTCTGGAATGAAAGCTCCATGTGGAACGAGAGTTCGGTCTGGAACGAAGGCTCCATCTGGAACGAGGCCTCATTCTGGAATGAAAGCTCCATCTGGAATGAGAGCTCCATGTGGAATGAAAGCTCCATCTGGAACGAAAGCTCGGTATGGAACGAAAACCTGACCGAACCGATGTCCGTCAACGTCTGGGTGGAACAGGAGTAATCCCCCGCGGCTGGTCCGGGTTTCTCCCCCGGTGCCCGGACCGGCCCACTTCTTCGGACGTGGACATCAAAAACAAGAACGAGAAGAGGCAGATCCAGTGAGTTCTATTATCACCAACGGCATCATCGCCATCACGGCCGGCCTGGCCATGTCCGCCGGCCTGATGACCGAGAATCGGCAAATCGAACCAGACCAGGAGAAATCCGACCACCGACACACCACAGAGTCGCAGTGGACGTCAGCGGCAGAACCTAAGCCGGACTCAATCGATCTGGTCAGCCCCACGGCCGTCGATTTGTCCGACAGCCAGGTAGACATGCTGATGGCGCTGCCGGGATTCACGGTTGACCAGGAGCGTTTGGGCGATCCTCGCTTCCAAGCCGGTTCAGTAGCTGTGTCCCCGCGGCCAGACGGCATGCAGAGCAACCAATAGGCCAAAACCACCACGACAGCTCAGGGGCGCTTTTGCAGTCGCCTGCAGGACTAACTCCCCGCGGCTGGTCCGGGTTCTCTCCCCCGGTGCCCGGACCGGCCCACTTCATCGCGCTGGGACAGGAGTCGATGAACACAACCAGGGTTAAGGCCCGCCGAAACTACCGCAAATCCGCCAACTCTTTTCATTTGACCCAAAGCACCGCCAGTTTTTTCATAGCGAAAGAAAAAGGCCCCTAAAAAACAATGAGTTAAGTTTTTGGCACACCTCTTGCTTCATTACAGGAGCACGGAAAATACTTTCCGGTTTGCAAAGAAATGACGGTTACACAGGGATACAAAAGTACACCGTCTGATATTCACAAGGCTTAAAACACAAGCGGCAGGGTATTCGATATAACGTCTTGCCTCTGCGTGAATGGGACAGGAACAGTGATGACAAGGAACGTTCAAATCGCGACTCCGATCACGACCGCACTCGATGCGCGGGTGGGTCAGGATCACGATTCCATGGGTGGTTCGGATCTTCCCCAGGATTGGGACCACATCATCTCTTCGCATCGGGGCGAATCACGATGAACAGAACAACAACCAAAGCTGCATCACGTGTTGTCTGGGTTGGCATCGCGACACTTGGACTGGTCCTGGCCACCACCTGGATTCAACGCGAGCAGAGCAACCACACCGCATCGCTTGGCAGCAATAGTGCCAGTTACCTGGTCCAGGGCACCGACCTGGAGAGCCTGGAGCACCTGGCCCAGGCCCAGGGCTGGGACGTCACCCACCGGCTCGGCATCATCAACACCATTGCAGTGACCGCGACGGTCGATCAGATGCGAGCGGCGGCCGCGAGTTACCCTGTCATCACACGAGTCACCGCGAACCATCGCGTCGGTACCGCCAAGAAACCCACCCGCCAGAGCGTATCCGACCCGGTGTCGGACGGCCCCACTGCTCCCGTCTCGGTCGAGTCCGAAGTGGTCCGAACCGAACCCCACCTCACCTTTTTCGAGAACACGGTTTCCCTGGGCCTGCGCAACACCGGCTGGGACACGTTGGAAATCGAACGGATCAACCTGGCCTGGCCCGCGGGCAATGCTGGACTCAACACCCTGGCATTGAATGGCGTCACCAGGAACGTCAACGCGGGAGGCGGCAACTCGATTGACCTCCAAGGTTCGACCTGGCGCCGCAAAGACCGCCGCCTGGTTTCCAATACCGACATGATTTTGGAGATGGCGTTCGCGGTACCGCCGAGTTCTGATCGCTATGCTTACAATATCGTATTCAGCTTCACCGACGGCACCATCAAGACCTTTGTGCCCGGCGACGGCATCGTGCTCCAGGGCCGTGACCGCGACACTTTCTTCCCCACCCTGGTGCGCGCTGACAATCTGCACCGTCAGGGCATCACAGGCAGCGGCGTCACGGTTGCTATCGTCGATTCAGGGCTGGCCTACAACGACCAGATGCACTATGGCCTGGATTGGGACGTACGCCAGGCCGCCTTCTACAACGCCATCACCGATACGCTGGACGAGCGCAACGTGTGGAATGTTGAAGACGGCTTCGGCCATGGATCCCACGTGACCTCGGCGGCGATCCTGTCGAAGCCAGCCCAGGAGTATCTGACCGGCGAAGCCACCGGCAGCTACAACGGCATGGCGCCGGATGTCGGCCTGGTGGCGGTCAAGGCCCTGGGAAGCAATGGTAGCGGCACCTATGCGGACGTCATCCGGGGCATTGACTTCGTGGTGACCAACAAGGACACCTACGGCATCCGCGTGCTCAACCTGTCCCTCAGCGGTGAAGTGCGCTCCCACTACTGGGACGACCCGCTCAACCAGGCCGTGATGGCGGCATGGCAGTCCGGCATTGTTGTGGTCGCCTCCGCCGGTAACCGTGGACCCGACCCCATGACCATCGGTGTCCCGGGCAACGTACCCTACGTCATTACCGTGGGCGCCATGACCGACACCTACTCGCCCACCGATCCCAGCGACGATCGGCTGGCCACCTTCTCCTCCACCGGACCGACCGTCGAGGGCTTCGTCAAGCCGGAGGTTCTGGCACCGGGTGGCCATATCCAGGGCTTCATGAGCGGAGGCTCACGGCTGGCCCTGGACCACCCGGAACTGCATGACAACCTGGCGTGGTTCACCATGTCCGGCACCTCCCAGTCAGCCGCCATCGTCTCCGGCGCCGTGGCGCTCATGCTGCAGGTGGATCCAACCCTGACGCCGGACGACGTGAAGTGTCGCCTGCTCAGCACCGCCCGCCCTGCAGTCAA
>JAAUYH010023449.1_pt1 | contig 12412 bp, 13 predicted proteins | sample 7278061 | NCBI WGS metagenome assembly JAAUYH01 (sample SAMN14350203, study PRJNA611818) | marine sediment metagenome | isolation source: surface marine sediment (0.6m) | place: French Polynesia: Moorea | collected 2018-08
CCATTCAAAATCGGCGGTTTTTTGCACATCCTGTATGTTGTTCCATTCACGACTCATAACTATATTTGTTTTGTTCGAAAAAAAAGCAGAAAGAACCATGGCGTTCTTAATAGCATGTGTGGGCGATGTCGAGATGAACTTTCGACTTAAAAAATTTTTTGGAATGGAAACTGTGTGAGGGTTGGTAGACCAATTAATATCTTCTCGGATTGACCTGAGGAAAATAATTCGATGGTCAAGAGAGCTTTATTACTACCGCTCTGGGTTAGATATTTTTACTGAGGGAGTATATGAAGTTGGAGAAGATAAAGCATTGGAGACTAAGTTCATTCTGAGTAAACTTTCAACCTTTTGTTTGTAGAAGTTCGTTTTTCTCTTTGTGCCAAAACCAGATACTATAATTTCTTTCAAACGCTCTTTGGGATTGAACAAGCCAACACTTTTCAAATTTTCGCCTCTTATCGTCATCTCCCCACGAAGGGCTTGTGCGCCTTTGCTTTGTGCCCTAAACGGAGAGGTAAGTTTTTCCTCACAAAATGAAGCTTCAGAAACTATGACGATTCTCCAATTGAGTTCCGTTTGAGATTTGAGGTTACTAACAAAAAAATGACGCCACATTAAATAGAAAACAATCAGATTATTGAGGAATGGTTGTTGGACTACGACATATCCAACAAACGTAGACGGCTGCCAGCGACATTCTTGTTCCAACATTGACGAATCAATTCCACAACACGTTCTCACAGCTTAGACATTCGTTTCTTCGATAAAGATAAAGATGAGAGTCAGATCAACGGACTTGGTATTAAATTTTACAAATATGGCTCGATAAACGCTAGTTATTTCTGTAGCATCCGTTTGCGAATAAATAAACCACCACTCTGTACTCAAACCAATACTGTACTCCGGCAGAACAAGAAATCGCATCATCACTCTGAGCAATTCAGCTGCAACCCAGCGCTTACCCTACACGTGATGTGTGGGTTGCACCTCAGACGAGATATCGCAATAATTCACTTGCTTGACAAGGCATCTGTTATGCACGGAACCGTTATGCGCAGACGCAAGGCGATTCTCATGTACTGTACTGCGCCGCAATTCCACTGATTCTGGATGCAACTGGTATGGCTTCAGACGATCCAACCCCCTCATCGCTCCAGCAGCCAATCGGCACGATTATGAGCGAAGCGACACATTGCAGGCACACAGATCCCGAGCTGGAGTAGGGGCAGGTCCACATAAAGCGGCAGATCCCACAATCCATTTTACAACACATAATGAGTACACAAATTCGATATTTCAGCACAATAACGCATTCGTCTCACAGGCAAGGCACTCGTTCACACCATTAAAGCGCAAACAAACATTCACCCGCGGCATAAGGGTCGCATCACCATCATGTTCGGAAGCACTATAGGGGAAGGGCATTCAATCACAAGCTACAAGTACAGCACAGTATCCATCAACCAAATCAGACCGCCCCAATAGCCTGCGGCTTGATGGGCTCCATCTTCACGTTGTTCCCACCAATCACCGGACTCTCCGCCATGAACTTCACTACATTCGCACAGTCCTGAATGGTCTTAAACGACACCACGACATCATCGCCAACACGCTTCGGTCCGCCTCGCAATTTCGCCATGTACGAGAAGTATTGCTCCACGTCGCTCATCTTCGCGCTAGACGGGTACCCTTTGATACGCACCGAACAGGCCTCTTCATCAGCGTCGCTCTCGATTTTGACTCCCTTGATGATCCTTCCTTCTGCATCATCCTTGGCCGGCGGAGCAAATTTAACTTTCTGCTTGAGGTCAATCTCCAATTTCTCCATCACTTTTCCGTTCTCCAACCGCGGGTCATTCTCCGGCATCACGAACTTGGCCCATTGCTTGGCTTTCAGATACGCATCATAATCGGGGATGTACTCAGGTTCAGGTGACGGCGGGCGAGGAGCTGGACGACCTCCACCACGGCCACGACCACGGCCCCTGCCACCACGACCACGTCCGCGCCCACGACCTCCGAATCCACGTCCTCCACCTCCACCTCCATATCCGCCACCTCCACGTCCGTAGCCACCATCGCGTCCATAGCCTCCTCCGTCACGGCCGTAGCCACCGTCTCGCCCATAACCCCCACCATCACGTCCATATCCGCCACGATCGTCGTAACCGCCACGTCGGTCATACTACACACAACACAGAAATGCATGAGTCAGTAAAATGCGTTCTACCCCACACACAGTCACAAGTTTGTTCTCGTATCACTCCACTTACGTCATCACGGCGATGATCGTCATATCCGCCTCTGCGGTCGTCGTATCCGCCACGCCTGTCGTCATACCCGCCACGATCATAAGACTGTTCATTTCGCGCACAAGCGCATCGATTTGATTGTTCATCCTATAGGTCAGCATTGTGTTTCAGTATAATTCAGTTCAGTTCTTTGGTTATCCTTTCGATCTTCCTCTTTTCATTGTACACGAGCATAGAGCCATTCTTTCAACTTCGAGTGCATCACGACATAGAACAAACCGCCAAGAACAGGAGTGCACCGACTTACCGAACGACGGTCATCGTAACGCTCGCCATACCCACCGCCGCCGCCACGGCCGTAATCATGGCTGCCACGCCTGTCATCGTAGCCACCGCCATATCCGCTGCCGCCGCCACCACGACTCTACATCACGGCGTTAGCACCTCACCGAGTCCACGAGAATCGCAAATGCCGACTTACGTCATAGCGCTCGTCGTAAGAGCGGGAACTGTACCCACCACGTTCGTCATGACGATAACGCTTGTCCCCATTATATCCACCGTCATCATAGTCCCGGCTGCGTTTATCGTATCCACCGCCACTTCCTCCATAACCGCCGCTTCCGTATCCCCCGCTCCCACTGCCGTAGCCTTGCTGCTGGTACGGATCCTGCTGCTGGCGTTGATACTGGTCATCGGGATGGCGGCCGTGGTCCTGATAACCGCCCTGCCCATACTGGTCACGAGAACTAGCGAGAGAAGTTAGTAACCCACCGAACACGGGGACACGCGCACACCCCGGCGCGAGGAACATACCCATTGCCGCCGCCGCCTTGGCCACCGTAGCCGTCGTAGCCACCGCCACGGTCGTAGTTGGACATGATTCAGCGCGTGTTCGTTTCAGCCCCCAGCGCGTAGCGAAGTGCGAGATGCGTGCGAAGAGGCGCGAATCTAAGTAATAAATCGGCGAACTGCCGCGCGAAACGGAGTGTTGCCGGCGGCAAATGCAACGAGTGAAAAGCGGAATAAAAAACGCAAGAAGCAAGCAGATTTAGCGTCTGGGGACGGCGGTAATTGGGCGAAGCGCAGAGCTAACGCGCTTACAGCGACTCAAGGTGCAACTCCCGCGCGCCTTACAGTCGCGTACAGATCTCGCGGCGCGCACGCGGGGCACTGTACCGAAAAAACGATTTGATTTATTTCTAACGTCACTGCGTCGTTCGCACTATTCGCAGTCCGGCGCGGCTACGCGGGCCGCCCCACCAGGTTGGTGGCGTCGTAGTTGTCGAGGTCGCCGCGCGCGGGCCCCATGTACCGATCCTCCGGCACGTAGTCGCGCTCGTTGGGGAGGCCGCCGTCGTTGCGCGTCGTGTCGTTGCTCGACCCCGACTGCGCGGGGTCGCTTGGTGCGGGCGCAGCGTCGGGGCCGAGGCAGTGCTGCGTGCACGGCGCGTAGGCGATGGAGGTGACGGTGAGGAGCAGTGCGAAGGTGATGCAGACCCAGGCGAACGCGAAGATGGGCTGCGTGAGTGGGGTGGGCGTGGAGTCGACGAGCAGTATGGTCAATGTCACCGCCACACACCACCACAGCAGTAGGGCGACGTCTATCGACCACACGAACAGCACCAGCGAGTGCAGCCCGACTAATTGTAGTATGGCGACTAGCAGTGCGAATATCGAGGAGACGGTGCCCGTGGCGACTAGAAATGCTAACTTGGGTGTGCACCTGTATATCGCACAACTCCGCCCCGTGACGCCCAGATAGCCCAGCGAGAACAATGCGAGTAGCGCATGGCCTAGCGCAGTGAAGGGGCGTCGATAACTCGGTTTGATTTGCGTCATGCTTCAATCGGTGGGCTAGTTGCGAGTGCCGGAGTGGCGGATGAGCGGAAGAATCTAAGACATGATTTTTTTTATCAGCGGGGCCATGTTTAGTTGATCGATGATGTGATTAAATGCGGAGGCAATGCGTGTGATGGGCCATTGTTTGCGGGTTTCGGAACCTACGTCCGGCATTGTAGAGGCGCGGGAACACGCATTATTGAGCGGCGGTTCGGCGCGACTACTGTTTCTTTACACCACCCACACAACGGATAGTGCGAGTGTGTAGTTAGCCACGACCACCGTCTCTCATATTTCATGAACGCAAGCCACCCATGTGGCATTCAACGTCTTGTCATGCTTCACGTCTTCGCGCGTGCGGGGGACACCCACGACCCAAGCGGACTCGTATGCAACCAACAACGTGGAACGAGATTGTAAACTCAGCAACACCACAATCCCGAAACGGCTGTTTTCGAAACTGCTGGGTTCCATCACCCTACCACCCAGAATCAACTCGCACGCGTAGTAGGTAACTGCAACGAACAGGATGGCGGACCCGAACCTCGCACAATGGCAGAACAAGATGCGGGACCCCGGCGTGGGCGCGGGAGCGAGTAGTGCGAACGCCGCGAAGGAGGCGGAGGAGAGGAAGAAGAAGGAAGCGTACGTGCGCTGCACTCCCACGTCGAACGCGGCACTAACCGAAAAACCCGTGCGCACAGCGCCATGGAAGAGCAACGGCGCCTGATGTTGAAACAACTGCTGTCCGACCCCGCCGCCGAGCGCGTGGCAAACATTCGTCTCGTGAAGCCCGAGAAGGCACGCCAGGTAGAGATGCTCGTCATCAACGCCGCGCGTGCGGGCCGTCTACGCGGCAAAGTGTCCGACGACCAGCTCAAAGACTTGCTATCCCAAGTATCCGAGCAGACCGAGCGGCGCACGAAGGTCACCATTTCGCGTCGTCGTTCCAACTTCGACGAGGACGATGACGACGACGACGACGATTGGTAAACACTGCGTCTCTACGCTTTTCTGCGCCGTCCGACATTTTCTATTCCTCTCTATGTACGTAGCATCTGTAGTTCGCTTTGTTTAATTCGTTTGGCCAAACTTCATGATTGCGTTTACCGAGTTTTACGTGACTGATACATTTGCATCACGTAGTATCTCGCTTGCTGAATCTTCCGTTACGTCATGCGCCACATTCCTTGATCGGTTCATCACTCTGCATCAGTTCGACAGGTAGACAACAGCCATTTGTAACGCGGACTTGGCAAGTTCATCCACTTGAATGCACACCTTCGATAACCATTCTACCCTTCATCTCCGATACAAAGAGAGCAACAATAAAACAATAATTCTTTACCCACTGGAGCATACAATAAGCGAAGGAGGCCACAGTCCAATAGCTACACCAAGCGGGGGCTGTCAAGGACAGCGACACCCGCCGCGACGCCGCCATCTTCCGCCGAGGCCAGCTTGGAGCGCAGCAGCGTGCCCGCGGCGGCGTTATGCACCGGCTGCGCGTCGCGTTCCACGGCGACCAGGGCGCCGAACACGCCGAGCTCGCTGACGACCTTGACGCACTCAAGCTTGCCGGCCCTGACGGTGACGTTGTCAACAATGGTGGGCCGAATGCGCTCCATGAGGACGTAAGCCTCGCGCTGCTTGGCGTCGAGCCGCTGGAGCTCGTGCTTGATCGCCACGCCGTAGAGGTTGTTGCCGCCGCCCTCGCGCTGGGGCTTGAGCACGAAGGCGTCGTGCTGCTCGACGGCCATGTTCGCGTTGTCGGCGCCGCCGTCGTGCACGCCCAGGGAGTACTGGCGCACGAACGTGGCACGGATGGCCTTGGCGATCGCTTCATCGCTCACGAAGCGCTCCAACACGCCGTCGGCGTCCAGCACCTGCTGCACCTTCTTCGCGCCCGCCAGCTGCACCGCCGCCGACGGGCACTTGACCGCGTTGCTCTTCTCTATCGTCTCGCGCGCGCACCACTCCAGGTCCGTGGGGTAGTCGTTGGGTGCGTACCCCGCGCGGTAGTACACCACCGACACGCACGCGCGGTCGAATTTCAGCCGCAAAATCCCGTCGTTCCCCAGCGCCGCGTCCGCTGCGATCTCCGCCAGCGTCATGCGCCGCAGCTCGACCTTCTCGTCGCGCCACAGCGTGTGCCGCAGCGCGTCCTGGTCGTAGATGTTGCGCTCGCCGGGCTGCACCACCATCACGGCGGTGAGCGGGATGGCGAACGGATGCTTTTGCGCGTACGCCTTGTGCGCCTTGCCTATCGCGCACGCCAGCGCCGCCGGCGCCTCGCGCGCCACCGGCGGCAATTTCCCGGGCTCGCACCGCTTGCGCTCGTAGTCGGGCCGGGATAGCGGGTGCATGGCGAGGTGCGCGTGCAACTGGGCGGTCTTCGCGCCGAGGCAGGCGAACGACGCGGCCACGGTGTTCATCTCCACCATGCGCAGGGCGCGGTCCTGCGTGAAGTAATCGTAGCGGCAGAGCTGCAGCTCCACTTCGTCGTCCGCCACGGGCCGCGTCATTTTCAGGAGCCGCCCCGTGAACTGTTCGTCGGCCGCGGCAGTGTCGGCGAGCGTGGATTTTAGCCATTCGATGTCGGACGCTATCTTGCGAATCAGCTGGTTCAGCGCGGGCGTGATACGCAGCGCCTCGTTGTAGCACGCCCGCGGCAGCGCCGATGGGAAGTAGGTCATCGGCGCGTGCACCACCTTGTTGGGGTCCGCGGCGTCGCCCACGACCAGCCCATTGCACACGGCGTACGACAGCGCCTCCGATATACCCTCCTGGTTCGGCCGTGTCTCGGCGGACGGATCCAGCGCGGAGTGAGAAGGTGCCATCGTCGGCGATGGGCGGTGAGGTCTTGCCTCGTGGGTGGCAGGTACTGTACAGGATTGATCGATCGCGGAAGCGCGGGATCAATTTAGTCCACGTCTAGGGTGCTGTAAGGACCGATGGGATCACAGATAACCTGTGAATAGCCCCGTCTCCACTGCCATTGTGTTGATGACGCCACGGGGCAGGCAACCTACCCCAGAGACCAATACGACCGGAGAAACCGCGGGAGTCTGGCTCGCTTTGGTTTGGGTGGGAGAGTCTCACGCCTCCTTGACCACTGCTTGTGCCGTTCTGTACAGTATGAAATTCGCGGGATAGAGGAAGATCTTACACACTGCTAATCGACAATTACTTGCCAAATTCTATGTTTCTTGGGCAACGCGAGCTACAGGAGCGATCCAACTGGTTTCCTGTTGTATTTCCAATAAAATGTCAATGTCTTTTACCAAGCTTCGCTGATGAAGTGGTGCTGAAGTCAGTCTTTCTTCAATTCTCATTTTCAAGTTCGTTTTCGTTCTCATTAGAATTGGTTCAAACTTTCTTGTCCTCCTTTTCTGTTTCAAAATTGCGATGGCCTTCCATGACTATTTAATTTCGCTTCCGCTGACTCCAGGCGACACGGTTCCACGGAAGTCAGAAACAAGAGTAGCTAATCGTCAATATAGAAATTTCGGCTCCTTCGTACTTGTCCTTACCGAGCGTCATTTTCATGCTGAGTCGGATTTTACACATTGCTACAGTTAAGTGAGTACGGAGTATCTTAGAAAAGGACGTAACAGAATGTAGAAGACTTGTAATTTCAAGAATATTCTTGCTTAGAGTGTGGAACGGCTAGGAAAGACAAGTAATCTAACTCGTGAAGATTTCTAACTGATTCTTTGTTCAGACCAGCTAACCAGGGGTCGCATGATTCTCGTGAATCTTGAGGCTGTGCTGGACGCAGAAATCACCGTCACGTCTGGCCGTTCCTCTGAGGCAACCACCAAAAAAAAGAAGATTCAACGGTACCCACTGATCAAGATCACGCACTGTTGGGGGCAGTTTTAAACGAGTCACTTCGAACATTCCGTTTCCTGTAGACCAATTATCAGCTCTTGTTTTTGAATCGTGCCCAATCTATGTTCTCTGCGAAAGAGGTCGAAGAAAATGAGACGTATCAGTTTGGTACTCTGCGGTGTTACCGCCCTGCACCGTGCGATCAAAAAAGCAAGAGTCGAAGTGTCTATCGTTTATCCTTCTCCTTCTCGACCACTTCTTTCATCTCGATTCTTGGACCGTTACGACGCTTATTGATGAAATATACAATCACTAGGGCTATAAACCGTTTCTGCACCACCACTTCGTCAGGTGAATGTTCGACAGTCTCGTGTACAGTATGTCATTCTAGTCTAATCAAAAACATAAATAATACTATGTACTCGTTGTTTAGTTGCTAATTGTTGTAATCGTTCATATCGAATTATGGATTTTGCATCTCTTCTTACTCGGGGGACATTCCTTTCCAAGGATTGGACAAGTAGTTTCATGGACGCAAAACGTGAGGCCGACCCTGGAGATTCTAGTTGGAGTCTGAACCCAAATAGTATACAATTGTTCAACAGTAAGAGTCCGCTGTTCAAGTGCCTATTTGAATCAAGCAAATCACAGATAGTTTGCGAGGAGCGCAATGGTGGCAAGACTGAAACGTGAATTTGAATGGGAACGCTCGCCCACTTATTTTTTTACGCACAGGTTGCAGAACCCCTGATGGCAAGTGCGTGCCCAACTCCATGACCTAGAAGCCGGTTGCAACAGTCAGTAAATGAATCGTTACCAGTTGTACGTGCTGCAAGTATGAGCATGGATTATCTGCTATCCCTTCAATTCCACGAGCGCAAGCAACGCTTGTTTTCGAAAAGGAAGAATGATAGCGCAAGTTTTACGTAGTGGGCTTGGTAAACTACAATGCAGATGAAGTATTCTTTGTTCCACGAGCAAGCTGTTCCCTTTGAATCGGGCAGGTCCAGGCCGTGGATTGATCAAGAACATCGTCTTTGGAATGCCATACAACGGTATTGTTCGAATCGCTCGCTGAGAATATGCAAGGATCAAATAGCATAAATTGCACTGATCATAAAAAATTTAGCAAGTCCAGTTCAACCTCGTCCACAAGATTGAAGAGGATTTCCCGTTCGAGCTTTTCATTATATGATAGAGAAAATCGGATACACGGCAGACGTCGTCGTATGTAAGCTGCTTGGAAAGAGTTTTACAAAGATTCAGAAAAAGAGAGTCGAGGTTTTTCGAGTCTAGAAACGAAGTAAACGAAATTTCGCAGATCTTTGCAAATCGAAGTGAGTGTGAACGCAGCAAACAATCTACTGTACGGCACACAAACTATGTGGGGTACCGGTACTGTACTGATAATCCCGGTAGAGTTCATGCACCAATAGGAACACGTGTATGCAAACGCGAACAATTGTTTTCGAGCAAAGCCCAGTGAAGTGATACTTGAACAGATGATTTCACATCCCTAGTTATTATTCCGAATTGTACATCGAAAATATCTGCTTCAAGCAATTGCACGTTTTGCAACTCATATGGATGCCTGGCGATGCCATGGAACCCTTCCCACATAGCTAGTATTCCTCTCGACTCGCTTGCCTATTTTCTCGTGCGGAAATTTACACGTCAGTTGCGAAATCGTGAATTGAAATGGCGGATAATCTGCAGTTACCGCCTCATGCAAATGGCGAGAAGCGAAATGTCTCGGAAGATAAACCTATTTCTACCTCGCGTCTCGGTGAAATTGCTCGGCGCTCTTTAAGGATAACTGGATATCCTGTGGAGGGGGATGTGATTAAAGTTCAGAAGTTTTTCGAAAGGATGGGCAAGCTAACCTCAGGATTTCCCATGCGTATCGGTGCTGATGTAATTGTTGTATTCCAAAATGAACAAGATTGTGCTCGTGTCTATAGGTCCGTGGCACGTTCACTTATCATTGGTGGCCAAGGTGTGCAAGTGGCCCCCGCGAAAGACTGGAAGCGAAGTGACACACGAGATGGATACTTGGGTCAAAACTCGTAAAAAAGAAGTACTTTCTGTGGAATCACTCAAGTGTCAAGAATTTCTGCAAACATCTTTGATGTGCGAACCCATTTGGCTCCTACCAAAAGAATGACAGTAAGCAAAGGTTTAAACCTAATGTAAAACTTGACGAATATTCATTTACTGTGTAGTGCCAGCCTAGTAAACGGGAAATAAGTTATTTAAAGCAAAATCTATCGTTCCACTTTCGTCAATTCATTTAAGACAGATAGTTCCCTGGCTATCTAACACCAGTGAAATAACGGAAAACAGAAATTATTTGAGCAATGACTATTCTTGGCATGGGTGAACATTATTGAGCATTTTTGCCGATGTAATACCCTTTCCACATCACATCATCGAGGTCTACATCCTCGAGATTGGCCAGCACTATTACACCAACCTCCGACTCCGGACTGAACGAAACCAAAGTCGAAACGCCCATTTCTCCACCGGAGTGTCCCCATAAACCTTCATCCCAATCCAACTCGAATAGATGCAACCCGACAGTGTCGTCAATTTTCGAAATTTGCTCCTTCATCATTTTATTTATAGTTTCCTTCTTTAGCAATTGATGTCCTTGGGATTTTCCATTTTGAGTAAATGCAACTAGCAATTTAAACATGTCTGCCGCTGTAGATCGAAGTCCACCATTCGGGTAGTCCGGAAATGTGTAGTGACCAATTGCTTTGTACCAACCGTTGGTATAGTCATAAGGCATGACAATATCTTTGTCAATATCTTTTAAATGCCATGCCGTATGCCACATTCCAAGCGGTTTGAAAATGTGCTCTTTACAATATTTTGCGAAATCCATGCCAGTTAGTTCTTCCACTAGCACTCCGATCAGCGCAGATCCAATGTTCGAATACTCGTATTCTGATCCTGGCTTCCAATCCCAAAAGTTTTCTTCTTCATCGTACGTCTTGCCTTTCGGTGTCAAGCACTGTTTCAGATATGATTTTAATTTTATTGGGCTGTCTTTCCCATAATAGTAATTACCATTGCTAGCAATGTCAGAGTCTGCGATTCCTGAAGTGTGAGTGAGGAGCATTTTGAATGTTATCTCTTTAGAATACCATGGATGATTCACTTTAAAGCTAAGGTAGTCATTAATTGGATCTGAAAGTTGGAAATATCCTTGCTCTTCTAATTGAAGTAAAGCTACTGCGGTTACTATCTTAGACACAGAAGCCAGTAAGAACAAGTCATTTTTCTTAAGTGGCTTGTTTTCTTTTATGTTTGAATGTCCAAGCAGCAGTTCAGCCTTAACCTCTCCCTCTTTGAAGACCAACACCGACATAGCTGGAATATTTTCTCGGTTCATCTTTTTCTTTACAAACGCGCTGAGCTCCCCATTTTTCACTCGCTGAACGTTGTCTTCCGCATTTGATAGCTGTAAAACTAGTAAAACAACCAGTACAAGAGATACCGAGAACTTCATCAAGATTTTCGGTTACAAACAACCGAACGCCGATGATTTAAATACTTTTTAATAGTATTGAAAACATGCCAACCGTAACCGATTTGAAACGGCAGGGTACAGCAATAAAATTTGAATTTATAAATATTCATGCGATTGAAAATAACCCTTTCTTTTATGCGGTGAACAATATTTGCTTTCATTCGACTAGTTGAATTGTTGTTTGTATTTTAAAAAAAATAGCGACAAAGTATTTGAGTTTTTGAGAACATAGGCGCAATGGATTTGTTAGACAAAATGCCCCATTCATATAAAATTTAGAATCTAATTTTGTTCAGATTGAAAACTGAATATACTTCACTTTGATAAACTGTACTCTAGCTTAGTTTTTCATAGGAAAAGTTTTTTCTTTGATATTATCTAATTTTATTATTGTATGTATAAGGCATGTACAGTACAAGTGCATGTAATGAAATGAAAAATAAACGGTTCGCAAATAAATTTAGCCTTGAACGTGATCATTTCATTGCAGGTGCTTATTGCAACCTTTGTTTTCTCTGAAATTTAGAATTCGTTTTCAGTACGTTCCCAATGTATAACCTGAATACCATTCAAGGTAGCTCACATTCTGCGGTTCCATTTAAATTTATTTGTTCTATCCGAGAAGTTCTTAAGTTGATTGCATTTTGTTTACTGAATTGTTTTCAGCAGTATCATTATTATTAGAAGTAAAAATAGGGCGAAATACGAAGAAGTCAATAGCTAAAGACTATCTTTTAATTGTTGTGAATATGTTTTTCCGAGGAGATTAAGCAGAAAACTGCAGTTCGTTCCCTCATTTCATTAAATTTGTTGTATTTCGGTTACTTTCGTTTACTAAAACCAGAAATAGCAGCATGGTGTAGACTACATTTTGCTGCACTTGCCGGAAGTTTTTATGGGCACGATTGCTGCTATACGATGCAGGCTAGTATTCAGAATTTCATAC
>JAAUYH010131197.1_pt1 | contig 12412 bp, 10 predicted proteins | sample 7278061 | NCBI WGS metagenome assembly JAAUYH01 (sample SAMN14350203, study PRJNA611818) | marine sediment metagenome | isolation source: surface marine sediment (0.6m) | place: French Polynesia: Moorea | collected 2018-08
ATTGACGCCGACGATCTGGTCGCGGCGGATGCCGCCGACGGCACCAGCGACGGCGTGATCGACCTGAGCAACGTCGCGGCACAGGCCGGGTCCTACAAGTTCATCGGCGAACTGGGGGGCGACGAGTCCGGCTGGTCGGTCAGTTCGGCGGGCGATGTGGATGGCGACGGCCAGGACGACCTGCTGATCGGGGCGCCCCAAGAGGACAGCGGCGGGACTTTTGCCGGTGCGGCCTACCTGATTGTCGCCGACGATCTGGCCGCGGCGGATGCCGCCGATGGCACCAGCGACGGCGTGATCGACCTGGCAAATGTCCCGGCACAGGCCGGGTCCTACAAGTTCATTGGCGAGCGGGCGAGCGACCAGGCCGGCTGGTCGGTGAGCTCGGCGGGCGACGTGGATGGCGACGGCCAGGACGACCTGCTGATCGGGGCGCGGTTGGAGGACAGCGGCGGCAGCGACGCAGGCGCAACCTACCTGTTCAACGCCGACGACCTGGCCGCGGCGGATGCCGCCGACGGCACCAGCGACGGCGTGATTGACCTTGCAAACGCCATGATTTGCTTTGCCCCCGGTACCCGCATCGCCACACCCGGGGCCGAGCAACGGGTCGACGACCTGAGGATCGGCGACCTGATCCTTGCCGCCGGGGGCCGCACCGTCCCGATCCGCTGGATTGGCCGGCGGACCGTGCGCATGCGCCAGGTGCGCGTGCCCGAACGGCTGGAACCCGTACGCATTCGGGCGGGTGCCCTGGGTGGCGGCCTGCCGCATAGTGACCTAACCGTCACCGCCGATCACGGGATGATCGTCGACGGGCTGGTGATCAATGCCTCGGCGCTGGTTAACGGCGCCAGCATCGCCTTCGTTCCGCATTCCGACCTGCCGGACCAGATCACCTATTTCCACATCGAGACAGAAGCCCACGACGTGATCCTCGCCAACGGAGCCCCCGCCGAGACCTTCGTCGATTACGTGCAGCGCGAGGCGTTCGACAACTATCAGGAATACCTCGACCTCTACGGCGCCGACCGGATCATCTGGGAGATGGCCCGCCCGCGGATCGGAGCGCAGCGGCTGGTGCCAAATGCGATCAAAGCGCGGTTGGGGATCGTGGAGGAGGTGTTCGATTTCGATCAGCCGCTGAGCGCCTGAGCGGCCTGACCGTTCCAGGGCATTCCGGCTCGGGCAATTCCGGTGGAAACCACATGCGCTACGCCGCACGAGCGTCGCGAATTTGCCCTCGGTGTATACGCCCACCCGCCTGCAGCGCCAGCAAACCACAATCACGTGGTTTCCGTTGTGCCCATCCGCCGTCTCCGCGCTTTTCATTTGGGAGCATCAAGGAAACATCAGTAGTAGCGGCAATGCCCCCATTCGAAATCGCGTTGGTTCAGAGGTCACGTAAAGCGGTCATTGCTACCGCCAGGATCAAAATCCAAATCGCGGACTCTACCGTCATTCGCTTCGACGACGTCTATGTCCGCTTTGTGGAAAAGGCGAAAAGGGTTCAGGGTTTTCCTTCTCACTCGATCAATCGGCCAACAATGCGTCGAAAGTTCGATAGAATTTCGCGTCCTAGGATGATCCGAACGCGTTTATTGAACGATGCAAGCGGCTAGCGGTGAAGCACACTCAACCGGAAATCGGCCGCAAAGGCGCATGCGATCTCTTGCGGAGACAGTCTGTAAGCTGCCGCGTACGCCTCTCGCCGAAACACAGTAAGCTGCCGATCAAAAAGCTTTCGTTCGAGTAGTTTGCGGACGCGTCGCGGTCGTTGCTCGATTGCTGAGGTCACGACAGGCTGGAGCAGCCGTCGCTTCCTTAACTTCCGGGCGATGTTGTGCCCTTCGCCTGTGAAGATGAAATGGTTGAGCCGCTTGTTCCATGGGAACCGGGACCAATGGATGGCCTCCGTTGAGGCATCGCCGTGAAACAGGAAATAGCAAGTGCCTGGTCGAGTAAGGTCTCCAACATGGCGGTGGGGCCACTGATCGATTTGCTTTCTGAAGAACATCCACTGCTGCTCTTCCGGTACCAAGGCAGGGTCCGCGGAGAACTGTGGGGCGAAGGCAATAACAGTATCCACCTTGGTCAGTTCCGCCAAGCGGATTGCCGAAAAGCCTCCCATGCTATTGCCTAGAGCAACGACTTCCGAGATATCGTTCCGTGATCGGTAGTCTTCGACGAGCCGCACCATTGTGCTGGCCACGCCAGGCCCATTCATCCAGCTTCGTGACGGATCAGATACAAACAAGACATGGTTTTCGCCTGCGTTCGAAGCTGCTGCGATGAATTCCATCGGTGGAACGCGGTTTCTGCGATTTCCAACACCCGCCAGCGACACGATGAGCCTTTTTGAACGACCTTTCAGAACGTGCACGTCCAGTGGTCCGTCCGCGCGGACTTCTTGAGGTTCTTCAAGTCCAAACGTGCTTTGAACATCCTTCATCGCGGACTTCGCACCTCGCGGCCTCACTCGCCGACTGGGCCGCTCAATTGCTAAATCGGAAAGATGACCAAGAGGTTTACGGACCGAATGGGATTATTCTAGGAAACAGGCGGCAAGCGTCGGACCAAAGTCCTACCCACCATCAAAACGATCCGGCGAATTCGGTCTCATTTGCCACGTCCGGGTATTGGCTGGCGGTTCAACCACTTGGCGAGAACAAAAACCCAGGGCGGGACGACGGCGTTTTTTTGTCGCGCACTTGCCGAGCGGCGGAAGCTTGGGCTGTCCGCGGCTCGAATCTCCGCAGACTTCTTGGGCGCATAAACCTGAACCGAACTGTCAGTTGACGGCTGCGAGTCCGTTGAGGGCGTATTGTCATATGGCGATCCTACGCCCCCAACGGAGTCGGCGCCCTTTCTTCCATCAGACCTCTTGCTTTCAGTGCCGCCCAGAACTCACTTGGGATCGATGCTCTGAACCAATCCATGATCTGTTCCAGTTCGGCTCCGTCGCGCGGTCCAGGGATCACTGAGGTGACGATCTCATTGGCGAGCGGGAACTGCAGGGCCGCCGCTGCGAGCGGGACGGAGAACTGATCGGCCACTGCGCCAAGGGTGCGTGCCTTTTCGACGACTTCGGCCGGGGCCTTGGCGTAGTTCCACATCTCGCGTCCGACGAGGATGCCGGAGTTGAACGGCCCCCCGCAAATGATCGTGGTACCCGCCGCGGCGCAGGCTGGAAAGAGCGTGTGCAGGGGCGTTTGCTCCAAAAGCGTGTAGCGACCGGCCAGAAGAAACACGTCCCAGTCGCCGATCCCGAGCGCGTCTATGCAGATCTGGTTTTCGTTGACCCCTAGCCCAATTGCCTTGACCTTGCCGGACTTTCGCAACTCATCCATCGCGCGGTAGCCGCCTTTGGACAGGTCCCGGAAATGGCGGGTGTTTTCCTCGCCGTGCTGGAAGGCGCCAATATCGTGGGCCAGCAGGATATCGATCCGGTCAAGTCCGAGGCGTTGAAGACTGTCCTCGAAGGCACGCATGATCCCGTCGTATCCGTAGTCGTAGACAACATGGAACGGGAGCGGGTCGATCATGCCATAATCCATCGGGTTCTCGACGCCGCCAGGCACTAGGAGCCGTCCCACCTTGTCCGACTGCACATAGTCGGTGCCGCGCAGCATGTCGCCCATGACGCGCTCGGACCTGCCAAAGCCATACCAGGGTGCTGTGTCGAAGTAACCGATCCCGGCATCCTTGGCAGATTGGATGAGCTCTGCAGCTTGCCGGTAGTCCAGATCCACGAAATTTCCGCCAAGCGGTGCACCGCCCAGACCGAGGACGTCGATCATCAGTCCAGAACGTCCGACTTGCCGTTTTTCCATGTTCGATGACCTTCTTTCTGATGAGACCGGAGCCGGGAAACGGGTCGATTTCTGCCGAGAGTATTTCGCATTCACGGCATGAGCTGGCCGCCGTTAACCTCGATCGTTTGCCCGATGATGTAGCCGGCCAGAACGTCGGACGCGAGGAACAGGTAGGCCCCGACGCAATCCGATGCGACGCCCAGCCGGCCCTGTGGGACAGTCGCAAGCATTGCGTCGAGCTGGGCTTGTGTGGAGTAGCGTTCATGGAACGGCGTGGTGATGACCCCGGGTGCAACGGCATTCACACGGATACCATATTGAATCCATTCCTTCGCCATCCCGCGAGTGACGTTTGAAACGAATGATTTGGACGACCCGTAAAGACCGGCTCCGCCGCTTGCGCCATTCCGCGCGGCGATGGAGGTTGTGTTGATGACGAAACCGCCTTCCTTTTTGAGGTGGGGGAGGGCAGCCTTGGACGCGACCAGGATCGAACGTGCGTTGAGATCCATGATTTGGTCGTAGTCTTTGTCGGTGACCTCTTCGTAGGGCACGCGGCGGACCATTCCGCCGGCATTGTTGATCAATCCGCGCAACCCGCCAAGCCGTGTTGCAACGTCCTCCACTGCCGCCGCGAGTTCTTCGGGTTGGCTCGCATCAGCGCGAACCAGTTCCACGGTTCCACCTGCAGCCTTGATCTCCGCTGCTACTTCTTCTGCGGCGTCCTTCGAGGAATTGTAGTGCAAACCGACCTTGGCGCCCTGAGCCGCAAACGCACGAGCCAATTCAGCCCCGATGCCAGTGGAGGCTCCCGTGATCAAAACGCCCTTGCCAGAGAACTCGGGGAGAGAGATTTGGGTGAGTGACATTGAGGTGCTCCTGATTTTTCAACGCAAATTGGGCGGTGGATATTTGCCGAGCAGGTGGGGCGTGCAAAGCTGCCATTTTTCTACGTTGTAATCGGGACAGCAGAACGGCCTGTCGCCGCCCGGTCGGCATCGCTACGCCTCACGGGCGCTGCGCACCGCTCACGCCGACATAGACGGCGCATAGCGTATGGGTCGAGGCGATGAAGAGCCGGTTTCTCTTGGGACCGCCAAAGGTCAAATTGGCGACCATCTGGGGCAGGCGGATTTTGCCCAGCGGGTTTCCTGCCGGATCGAAGCAGAGCACCCCGTCGCGGGCGCTTGACCACAGATTGCCTTCGACATCGAAGCGGAAGCCGTCTGGCACGCCGGGGCTGACCTCGACAAAGACCGCGCCGCCCTGCAGCGTATTTGATTTCGTCACATCAAACACCCGGATGTGGTGCGGCCCGTCGGGGTCGTGGCTGAGCCCGCTGTCGGCGATGAAGAGCCGGGTTTCGTCAGGCGAGAACGCGAGACCGTTCGGCTTGACGAAATCGTCGGCGACCACCGCGATTTCGCCGGACGCAGGATCGACCCGGTAGACATAGCAGCCGTCCTGCTCGGGCTCGGCCTTATGGCCTTCGTAGTCGCTCATGATGCCGTAGGTCGGATCGGTGAACCAGATCGTACCGTCGGATTTCACCACGACGTCGTTGGGCGAATTGAGCCGCTTGCCCTGATAGCTGTCGGCAATCACGGTGATCGTGCCGTCGGGCTCGGTCCGGGTGACGCGCCGCCCGCCGTGTTCGCAGGTGACCAGACGGCCCTGACGGTCGCGGGTGTTGCCGTTCGCGAAATTGCTGTTGGTGCGAAAGACGCCGACACCCTGATCGGGCACCCAGCGCAGCATCCGGTTGTTGGGGATGTCGGACCAGACCAGGTATCCGCCGTCGTCGAACCAGACCGGCCCCTCGGCCCAGCGGCAGCCGTCATAGAGCACCTCGACCTCGGCGATGGGGACGGTCAGGTCGCGGAAGCGATGATCGTAGTATTCGTAGGCGTCGCCGACGAGTGCCATGGTGTCTCTCCCTTAAGCCCTTCGTCTGCCGCCGCTGGCGGCCACGATCACGCCGATGATGATGACGCCGGTCAGCACCAGCCGCACCCCGGCGCCCGCGCCGAAGGTGTTGAGCATCGTGACCAGCAGGAACAGAAACAGCGCCGCGCCCCAAAGCCCGGGCACGTTGGCGAAGCCGCCCGCGACCGAGGTGCCGCCGATCACCACGACGGCGATGGAACTCAGCAGGTATTCCTCGCCCATGTTCAACGCAGCACCTCCGGAGAACCCCGACAGCAGGTAACCGCAGAGCCCGGCCAGCGTCGCGCACATCAGGTAAGTGGCGGCACGGACCCGCTCGACCTTGATCCCGGCCAGATGCGCGGCGCGCATGTTCTGGCCGATGGCCAGCACACTGCGGCCATAGATCGTGCGAGTCAGAACGACGTGCATCAGCACCGCCAGGACGATCACCAGGATCGCGATCACCGGGAAGCCGGCGATCTTGGCGGTGGTGAAGTCGGCCAGCGGCTCGGGCGGCTTCACCCGCAGTCCGCGGTTCCACCAGATAGCGGTGGACTGGAACAGGAAGCTGGAGCTGAGCGTGGCAATGATCGGCGGGATCCGAAGCAGGCGGATCAGCGCGTAGTTCACCACCCCGACGCCAAAGCCCACGGCCAGCGCGAGGATCAGCCCAACGGGGATCATCGCGCTGGAGCCGTCCATGGTCTTCATTGCGACGGTTCCCGCCAGCGTCATACAGGCCGGGATCGACAGGTCAACATTGCCGGGACCCAGCGTGATGACGAACATCTGCCCCAGGGCGACAATGACGAAGAACGCTCCGAAGGTCAGCGCGGCGCTGAGCACCTGGCCCGAGCCCTGGCCGCCGGTGAACGTGATCGTGGCCAGCCAGACGGCGATGGCGCCGAGCCAGGCCCACAGCCAGGGTTGTTGTGAAATTGTGCGCAGCCAGGTCATCGCCGCGCCTCCGTCCGGCTGATCAGCACGCGCAATGCCAGCACGATGATCAGAATCGCGCCTTGCGCGCCGATCTGCCAGTCGGGGTTGAGCCGCAGGAAGGACAGGAACGAGCCGGCCAGCGCCAGGGTCATCGCGCCGATCACCGCGCCGACGGGCGAGACCCGGCCGCCGACGAATTCGCCGCCGCCCAGGATCACCCCGGCGATGCTGAGAAGCGTGTAGCGCAACGCGATGTTGGCGTCGGCAGAGGTGGTCAGCCCAACGAGCGCCATGCCGCTCAGCACGCCGAAAAAGCCCGCCAGTGCAAACATGGTCATCTTGATGCGCAGGATCGACCATCCCGCCCGGGCCAACGCCGCCGTGTTGCCGCCCGCGCCGCGCAGAACCGTGCCCCAGGCCGAGCGCATCAGCACCACATGCACCGCCAGGGCCAGAACCACCGACGCGATGATCGGGAACGGCACGAACGGCGGCTTCAGCGTCATCAGCGTGCGGATGTATTCCGGCGCCTTGCCGCCCGGTGTCGGCAACACCAAGACTGCAAGGCCCAGCCAGACGAAACTCATCCCCAACGTCACCACGATGGACGGCAGGTTTCGCAGATGGATCAGCGCACCGAGTGCCGCATAGGCGACGATCAGCCCCGCGAGCGCCAGAACGCCCAGAAGCGGCGTGTCGTGCAGCCAGGTGGCGGTGATGCAGGCCACGAGACTGACGAACCCGCCGATCGACAGGTCCAATTCGTTGACGCACAGGATGAACATCTGCGCGATGGTCGCCAGCGCGATGGGTACCGCCAGGTTCAAGAGCAGGTTCAGACCGAAATAGCTCATCGTGCGCGGCTGCAGCCAGAAAATGGCGATCAACAGTGCCGCCAGAGACAAGGGCGGCAAGAGGCCTCGCAGGACACGTGGCGACAGGACTCTGCTCATGCGCTGACCTCTGCCTTGGCTGCCTCGTCGTGGAACGAGGCGTGCAAGACCGCCTCTTCCGACATCTCGGCGCGGGACAGGTCGGCGACAATGGCGCCGTCGCGGAACACATAGACGTGGTCGCAATGGCGCAATTCGTCCATCTCGGTCGTGTACCAGAGGAACGTGCGTCCTTGGGCGGCCTCGTCGCGGATCATCGCGTAGACCTCTTGCTTGGTGCCCACATCCACACCGCGCATCGGGTCGTCCATCACGATGATATCCGCGGTCGAACCCAAGGCGCGGGCAAAGAGCGCCTTTTGCTGGTTGCCGCCAGACAGCGAGAGGATGGGATTGTGCATGTCTGGTGTGCGGATGCCGATCCGGTCGCGCCAGTCGTCGGCAAAGCGGTAGGCGCGGCCATGGTCCAGCAGGATGCCGTTGAGGAACTGCCGCAGGGAGCCGACGGCGACATTCTCGGCAATCGACCACAGCGGAAAGACGCCATCGGTCTGGCGGTCTCCCGCGACCAGCGCCGCCTCGCCGCTGACCTCTGTGCCAGGCGCATGATCGAAGACGCGCACCAAGAGCTCGGTCTGCCCTTGGCCGCTCAACCCGGCAAGCCCCACCACTTCGCCGCGATGTGCAGCCAGTGCAATGCCCAAGGACGCCCGTGCCGGGCTGGCCTCGACCACGATCGGCGCGCTCAGCCGCTTGGCCTCGGCCAGCGCGGTTTCCTCGGCCTCCGCTTCGGCCACGCTGCCCATGGCGGCCACCAAGGAGTTGCGGTCGAAATTCGATGCATTATCCAGCGCCACAACGGCGCCGTCGCGCATGACGGAAATCCGGTCGGACGTGTCTAGAATCTCGCCCAGAAGATGCGAAATCAGCACGCAACTGCCCCCATCCCCCACATAGCGCCGCACATGCGCTAAAAGCTTTTCCGCCGAAGTCGCGTCCAGCGACGATGTCGGCTCATCCAGGATCACGACACGCGCCTCTTGGTCGGTCACCGCGAAGGCGCGCGCGATTTCGACCATCTGCCGACGGGCGATCGACAGGTCGCCAACCACGTCATCGGTCGATATGCCATGGCCGGGGAAGACCGCGTCAAGCTGCGCGCCGATCAGCTGCCGCGCCGCGCGCCGCCAGCCCAGGCCCGATAGCGCCGGATGTGCGATGCGGGCGTTTTCCGCCACGGTCAGGTTGGGACAAAGCGACAGCTCCTGAAACACACAACGCAGACCGTTCCGGATCGCCGCCTGCGCGGAGTAGGCCTGTGTCAAATCCCGCCCGGCGATGGTGATTTGCCCCGCGTCGGGCCTCAGAATGCCGGTCAGGACGTTCATCAAGGTCGATTTGCCGGCCCCATTGTGGCCGACAAGCCCAAGGCAATCACCGGAGTACAATTCCAGCGTCACCCCGGATAGCGCCCGAACGGCGCCGAAAGTTTTTTCGACGCCGTTCAGGTGGACGATCGGGCTGTCGGATGCAGTCATCGCCCTGTTTTCGTCAGCGGCCTCAGTTGGCCCCGGCAATCACAGCCTTGGCGTCTTCCAGCGAGTACTCGACATTCGCCACGCCACCGACTTCGGTATTGGCCAGGTTCTCTTCGAGGTTGTCCTGGTCGATACGCAAGAACGGCACGGTCAGGTCCTTGGGCACGTCAGTGCCGTCGAGGATCTGCTGCGCCACCCAGAAGGCCAGGGTCGATACGCCCGGCGCGATCGAAACCGACATGGTCTCGTAACCGTTGGCGTCCTTCTGTTCCTTCCACCAGGTCAGCTCGTCATGGCGGTTGCCCATCACGATGACCGGCATGTCGCGGCCGGCGGCGGCAATCGCCTGCGCCGCGCCATAGCCGTCACCACCCTGCGTCACGACCCCGACGATCTCGGGTAGGCTGGGCAGAATACCCGCGACCTCTTTCTGTGCCACGTCCTGCGCCCAGTTGCCGTGGACCGAGCCAACGATGGTGAACTTGCCGGTCTCGGCCACACCCTCGTGAATGCCCGCGCTGATCTCGTCATCGACAAAGACGCCAGCCAGGCCACGGATTTCCAGCAGGTTGCCACCGTCAGGCAGCTTGTCCGCCAGGTACAACACTTCGTCCTTGCCCATCTGCTTGAAGTCGACCGCAATGCGCCAAGCGCAGGGTTCGGTTACCACGCCGTCAAAGCTGACCACCGTCATACCTGCGTCGCAGGCCTCCTTCACCGCTCCGTTCAAACCCTCGGGCGAGGCCGCGTTGATAACGATGGCATCATAGCCTTGAAGGATCAGGTTCTGGATCTGCGCCGCCTGCTCGGTCACCTGGTTCTCGGCGGTGGTGAAGGCGTCCGCGGCGGCAACCACGCCGTCCGAGACGGCTCCGCTTGTTACCTTGTCCCAACTCCGGAGCATCGCCTGCCGCCAGGAGTTGCCGGCATAGTTATTCGACAAGGCGATGCGCTTGTCCGCGGTGTCGGCCTGAACCGATAGCGAAGCGCCGGCCAATATCAGAGCGGCAATGGCAGTGGTCGATAGAGCTTTCATGGTGTCCTCCCAATCAATCAACGTCGCGACCGAACGATCGGAGAGCGCGTCCCGAAGAACCATCCTCGGCCTCACGGCTGGCGGTGCGACTCTATCAAGTCTATATTGAAATTGGTCAGGCCAAAAGCCCGAATGTGCAGATTGGTCTTACCAAGAAGGAAGGGACCATTTCGATGGGTGGATCGCGAACGCGCAGATACCGGCAGATTGCTGACGAAATCGCGGGCGGTATTGCCTCAGGACGGTTTGGGTCCGGCGAGCGCCTGCCGCCCGAACGCGAACTTTCCGCGATGTTCGAGGTGAGCCGCCCGACTCTGCGCGAAGCGATCATTGCGCTGGAACTGATGGGCCAGGTCGAAGTCCGCGGCGGCTCGGGCGTCTATGTCCTCGACACACCCACCAAGAAAGTGCAGGTCGGCTCCGAGCCCGGCATCTTCGAAACACTCGAAGCCCGGATGCTGATCGAGCCCGGCGTTGCCGAGGTGGCCGCTCGGGCGATCGACGAGGAGTCGATGCGAGTCTTGCGCGGCCATGTGGTCGAGATGATCGAGGCGTTCGAATCCGATCGACTTCCGGATCAGGCGGATGAACGCTTTCACTTGGCATTGGCCGAGGTCACCGGGAACACCGCAATCATCGCCGCAGTGCGACAGCTTTGGAACCTGCGTGCCAGATCGGACACACTTCGGCATCTTGAGGATCATGCCGGCGTCGAGCGAGTTCGCTTAACCGCCATCGAGGACCACTTGAGGATTCTCTCCGCCCTTTCCATCCGCGACGCAGCAGCGGCACGACACGCCATGGCGCAGCACATGGAAAACAACGTCAACGTTCTGCTGGCGACCTCAGCCGAGGCACCAGCGGGCACCAAAGCTGACGCAGTGTCGCGGATGCGTTTGAAAATCCAGGATTAGGCGACGGTGGTGTGGCTGGGACCGGGCTGTCAGATCGACCCGGCTTCGATCATTTGGCTGTTCGCCGTGCACATCGCTGCATCGTCAGGGGCCAGAAACACTACCATTCGCGCCACATAGACCGGGTCAATCAGGTCGGGCAGGCACTGCCGCGTTCGGTGCTTCTCCAGCGCGTCCGGAGTCACCCACAGCGTCTTTTGCCGCTCGGTCATGATCCAGCCAGGAACCACGGTGTTCACCCGAATCCGGTGTTTGCCCAAATCGCGCGCACGGTGCGAGTTAATCCATGCACGGCCGCTTTGGCGGTGGCGCAAGCAGGGAATCCTCCGCCAGCCTCTCACCAGGAATTAGAGCCCATGATTATGATCGACCCGCCGCCTGCCGCTATCATGTCGGGTGCGACAGCTGGGATCGCGAAGAACATGTGCCGCAGGTTTGTTTTCATGCGCTCGTCCCAGTACTGCGGTGTGGTCTCGACCCACTCATGCCGGTCATCTCGCGCCACGTTATTAACCAATATCGAGGCCGGCCCGAGCCGCGAAGCAAGGTTGGCCAAGCCGGCGCGGAGGGCGTCGATATCGCGCAGGTCGCAGATTTCATATGCGGTTTCGCCCGGCGTGGCATTTACTAGCGCGGCGTTGGCCTCTGCGTCGAGATCGAGGAAACCGACCCGACTACCTTGCGCCGCAAAGGCCCCGACGATCTCCTCACCAATCCCCGAGGCGCCGCCAGTGACGAAACCGTTTGGCCCGTAAGACTCGGGTAGGTCGCAAAACTCGAGCGCATGTCGGTGGCTCCAGTATTGTGGATCATCCAGACTTTAGAGCGGAAGCTGTACCGCAGGTACCGGAGACAGCAGCGTCAATTCAACGCAAACGGAAGCGTGAAAAGGTATGACATAACTGGACAGAATTGCCGGCGCCGATGGGTTGGCCAATCCCGGGGAAAACCTAGCGAAGAATAGCTTCGTCTTGGCTTGCGCATCCGGTGGAAACGCGCGGGGAGTCACTCAACAAGTTGGCGCAACGCCACCAAAGCAGCCATAGATACACTTTGCAGCATCCAACGTTTTGGGCTCGTTCCGGCCCGATGCGGTGCGGCAAGCCCGCCGATGCTGCGCGCCTCTGAACCGGACAATCGCGCCCATCCACCACCAGCACAGAACCAACTGGTTGGAGTGCGACTCTGCCATTCGGCTTCTGAAAGCTGACGAACGGTGCTTCAATCTGGGAGGCCCGTTGAGAGATGGGATGGTTGCCGCCCTCCCCAGACGGCATCGCAATGTGCCAAATGAGTGGTCGTAGACGGCCACGATACAGAGAGGACGGCAGAATGATTGATACAATGA
>JAAUYH010191862.1_pt1 | contig 12412 bp, 5 predicted proteins | sample 7278061 | NCBI WGS metagenome assembly JAAUYH01 (sample SAMN14350203, study PRJNA611818) | marine sediment metagenome | isolation source: surface marine sediment (0.6m) | place: French Polynesia: Moorea | collected 2018-08
GTTCCCCGCAGGGGCAAAACTAATGAGCCATCCTATGTACGTCATGTAGCTGAATACTTAGCCGAACTGCGTGGCGTTACTCTCGAAACCATAGCTCAACAGACAACAGCTAATGCTTGTCGCTTGTTTAATATAGAGCCCTGAATCCTTTTGAACAAATAGTACCTAGCCTCAAGCTAAGTTAGATTAATAGAAACAATTTAAACCCACTCAGGTGATGACTTACCCAATCCACAATTCCTCTTTATCTATAGTGATGCTCCCAAAATAAAAGAAGAACTACTGTTAGTTGAAAATAAATTTTGGGTCAATTTCAGTTCTATAACCACATTAATTTTCAAAAAGCAAGAGCCAAATACTCGATACTTAATACCACCAGCAATAATTTTCATGACTAATTTAACCTACAATCTGCTACCAGACTTAATTGAAATTCAACGTTCTAGTTTTCGCTGGTTTCTCGAAGAAGGGCTAATTGAAGAACTCAATAGTTTTTCTCCCATTACAGACTATACAGGTAAATTTGAGTTGCACTTTATTGGTGAAAATTATCGACTCAAAGAACCTAAATACTCGATGGAAGAAGCAAAGCGTCGTGACAGTACGTACAACGTTCAAGTTTATGTACCCACCAGATTGATCGACAAAGAAAGTGGGGAAATAAAAGAAATGGAAGTATTTGTCGGCGATCTGCCCTTAATGACCGACCGAGGAACTTTCATAATTAATGGTGCAGAAAGGGTAATTGTCAACCAAATTGTTCGTTCTCCTGGGGTTTACTATAAAGCTGAAACCGATAAAAACGGTCGTCGTACCTATTCAGCTTCCCTAATTCCCAACCGAGGTGCGTGGTTAAAATTTGAAACTGATAAAAATGGTTTGGTGTGGGTCAGAATTGACAAAACCCGCAAACTATCGGCTCAGGTATTACTCAAAGCGATCGGACTGAGCGACAATGAGATTATTGATGGCTTGCGTCATCCTGAGTTCTATCAAAAAACTTTAGATAAAGAAGGTAATCCCAGCGAAGAAGAAGCCTTGCTAGAACTGTATCGCAAATTGCGTCCTGGAGAACCTCCAACCGTCAGTGGCGGACAGCAGTTATTAGAATCTCGGTTTTTTGATTCTAAACGCTACGATTTAGGGAAGGTCGGTCGCTATAAATTGAACAAGAAACTGCGTCTTACCGTTCCCGATACTGTCAGAGTTTTAACCAATACGGATATCTTAGCATCAGTAGCTTATCTAATTAACTTAGAATTTGATGGCGGCAGTACCGACGATATCGATCACTTAGGAAATCGTCGCGTGCGTTCTGTTGGAGAACTACTCCAAAACCAGGTTCGGGTAGGTTTAAATCGTTTAGAAAGAATTATTCGCGAACGGATGACCGTTAGTGAAAGCAACAGCCTGACTCCAGCCGCATTAGTCAATCCTAAACCCTTGGTAGCAGCCATTAAAGAGTTTTTTGGTTCTTCTCAGCTATCTCAGTTTATGGATCAAACCAATCCTCTAGCCGAACTAACTCACAAACGTCGCCTATCAGCATTAGGACCAGGAGGATTGACTAGAGAAAGAGCAGGATTTGCTGTCCGAGACATTCATCCTTCTCATTATGGTCGTATTTGTCCTGTTGAGACACCAGAAGGACCAAATGCAGGTTTGATTGGTTCGTTAGCTACCTATGCCCGGGTTAATGATTATGGTTTTATTGCCACTCCCTATTACAAAGTTGAAAACGGACGAGTTTTAAAAGCAGAAAATCCCGTTTATCTCACTGCTGATGAAGAAGACGATTTGCGCGTAGCCCCTGGAGATGTAGCCACAGATGAAGAAGGCTATATTTTAGGAGATACAATTCCAATCCGTTACCGCCAAGAATTTTCCACTTGCGCCCCCGATGAAGTGGATTATGTGGCAATTTCCCCCGTTCAAATTGTTTCAGTTGCCACCAGTTTAATTCCCTTCCTCGAACACGATGACGCTAACCGCGCTCTGATGGGCTCGAATATGCAACGTCAAGCCGTACCTTTACTGCGTCCCGAACGCCCCTTAGTGGGTACTGGTCTGGAAGCACAGGCTGCCAGGGATTCGGGAATGGTGGTAGTGTCTCGCACCCACGGTATCGTTACCTATGTAGATGCCAACGTGGTTAAGGTTAAGGTAGGAGAAGGTAATAACGGTGCATATGCTCCCGAACCAGGTGCAGAAATAACCTACAAGCTCCAAAAATACCAGCGTTCCAATCAAGATACCTGTTTGAATCAACGTCCTTTAGTATATGCGGGAGAAGATGTCGTACCAGGACAGGTGTTAGCAGATGGTTCTTCTACAGAAGGAGGAGAACTAGCATTAGGACAAAATGTCTTGGTAGCTTATATGCCTTGGGAAGGATATAACTATGAAGACGCAATTTTAATCAGCGAACGACTGGTTTACGACGATGTCTATACTAGTATTCACGTTGAAAAATACGAAATTGAAGCCAGACAAACTAAATTAGGACCCGAAGAAATCACCAGAGAAATTCCGAACGTGGGAGAAGATGCCCTGCGAAACTTAGACGAACGAGGCATTATCCATATTGGTGCTTGGGTAGAAGCAGGAGAAATTTTAGTTGGAAAAGTTACTCCGAAAGGAGAATCAGACCAACCTCCAGAAGAAAAACTATTGCGCGCCATCTTTGGCGAAAAAGCCAGAGACGTAAGGGATAATTCTCTGAGAGTTCCCAATGGAGAGAAAGGCAGGGTAGTAGACGTGCGTGTATTTACCAGAGAGCAGGGGGATGAATTACCACCTGGAGCTAACATGGTCGTACGGATTTACGTCGCTCAAAAACGCAAAATTCAGGTAGGGGATAAAATGGCTGGTCGTCATGGCAATAAAGGCATTATTTCTCGTATTTTGCCCATTGAAGATATGCCCTATCTCCCCGATGGTACTCCGATTGACATCGTGCTCAATCCTTTGGGAGTACCTTCACGGATGAACGTCGGGCAAGTATTTGAATGTCTCTTAGGTTGGGCGGGAGAAAATCTGGCAATGAGATTTAAGATGATGCCCTTTGATGAAATGTACGGCAAAGAAGCATCCAGGGAAACCGTCCACGGCAAAATTCAAGAAGCCTCTCGCAAACCAGGAAAAGATTGGGTATTTGACCCCAATAATCCAGGGAAAATCCGCGTATTCGACGGGCGTACTGGAGAAGCATTCGATCGACCGGTTACGGTGGGTAAAGCCTATATGCTCAAGCTAGTACATTTAGTAGATGACAAAATTCACGCTCGTTCTACAGGTCCTTATTCTCTAGTAACGCAACAACCCCTGGGCGGTAAGGCACAACAAGGCGGACAGCGTTTCGGAGAAATGGAAGTATGGGCATTGGAGGCATACGGTGCAGCATATACCTTACAAGAACTGTTAACAGTCAAATCCGACGATATGCAGGGCAGAAACGAAGCCCTTAATGCGATCGTCAAAGGTAAGCCCATTCCTCGTCCCGGCACTCCCGAATCCTTTAAAGTGCTGATGCGCGAACTACAATCCTTGGGACTAGATATTGCAGTTCATAAAGTAGAGACTGTAGACGATGGTAGTAGCCGCGATGTAGAAGTCGATCTCATGGCAGATGCTTCCCGTCGTCCCCCTAACCGTCCAACTTACGAATCTTTATCGCGAGAAGAAATTATCGAAGAAGAAGTCTAATTTTGCAGGATGAAGTAGCCAGACATTTACCTTGCATTCCTTCATCCTGGTTCAAATCTTGTTTAAATCTCCAGCATCTATTTATTAATCATCAATGAGAAATCAATTAGAACAAAGATTCGATTACGTCAAAATCGGGATCGCTTCTCCCGAACGCATTCGGCAATGGGGAGAACGTACTTTACCGAACGGCCAGTTAGTAGGGGAAGTAACCAAACCTGAAACTATTAACTACCGTACTCTCAAGCCAGAGATGGACGGGTTGTTTTGCGAGCGTATTTTTGGACCGGCTAAAGACTGGGAATGCCATTGTGGCAAATATAAAAGGGTACGCCATCGCGGGATTGTTTGCGAACGCTGTGGTGTAGAAGTAACTGAATCTAGAGTGCGCCGTCATCGCATGGGCTACATTAAGTTAGCCGCTCCCGTAACTCATGTTTGGTATCTCAAAGGTATTCCTAGCTATCTAAGTATTTTGTTGGATATGCCTCTGCGGGACGTAGAACAAGTAGTTTACTTCAATGCCTATGTAGTTCTCGATCCTGGTAATGCTCAAAATTTATCAGTTAAGCAACTATTAACTGAAGATCAGTGGATTGAAATTGAAGATCAGCTTTACAGTGATGACTCCGAATTAATAGGGGTCGAAGTCGGTATTGGCGCAGAAGCAATTCAAAGACTGCTAGAAGAAGTCAATCTAGAAGAAGAAGCCGAAAAACTAAGAGAACAGATTAATGATGCCAAAGGGCAAAAACGGGCAAAATTAATCAAACGGTTGCGAGTGATTGATAACTTTGTAGCTACGGGTTCTCGTCCAGAATGGATGGTGGTGACTGCAATTCCCGTAATTCCTCCAGATTTACGTCCTATGGTGCAGTTAGATGGAGGTAGATTTGCTACCTCTGACTTAAACGATCTTTATCGTCGAGTCATTAACCGTAATAATCGTTTGGCAAGATTGCAGGAAATATTAGCACCAGAAATTATTGTCCGCAACGAAAAAAGAATGCTGCAAGAAGCAGTAGATGCCCTGATTGACAATGGTCGTCGCGGTCGTACTGTAGTTGGTGCTAACAATCGCCCTTTAAAATCACTTTCAGACATTATTGAAGGCAAACAAGGGCGTTTTCGCCAAAACTTATTGGGTAAACGGGTAGACTATTCTGGACGTTCGGTAATTGTGGTTGGACCCAAGTTAAAAATATATCAATGTGGATTGCCCAGAGAAATGGCGATCGAACTATTTCAACCCTTTGTGATTCATCGCCTGATTAATAGCGGCATGGTGAATAACATCAAAGCAGCGAAAAAGCTCATACAGCGTAACGATCCCAGTGTCTACGAAGTTTTAAAAGAAGTAATCGCAGGGCACCCAGTAATGTTAAACCGCGCTCCTACGCTACATAGATTGGGAATTCAAGCTTTTGAACCAATTTTAGTTGAAGGTAGAGCAATTCAGCTACATCCTTTAGTATGTCCTGCATTTAATGCTGACTTTGATGGCGACCAAATGGCAGTTCACGTCCCCTTATCTTTGGAAGCACAGGCTGAAGCTAGATTATTGATGCTAGCTTGTCATAACATTCTCTCTCCAGCGACAGGAAGACCAATTGTTGCTCCTTCTCAAGATATGGTTTTGGGATGTTACTACCTCACAGCCGACAACCCCGATGCTACTAAAGGCGCGGGTCGCCGCTTTGGTAATTTGGATGATGCTATTAAAGCTTACGAACAAGGACAAGTAGACCTTCATGCCTATGTCTGGTTGCGTTATGAAGGAGAAGTAGAAACCGCAGAAGCAGACGAACAGGTATTAGAAACAGAACAGCTAGCTGATGGCAGCCAAATCGAGTATTATCGCCAACGCTTTGTCAAAAAATCTCCTACAGGAGAACAAGTAGCGCAATACATTCATACAACCATAGGCAGAATCATTTATAACAAGACCATTCAAGATGCTCTAACAGTCGCACCATAAAACAGTAAGCAGTAATTACTTGTGAAGTTAGCAAATACTGACCGATTGATTACTAATTAACGTTTGCTGAGGTATAAAACAGCGAAATATACAAACTAAGACAGATTAGGAAATACTAGTATGAAATTTTACAACCGTATTGTCGATAAAGGTCTTCTTAAAAAACTGATGACCTGGGCATATACTAACTATGGTTCGGCTCGCAGTGCAACTATGGCTGACTTGTTAAAAGATATGGGATTTCGCTATGCCACAGTAGCAGGAGTCTCGATCAGCGTTGACGATCTAAAAGTTCCCCCCATTAAAACCGAACTGTTGGAGGCAGCAGAAGTAGAAATCAGAGAAACCGAACAGCGTTACGCTCGCGGTGAGATTACTGAAGTAGAAAGATTTCAAAAAGTAATTGACACCTGGAACAGCACTTCAGAAAATCTTAAAGACGAAGTAGTAACTAATTTTAAATCTACCGATCCTCTCAATTCCGTTTATATGATGGCATTTAGTGGAGCGAGAGGAAACTTATCTCAGGTAAGACAGCTGGTGGGAATGCGAGGCTTGATGGCAGATCCTCAAGGGGAAATCATTGACTTACCCATCAAAACTAACTTCCGTGAGGGTTTAACTGTAACCGAGTATATTATCTCCTCCTATGGTGCGAGAAAAGGTTTAGTAGATACGGCTCTACGAACTGCGGACTCTGGATATTTAACCCGTCGTTTAGTAGATGTTGCTCAAGATGTAATCGTGCGGGAAATAGATTGCGGTACTCAGCGCGGTTTGAGCTTAGAAGCCATGAAAGACGGCGATCGCACTTTGATTCCCCTCTCAGATCGTCTCCTGGGTCGGGTATTAGCTGAAGATGTCATTGACGAAAAAACAGGGGAAGTAGTTGCCAAACGCAATCAGGATATCGATCGTGACTTGGCGCAAGAAATAGACGCTCGCGTTCAAAAAGTCATGGTGCGATCGCCCTTGACCTGCGAAGCAGCACGGTCTGTATGTCAACAATGCTATGGTTGGAGTTTGGCACACGGACACATGGTAGATATGGGAGAGGCAGTAGGTATTATTGCCGCCCAATCCATTGGCGAACCTGGAACGCAGCTAACCATGCGTACCTTCCACACCGGAGGAGTATTTACAGGGGAAGTAGCGCGACAAATCAGAGCCCAAGCCGACGGTAAGATTCAATACGCCAAAGGTTTAACCACCCGTAAAATACGTACCCGTCATGGAGACGAACGGGAGCAGGTAGAAACAGTAGGAGATATTCAGTTAATTCCCAACAAAGGTAAACCTACTAGCACTGCCTTAACAGTCGGTTCTCTGATCTATGTCAAAGATGGAGAAACAGTTAAAAAAGGTCAATTACTAGTAGAGGTTGCCAAAGCCAAAGTCCAAAAATCCACAGAAAAAGCTGCAAAAGACGTAACTTCTGACCTAGCAGGGGAAGTTTTGTTTGCCGACCTCGTACCAGAAGACAAAGAAGACCGTCAAGGTAATACTACCCGCATCGCTCAAAGAGCGGGATTATTGTGGATACTTTCAGGAGAAGTTTATAACTTACTTCCAGGTGCAGAAGCCCTGGTTAAAAACGGCGATCGCGTCGAACCAGGTGATATTCTGGCTCAAACTAGACTGATTGCGGCTAATGGTGGAGTGATCAGAATGATTCCTGACAGCCGAGAAATTGAGATTGTCACGGCATCGGTATTACTCGACCAAGCTAGGGTAAAAGTCGAAAGCGATGGCGGTCGCGAACAGTATATTATCTACACCGCAGACGACCAAAGATTTTTACTAAAAGCTACACCCGGTACCAAAGTCCAAAATAATCAGGTAGTAGCCGAACTAATCGACGATAGCTATCAGACTGAAACTGGTGGAATCATCAAATACGGCGGTATTGAAATCGGTAAAGGCAACCGTAAGTTAGGTTATGAAATCGAACGAGGCGGTACTTTGTTATGGATACCAGAAGAAAGTCACGAAGTTAACAAAGACATTTCACTCTTAATTGTCGAAGACGGAGAATATGTTGAAGCTGGTGCAGAAGTAGTTAAAGATGTATTTTGCCAATCTTCTGGCGTGGCAGAAGTCATTCAGAAAAATGACATTTTGCGAGAAATCATCATTAAACCAGGAGAAATTCATCTACTTGACGCTCCAAAAAACAACTGGGATGGACAGTTAATTCAACCAGGTACGGAAGTTTTACCAGGGGTTACCGTAGAGGAACTTAAATACGGTGAAGTTGTCGAAACTACAGAAGGAACGGCTTTATTACTGCGTCCTGTTCAAGAATTTCAGGTTGCAGACGAACCCGCAGTTCCCTCACAAGCTTCAATCAACCAAGATGATGGTCGCAAAATTGAATTACGTTCGGTTCAAAGATTGTTCTACAAAGACGGAGAAAGAGTCAAATCTGTTAGTAGCGTCTCTTTGTTGAGTACTCAACTAGTATTGGAAATGGAAACCGAAGAAGAAACGGATACCATTGCTAATCTTAGTGCCGATATAGAATTGCAACCCGACGAAGACGACCCCGACACTAAGAGACTGCAAATGGTTATCTTAGAATCTTTGGTTTTGAGAAGAGATAGCGATGCAGACCCCCACAGTGGTGAAATTCATACGCGAGTATTGGTAGAAGACGGACAAGAAATTGCCAAAGGCGCGACAATTGCTCGTACTGAAATTCAATGTAAATCATCGGGAGAAGTACGAGGTATCCGCGAAGGTGCAGAGTTAATTCGACGAGTTTTAGTAGTAAGAGATTCCGATCTGTTCTCTGAAACATTAAATATCCCAGCCAATGAATGTAAATGTAAAGAAGGAGATTTATTAGTAGCGGGGATAGAGATCGCAGAAGGAGTTAGCCTAGAAGAATCGGGTCAGGTAGTAGAAATTACTAAAACTGCGGAAGATAAAACTAAATTAGTTTTACGTCATACCCGTCCCTACCGCGTATCGGCTGGTGCAGTGCTACACATCGATGATGGAGATTTAGTACAGCGCGGCGATAATTTAGTATTGCTGGTTTTTGAGCGGTCGAAAACAGGTGATATTATTCAAGGTTTACCTCGGATCGAAGAATTGCTCGAAGCACGCAAACCTAAAGAATCATGCGTTCTCAGTCGCAGTGCTGGAGAGTGTCAAGTGATCTACGACGAAGGTGAAACAGTCGATATCAAAATTATCGAAGAAAATGGAGTTGTTAGCGACTATCCGATTAAACCAGGACAAAATGCCATCGTAAGTGACGGACAAAAGGTTGGAGCAGGAGAACCTCTCACCGATGGACCTGCCAATCCACATGAAATTTTGGAAACTTACTTTAACTATCACCTACCAGAAAAAGGTTGTTACGAAGCTTCTTTAATTGGCTTGCAAGAAGCACAGAAGTTTTTAGTAGTTCAAGTGCAGTCAGTGTATCAAAGCCAAGGTATTGATATTTCAGACAAACATATCGAGGTAATCGTCAAACAAATGACCGCAAAAGTCAGAATTGATGATGGAGGAGATACCATTATCCTACCTGGAGAATTGTTAGAGTTACGACAAATCGTACAAATTAACGAAGCAATGTCAATTACTGGTGGAGAAAGTGCCAAATACACGCCAGTACTTTTAGGTATCACCAAAGCGTCTTTGAATACCGACAGCTTTATTTCGGCGGCTTCGTTCCAAGAAACAACTCGCGTATTGACAGAAGCAGCCATTGAAGGCAAATCAGATTGGCTCAGAGGACTGAAAGAAAACGTGATCATTGGTCGCTTAATTCCTGCGGGAACTGGTTTTAACACCCACGAAGAACCTATGAGTCTAAGAAATGATTCTGATTCTTCCTTCCGCAACAGCGGAGTTTATGGTTACGGTGGAGATTTTGACGCTTACCGCATAGCAGACGATCTTCAAAACGGTGGTGAAGAAACTCCTCTTCGTTCTTATCAAAATTTAAGTGATGATGAGAATGTCATTTTAGACGACCAAACAGCAAGAGCCTATACAGGTTTTGCTGCTACTGAAGACATAGTTTCAGATGAAGAAGTGTAGTCAAGCCTTGGTATTAACACTAATCGGTAACCAGTAACCAGTAATAACTTTTTGGGGTCAAAGTCCCCCCTATTGATTTCTTTGAAATGAAGAACTGATTACTGATTACTGAGGTGCGATTCCTTCTCTCGAAACCTATATAAATACGGGTATGAGAGGCACTTCTAGAGTAACCCAAACTGGGTCGAGTTCGCACTTTAATCCTCTAGAAGTGGATAATCCCTTACCTTGGCAGAAACCACAGATTAATATACCTAAAGTGGAATTAATTCGGGAAAGTTAGTTAATAGTTGTTCGTCGTTTAGTTCGTCTCCTAGTCGTGCGGGGGAGAAATGAATTTGAATGGCTCTAAGTTTTTCTTGGTAATGAAGATTGATTAAAGCCTTGAGTCCGTATTCTAATGCCTCGATGTCTGCTAAATTAGTTTCAAGATCGGGAGACTCTCCTTCAAAAGCCACAGCAATCATTACGACTAGATTGCGCGTTATCGGTAAAGAAAGAGGCTCATCTTCTTCTAAAGGGCGATCTAAATCCACTTCACTGAGATATCTTTGTGCCGAGTCGGTAAACAATTCATTTACATAATCTCCTGCTTCTCCTTCATCCCAAAATATATCCCCTTCATTAGCCGCAGATTGCCAATAGAGATTCATTTGCAGTAGATTTTGGCATATTCTCACCATACCTTCTCCTAAAATCTCCATATCCCCATCGCTTTCTACTGCTTCCCTAGCGACTTGATTGAGAATTCCGAGTAAAGAAGCGATTTCCTCACCTGCTAAGTGAACGAAAATGCGGGCAACCACAAAGCGAGTTTTGCCAGTAAATTTATTAAAGCGATCGCGTATAGAACTCATTTCTTATGAAATCTGAAAATTATCCCTAGTAATAAACTTACTCGATTTACGATCCGATTGATTATGAATAATAAATTATGAGTTATGCGAATTCTCTTTTTACATCCGAATTTCCCCGCCCAGTTTCGTCATTTAGCAGCAGCTTTAGGACAAGATGCAAATAACCAGGTTGTCTTTCTTACCAATCGTCGGGAAGGTCCAATAGCAGGTGTTACCAAAGTTTTATATGAAAAATCCCGCACGGTGCGTCCCGAAACTCATCATTATGTACGACCTTTAGAAAATGCGGTTTTAGAAGCTCAAGCAGTATATCGAGTGGTGCAGAAATTAAAAGATAAAGGTTTTATCCCCGATGTAATTTACGGTCACTCTGGTTGGGGTCCGACTTTGTTTATGAAGGATATTTTTCCTAAATCGACTTTATTATGTTATTTTGAATGGTTTTATAATGCTTACGGTTCTGATGCGAGCTTTGACCCCAGCGATCCCATAAATGCTGATGATGAAGCCCGCATTAGGATAAAAAATGCCCCGATCTTACTGGATTTATATAGTTGCGATCGCGGTTTATCTCCGACTAACTGGCAGCGATCGCAATTTCCCATAGAATATCACGACAAGATTAAAGTACATCCTGATGGTATTGATGTTAGTTATTTTCAACCCTTACCAGGTGCTAAGTTAGTTATACCCCGCATCGGTTTAGATTTATCGGCAGTAGATGAAATTGTGACCTATGTGGCTAGGGGAATGGAGCCTTATCGGGGTTTTCCCCAGTTAATTGAAACCATTGCTATTTTGCAGCAAAAAAGACCCCAGTGTCACTTTGTCATTGTGGGTAAAGATCGGGTTGCTTATGGAAAATCTCTCCCCGATGGTAAAACCTATAAACAGGCAATGTTAGAAAAATTTTCCCTCGATCTGAGTCGGGTGCATTTTACCGATTTACTTCCCTATGGGGAATATCTCCAGGTATTGCAAGCTTCTTCGGTTCATGTGTATCTGACTCGTCCTTTTGTACTATCCTGGTCAATGTTAGAAGCTTTATCTACAGGTTGTTTAATTGTGGCTTCTGATACCGCTCCTGTAACTGAAGTAATCGAAGATGGAGTAAATGGTTTACTAGTTAATTTCTTTTCTCCCCAAAAAATAAGCGATCGCGTTATTAAAGCTTTAGATAATCCCGATCGAATGGCTCAAATTCGCATCAAAGCTAGGGAAACCATAGTCGAACGTTATGATTTAGCTAAATTATTACCCCAACATTTAGAATGGATAAAACAACATTCAAGTAGCAAAAACTCAAAAGGAAAATTAAAAATTAAAAAAGGATTTTCAAAAGGCTAAAGGAGTCAGGAGACAGGAGCAAGGAGGCAGGAGGTTGAATTATTAACTAAAACCTAACACCTAACACCTAATACCTAATACTCGAACTAAAGACAATTAACTTCATTACGAGGATAACGAGGCTGATTATTCTCAGTAGGATAAGCTGTTAAAATTACCTCTCCCTTTTCGTTGATAATTATGTCTCGTGCGGGAACGATATCATCAATAGAAACAGGTTCGCTATCTTCAATTAAAACAATACTTTGAGAATCTTCGGAACTATCGCTTTGTGTGGCGACATTTTGTCCCTCTATTTTAATGGCATCGCTAGTTAACGGTGCAGTTGGTGGTGGTGCTACGAAACCTCTTCCTTTGATTGTAAAACTACTTTCGCGATCGGCAAGAATATCTTCAACTCTTTTAGCTATTTTAGTAGGACTACAGGTTTGAGCTACTACTTCATCTGGGTTAACGACATTTTCTGGTA
>JAAUYH010210766.1_pt1 | contig 12411 bp, 7 predicted proteins | sample 7278061 | NCBI WGS metagenome assembly JAAUYH01 (sample SAMN14350203, study PRJNA611818) | marine sediment metagenome | isolation source: surface marine sediment (0.6m) | place: French Polynesia: Moorea | collected 2018-08
CCTCGGGGCCGCGCGCGTTGCCCTCGGGGTGCTCCAGCAGCGACTGCACCGCCGCCAGCACCTCGGCCTCGCTCCACGACGGCCGCCGCCCCATCTTGTTGCGCGGCCGCGGCGTCCGCGTCCCGCCCGTCCCGCCCGCGCCCGCCTCGTCGGCGGGCGCGCCGGTGCCACCGCCCGCCTCGGTAGTACTTGCCGCTAATCCTAGCCCGCTCGTCTGCATGGTTGAAGCCTTTGCAGTTATGGGCGTTTGGGGCTTAGCAACAATTCTGCAAACCTAACCGAACCTGCGTGTACTCGTTGCGTTGTGTGGCGTTAGGAAAGTTGACCAGATCCTACTCGTGTTATCACTGCAATTTTCACAACCGGCACTTTACATTTCCATTTTGCTTAGACCTATAGATGCATTCGGCCCTGTCTTAGCTACTTTCTATACCGTACAGCTTCAGTATTACTGTACCCACCACCCTTTATCATCGCTCGAACAAAGGCGTACTGTATCGTCCTAACAAGTATCGCGGCGCCATGTCCGACAAACTGACCCACTGTCGCATGGTGCGAGAACAGGCCAAACAAGCCTTCAAGCAGAAGCAGGTGAAGCATAGTACTAAGCGCAGTCCTACGAAAAAGACCGAGGTGCTGCGCCGCAATCAATGCGCGGCAGCGGCTGCGCGGTACGCACGCGACGAGTACACCAAGGCGCTGGAGGGCGCCGTGAATGCGAGCGAGGTCGAGCGCGAGGTGTACGCAATGAAAGCCGTGGCGGGTCGCGAGCGGCGCGACGCGCTGGCTGCCGAGGTGCTGCGCCTCAAGAACGAACTCGGCATGCAAGTGCCTCACGCTGACGACGCGACGTACGACACCAAGCAGTTCATCGAGGCGCTCGGCATCGACCTGAACACCTTCACAGAAACCCTGATGCGCTGGCCTACATGCGCGGCGCTGTGACATCGGCAGGCGTGCACACCGTCGCCGCCGCCGTTGTACGAACAAATCGGTAATACTACTGTACAAGTACAGGTACCGGTACAGTAATAATCTCAAGAATGTGAGATGCGGCATCACTATTGAGAATGTACGCACATTGATTTGCACCACTCACAACTCTTAAATTAGATGCTGTTGGCCGAGTTTCTCGTCTTCCATCCATTCAGTCCACAGGACTGCGACTGTGCAGGGTAACATACTGCCTCCTCTAATTTCTCTCCGACACCCAACACTCTGTTTCGATGTTGACCGACTGATGACGCCATCTAGAGAATAAGCACTAGCCACGCTAGCAGGTATCGCAATTACGAGTGATGATGCATGTCCGCATGCATGGAATATCAGCGCAGTTGTGACTCCGACTTGATGGGAGCCAATGTTCATTGAATTCTCGAATGCTACGTTCATCAACGTCATCACCGTCACGTCAAGTATCTAACCACGCAGCAAGGAGGTTATCCATCACTGGAGGGAGCCAACCACCAGACCAACTTCCATCAACAATTAGTACACGACATAGGGTCTCAATTCCTTACCAAACAGGTTCACCTTGATGCCACGCTGCGAGAAGGGCAAGAACGGTTTGCCCATAGCACTCCACCGCGTGATGGGCGCATCGAAATCCAAATCGTCGGCATTGGAAATCTTGATACTTTGCAACTTGTTCTCAACATTGAACGACTTGGCGATGCCCGAGCCAATGTCACACATGCGAATGAAGTCGAGCAACTCATTTTCCTGGACCTGCGTTAGCACGAGTTCGACCGTCTGCAGTTTCAGGTTCTGCCTCGCCAGTACGTCGAACTCGTCGTCCTTGTTGATGAGAAACTCTTTCATGATGAACGTCTCCAACGCTCCCGTCACGTTCGCCATCGTCTCCATCGAGTCCCCATCCAGCATGTTGTTACACTCGAGCTCCAGGTACGTCAGCTTCCGCTTCTCCCCCGCAAACAGCAAAGGAATGACATCCACCTCCGCATCCGACTCCGCCTTCATCCACTCAATCTGCGTGCAATCCTTCGATATCGCTGAAATCATATCGGCTTCCACCATGTTCACCAGCATGATTTCGAGTTTGCGCAATTGATGGCCCAGTGCTTTGAGACGAGCATAGTCATTGCCAAACTCTTCGATGGAGACCGACAAGTTGGGGCAACTTTGAAGCACCAATTCACAGAGCCCACCACTCAATTCCCCCAAGTCCGCCTCTTTCAGTTGCGACCCGTAGGACGACACAAACCCTGCAAATTTCTCGTGGTCCCATGAATCGCCCGTCAACGAGATTGACGTAAGTTTGCGACACTTGGTCTCCAATTCGTCGATTACCGGATACCACGATGGGTACAAACTTACTCCAGTCAGAACAAGCTCCTCGAGCGAGGCCCCGATGTGGTCCCAGAGCGGGGAGAGTACCGACATGCTGGTGCCTGAGAAAGAAAACGATTTCAAACGGCGACACGACGACGCGATGGTTGGGATGGCGAAGCGTGCGAACTCTCGCTCCGCCACGTCGGTGTCCGTGGACTGGATGGAATCGTCGGACGAAGCCGAATTGAAATCGTCATCTCCCGAGTCACCCATGCAGTTCACCCCCAGTGCTTCCAACTGTGGCCCCAACATCTCCAGCACCTTGTTCACGGTGACACGCCACGGCCGACAACGTCGCACCCACGCCAGGTCTAGTATGCGAACTTCGGGGCAATGCTGGGAAACAGAGGCCGCGAAGCTGCGTGCTAGAACTATGTCGTAATGTAAGACAGAGTAGACCTGTAGCTTGGTGAACTTGGGACCACAATGACTAATAATACGTTGTGCGAAAAGCGAGTCGTATTCCGTCACCGCCGAGTTGAGCAGCACGGTGTTGAGTCCACTGGTCTCATCCTCGTACATGTCGAGCGTGAGCTGATCGACCTGCTCGGCGGCGAATGTGGAAAACGGGCTCGTCTTCGTGGTCATCAAGGAGAGACGTGAGATAAGCATCTCGTCGTCTTCGCATTGGTCTTGCGGGGTGTCAAACGCAATGCCCCAGATTTTGCGCAGCGTGTCTTCCGGAAGCGTGTTCAAGAACGTGTTCATTTCCGGTGCCGTGGACCCCATCGCGCGATAGGGAAGGTGGTGGTCGGGAGCAAGGTGGTCGGGATTGGAAAAGTGGCGTGTCTACGGTTGTGTGTTGGCGGGAGTGCGTCACAAGTGGATCTGCTGGCATTGGAAATAGGGAAATTTTGCACTGTTGTCGATGCTACAAAGCCACCACTTGATTGGCGTGATGAAACAAACCCTTACTGTAGCACTCAATCCTTACAGTAACAGGATTTTCGACACAGTATTTCAGACGATCCTGTGCGACTCGGCGCTTGGCTGAGTGGATTGATTAAACTGAGCGTTCAGATAAGAGTGAATAGTTCACTAGTTAGTGAAAGAACGTGGGAATTTTTCGGCAACTGGAATCCAACATCCTTCCATGACCCCTCCATTCGCTTGACTTGCATTGAAATTGAATGTCGGAAACGTATGCAATGCCAGACTGGGTATCAAATCGCAAATTATTCAGAAGAGTAAACAAGATAGCACTGTCTTCGACAATATTCAGCAGCCAAGTTTCAGCAACGGAAACTGCCTCTGCATATCAGTTGGATTTTCGAATTATTGCTCTGAATTCGCAAGAAAAGAATGTATTGTACTACCAGTTAGTTGAGCATGTAGCGAAATGAACCTAACGATGTAACAGTCAGTATAGAACAATGGACAGAATGGTATATTAAGGTGAAGAGCTTGCTGGAATTGATCGATGCCTAACCGACTCATTTCTAACAGAACATCTTTTGGTTTCATCGCCGTGTCGCGGTGGAATGCATGGGTGGCATTTCGTAATTACGACGGATGAAAACTACGGCAGATAAGCGATTTATTTCTGTGCTCGACGATATCATAAATCGAAAATTAACGTTTTAAACATGTGGAGGGGAATGAGTCGAAAATTTCCACTCGTAAATCTCGAAATGAGATCTTGTCGGGTTCTCGCGAGCTCAATATCGTTACTTTTTGGTTGGTATTGTTTTATCTTATTCGACTGGTAGTACGGTGCCTTTCATTTCGCCCATCACCATCTCAACACACCGCCACTATGTCGTTCGCATTCGTCTCTCCGATTTCCGCTGCCACGACCTCAACTTTCATCGGCGAGCGTTTTGCTACGAATCTGCACCAGTCCCGCGCTTCTGGTAAGTTGCAACCTGCGCGTTCCGACGACGGCTCGTTCTGTGGTACTTACCGTTCAAATCGCGTAGTGCGAGCATCGTTGGTTGATTCTATCGCGAAACGCGCACGTAACGACGCCGCGAAGGTTGCCGCCGCGTTCGGTGATGGGACTGCGCTGAAGGGTGCCGCCGTGGTTGCCGCCGCCGCCTTTGCGCTCGGAGTCCCACAAGACGCGAATGCGCTGACGAAGAGCGATATCGATCAGTTGTCGTATTTGCAAGTCAAGGGAACTGGTTTGGCCAATCGATGTCCAGAAGTGACGGAAAACGGCAAGTCGATTCCCTTGACAAGCGGCAAGGAGTATCGTATCGTCGATCTTTGCCTCGAACCGAAGACCTTCCTGGTGGAAGAGGAGGTGGAAAATAAGCGCAAGGGTGAGGTCAAGAAGTCTTTCGTTGAGACCAAACTCATGACTCGCGCTACCTACACGCTTGCTGGAATTGAAGGTTCGTTGAAGGTGGGCAACAATGAACTTGTATTCAAGGAAGAGGATGGTATCGATTATGCTGCCACTACCGTCCAGTTGCCGGGTGGTGAACGCGTTCCCTTCTTGTTCACTGTGAAGGACCTGCTGGCGAAGGCTGATGGCAGCAACATCAACACGGCCACCGAATTTTCTGGTGATTTCATCGTGCCCTCATATCGCTCGGGTCTTTTCTTGGATCCTAAGGGCCGCGGTGGTGTGACTGGCTACGATATGGCTGTGGCGCTGCCGGGTCTTGAAGCTGACGGTGCGGAGGGACAAGATGAGTTGTTCAAGGAAACCAACAAGGTGTTCCAAGTTACGGAGGGATCGATTGAAATGGCGGTGCAAAGAGTGGACAAGGAGACGGGTGAGCTAGCGGGTGTGTTCGTGTCGGAACAGTTGTCCGACACTGACATGGGTGCCAAGGCACCGAAGAAAGTGCTGTTGAAGGGCATTTTCTACGGACGTGTGGATGACTCTTAAGAAGGTTGTCTCAGGAATCGTTGAAAGCGAGTGCATGATCGAGAGTCACGTCCCACGACTTCTTCAGCTGTAGAGTTACGTACTTTTACGAAGCGTTGGGTCAAAAGGAGTTGCGACAACTCTCTGCTCTCTCATTCTGTCGTGTTCGTCCACTTTGCTACAACTTAATAGTTCGTTCGCCTCGTTACCTTCATCCACCGCTCAATTAGTAAATTTGCGACCTGGTCGTCTCTACAAATTTTGCACATTCGCGTTTCGTAGTCGTCTGTTCTCCGATTTTCAGTTAGTGAAGCGCACCGCAGCGGTAGTGTATGGGAAGCGATAAGAATTCGAGGAAGTGCAAGGATTGGGACCAAGAAAAACTTTTATGCTAACCACTGGCGGGGGAGAAATAACCAAGCAAACAAATTCATGTAGAAGCAACGCCCGCTAAACACAACCAGGCTAGTTCCATACCTCCACCTTCGATACGTCTAACGGTACAATCCATTGTTGATCCTGTCGAGCACATACTCGGCAGCCGGTTCCAGCGCAGTCAAGTTGTCCTTGTACTTATCCAGCAGTTTCTTCTGATTTGCGGAAAGCTCCGGAAGATCGTACAGGTCGTCAATCGACTTGTACGGGCCGTTCGACACAATCTTGCCGGCGAGAGTCGGGTACATGCCTGGCAACTTCTGGTACACGCGAACATTGGCGTTGTTCACGTCGATCACGTCACTCCCACCCAGGAAGCCGACGTTCGCATACTCGCGCTCGGCAAGTGCGGGAAGCGCGTTCGCGGCGATGGCGGCGGCAGCAGCGAGTCCGGCGGCGAGTGCAGAGCGGCGCGTCATGCGGCGCGCACCGTCATCTTCTCCTGCGCGCATGCTGCATGTTGCGCGTGTGGCGCGACCGCTCGTAACAGGCAGGGCTGGTCCGTTGACAAAGGCCATTTTCAGATTACTACCGATTCCTCTGAGAGAACTGTTCGTGACCTTAAGTTTCGAGTTGTGGACGAATCCGTTTCGGTGCTCGGAGATAGGTGAGATTCAGAGATTGGGAATTGGTGGTGAGATGGAGCTCGCCGAGGTCGAAAACTGGATTTCAATATTTAGGTTTCAGAGGATGTTATTTCAGAAAAAGATTGTTTCCTATAGGAATCAGTTAAACAGCTCATCTTTACTTATCAAAAGGCTTACAAATACAAAACGGAATACGTTTGATGTGTTCACAACAATCATAACGCAAAAAATCAACCAACCATAGAAAAGAAAGGCAAGTAGGAGAATTCGGAGAAAAACTAACAGACTATACTGAGATCTAACTTACACAGCGTGGACACCTTTGTTAATATTCCACTTATGTTCGGCAAAATTAATCTCCCAAGTTAGAATACTGTCCAGTGCAAATCGCTACTAATTCTTGTGAGCAAGATTGTAGACCTTAGATAGAGCTTTTCAGACAATTATAATGCTGTTCTTCCACATCTATATTTCCTTGACTCCAAAATTTTATCGTGCTTTCATTGTTGATTTAACCTTTTCGTGACAATTCAGCCTCACTCGTAGGAAATAAAATGTACAACGGTTTTTGAGAGTTATTGCGCAGGCCATGAGAAATTCGTGTTCCAACGTTACCACGTATGATTCATTAACTCAATTTCCCTGGTTTCATCATAATTTTCAGGCTAGTACAACATGACACAAGACATTGTGTCTAATTTTAGTCAATCTCCCAAAATGATTGCTTCCAGTATTTGTAATCTTAATTACTATCGATAGACATGCGTCTTCAATAATAGATTAAAAATATCACCATAAATTCAAATCTAATTGAATAGCACTATATTTAAATACAACTCTTGAATATTTAGATGACTCATAAATTGGGAGAAATGAATTTAAAACAGTAGTGAAAGGATTCTAACAGTTGACTGCATGGTCCGCGTAGTAATTCCGTTTTAAAGAGGTGTTCCATCATTTAGTTTGAGAAAATTAAATGACAAATGAATAAAAATATATGCTCATTAACAATAAACAGTCCAGAGCGAGCAGCTGTGGCTTATTTTTTCTCTGTGACTTATAAAAATTCAAGCAAAATTACTCAAACCCTATGAAAGAAACAGCATCCTACTTTTGTTTCTGCGGAAAAGTCAACTATGCCCCAAAATGTTATCATTCACTACATTATGGTGTTTGACCTTGCTGCTTCGATACAAAAATTGTGTATGTGCCAAAGCTGGTAAAATTATTGATATATGATTCAAAAAGCTTTAATACAGAATTGACATTTGTGCCTAAAATATACAGGGGTGTGTCAATTTGTTGCTGCTAGTTGTTCCTTGTTAAATTTCTGTACCGAAAACAAAATTGGTAAGCCACAGCATTTAGAAACATGCTTCTAGATTGTATAGAAGAATTGCACGAAAATTAATCCTTGAAATTATTTATTGAGCTTTTTAAACGCTTCTGAAAGCTGGTTTTTCTCAAATACCTAAGCGTTTGCAGTGCAAAAATGAATCATGAACAGAGATGATTTTCAAATAATCGCATGTTGAGGTAAATAGATTTCAGACGAGCACGAAGGTCGTGATTGTATGAAAATCTAATCACAGTAGTTCATACACATTTTTCTGTATAATATTAGATTTCCCAATCCTTAAGTCATGATATAATGAACTTTTCTAACTATGATGCTAATCATAAGATTGCATGAAGCAAATCAAATCAATTTTGAATTGGATAATGTAGACAATGTATTATTTTAACTCATTTAACGAAATTCTCACTCTCTTTTTTGCTTTTTCTTACAACCGAAGGTTTCAGAATGTAGATATGATCCCTTCAGCGAATCACAATGAAGAAAAAAAATTAGCACCACTTGAACTTTCAAATTGCTGATTATGAAGTTTTGTTACTTTCCTTGATTTTAACATCAGTTTTCATTTTACAATACGACAAGATACGTTATGACACTTTTTAGTGAAGTAGAAAAGGGAAGTAACCATACGTCATGAAGCATAACATTTTCTTTTGCAGAATGGATGATGCAGTTCTCGGAGGTATAGTGACATTCATAAAAAGCCGGAAGAATTCTGGTCAAGGAACTCTGTAACATATTGACACCTTTGTGAATATTACTTCGTTCACTACCTATTGAAATGCATTATCTATGGACTAGGAAATATATGCCATCGGAACTGATATCTCAAGCCCTAGGATCAAGACTATTTGATTAGCGGATCACTGAAATTGATCGATCTCGCGGTAGAGGCGAGTGAATTTCAGTGTTCAAAGCTGTGGGAAGTGGAGAGTTCAGAAAGAACATTTTTATTAGACTCGATATATCAATTCTCTTCTTATCCTACAATTTGCATCTGTCTTAAAGATAAATAGTTGCCCCAACACTTGTTATTTAGCACGCATGAGAATTGCATCCATGTTCTGTTTCTAAAATCGGGGACAGGAAATTAAGTCAAAACGCGAAAACTATCATATTTCTCTAAATTTTTAATATTGAATTACTTGCCAGTTAGACAACGTTGTTATTTTCTGAAAATCACTGCCACGATAACCCATTTGCTACACTTTAAAGGCGGTAAAGTAGATCTCTTGGAACATACACCAATAAATATTTGCTTTGAGACTACTTCCTATTGGTTAATGGCTATAGCCAAAGGGGTACTAAACTCTGGGGTCCCAATATCCATATTGTACATCCACACGACATTGCCTAAATCATAATACGGGGCGTGCCGTGACGAAACTTCTGCACTGTTTTTATTGTTTGAAAACGGCGCCCTCGACCTACAACAGTTACGAGATAAAAGTGACGGGAGATCTTATGACATAGCTTGTTTCACTTGAGTCCGTTCTAACATGAAATTTTAGATGGTTTCCGAAAACTAAGTTAAATGTGTTGAAGTCTTGCGTGCATTGGTTCAAAGTCTGCGCGACTTTGGATTTATTATCCTTTCACAAATAGAGAACATGAAAATCTGCATACTTGACTAGCACTTTATATCATTCTAGAGGTGCTATACAACTAGACGCATTCCGCTAAAACCATCTGCGAAGCTTTAGAAGCACAATCTAAGTAGAAAAGCGGTAGTGTAGTACTAGACTTGTGTAGAATGTAAGTGTAAAGGGTTCAGACGATTAAGTCGTGACAAATCAATTTCCAAACGATCTAAACGATCTCTCACTCAACGCAATCTGAATTTAGTCATGAAAATGGGACTGATTGCAAACTTCACCGCAATTTTTTCGATGATCAAGTATCATAATCTAAGAAATGAAACCGAAAGGTAGCAAAGCGACTTCAGTTGAAAGTGCATAGCTGAAGCTTACGATGTCAGGGGAATGGACTGATCACCCATATCACTAGGTAGTGAAGTTCTCTTTTCGTTTCGCAATGTGTCTTCTGGTTCCGCAAGATTTTCAGAGAGGAATAATGGGCATTCAGTTTTCTAGGGCTCAGTATAATCAATCTCTCTTCGAATTCGTAGCTGCGTCGCGCGATTTCGTAATCCAATTTGGGCTTTTCTATTTCCCCGCGGGACAACGCTTGGTCTGTTAATGCACGGCGTGCTCGCGTGCGTGCGTAAGCATTGCCGATTTTGATTCATTGCATTTAACCCTTCAAAGAAATTGCGGAAATTGAGTGACGAGAGGCGTTAGGACGTGCTAGGGTTGCTAATACTAATGCGTAGGGCTTTCGTACAGTACAGTGAAACAGTGAACTGCTCAATAATTTACGCGTTCATTCAGGTTCGGGTGTGGTGCATTTAGATATTGTTAGAATCAGCTCGCACGATCGGACTTTGGTTTACTCGAAAATTTTCTTGTAAACTGTAACACCTGCGCGTTATATCCGGCGGTATCCTACTATCCCATACGTATGCGGTAGGAAAACAAGAGGCTGTTTCTGTCCTGTGCTCGTATTTTCAGATTTCAACAAATAATTGCTAGTGTTCTTTTACAGAAGTCACTGGAGCATTCTAATTCATCACTAGATCATGCGATTTTCGGGACGGGGAATTGTGTCGTTCAAAATAATCAGAGTCGACAGCTGCCGCACCTCACTTTTTGTACCAGCTGAATTTACGGACATGTTATACTTGCCCGACAATCTAGAGACCTAGTGCATAAGAAGTTGAATCCCTTTAATTCGTAAGTGTTTCACCAATACACACCGAATTCTTCTGGCTCACCGTAAACAGACTGTTAGAACAAGGAGTTTCCCTTTGGTGAAGCCGCATGCACTTCATCTTCTAGATCACTGCCTCGATTATATTGCAAGTCAAGTCACATTTTCTCTGGAAAGTGTCCACCTCAGTCTCTAGCAATACTCGTAACTGCTCTTCTTGAACCACTTCATTAGAAAAACTCATTGTCAGACTATTTGAGTTACGATTGGAAGCTCATGTATTTGCGGGAACATCAACCCGCCTCAAAGGAACATGTAATCTATTCCAAGTCCTCAATTCAAAAGCGCTTTTCGAGATGAAAACTGAACAAGGCACGCTTACACTGTTCCACTTGTAGGAGTCCACATAAATGGGATGCTACGCCCTTCCTGCCCACACCAACCGCGCACAACGGGCACCATGGACTCGTTTCCTGACTTTGATGATCAGTTTTCACCAATCCACGAAGATTTAATCCTCAACGACCCGCTTCCATGGGACGATGTTTTGGGAGAGACCACGGCCATTCCTGCATTCCCTGTTTTCGACGGCCTTTTGGTAGACGGTCCTTTGGGCGCACCAAACAAGGGCAAGTCAACGGATCATTCCGATGTGGTGCTTGAGGATGCCAAAGTTGCCGACACTCCCTCTACAGGTCCTGTCTCGTTCAAGGATGGCAATAACGACGGCAATGTTTCGTTGAGTCCGAACAACATCGAAAACCATCCTGTATCCCCGGGTGAGTATGGGGCACGCGCAGATTCGAACAACAGCGTTGGACGTGATTCGAATTCCGAGCAGCCTATTCCACAAACGGTTGCCGCATGTGAAAGTTACGACAGATATCTGAATCGTGTTTACCGTGCTTATCTGAAGAGACGTGCGGAAATAGAAGCTAAGATTGCGAAATCACAAATTTCCCGAAATCATCGCCAGGTGGATACGTCGGAGATTCAGCCAGACCCGGAGAAATACGAAAACGAAGGACGTGCTATGAAAAAACGAAAGGCAAATGGAAATGTGAAAGACGATGGATTATACAAGAAGAAACGATTCTCCGCTTCCAAGAACATGTCGGCAGACAAGAAGCAACGATTTCGTAATGAACAAAATCGTTCGTCGGCGACAAGAAGTCAGGAATTCCGGAAGAAAGAGTTGGCGAAGAACAAGCGTTTTGCGTATGGTTTACGTATTGACAATGAATCGATGAAGAAAGCGGTTCTACTACTTAAGAAAACCTTGCAAGAGACGCAGACGCATCTATTGAAGAAAATGGACGTCGTTGAGTTCGGAGAGACATTTCCCACTATTGTTGAAACGCTCGACAACGTTGCTGGAGTGATTGCTGATACACAATTGACATTCCGTCCGGCGGACATCCTCCTAACTCCCCTCGATTACGGGAATGAAACGAAGAAGCAGTAAACTTGTGGGGGAATGGCGAAGGATAGAAGAACGGAGGGATGGGCTAAATTATTGGACGTGTTTGGATTAGACACGTGTAGAAAATACTTGAGTCAGTTATTTCAGTAAAAACGTGTTTTATTTGTTTGAGGCCAGGTACAGAAAAGTTAATGATTTATTTAACAAGCCCCTGTTTACATCAATCTCAACTTTGGTTTGGAGAGATCGGAAATGTTGAATGCATCAAGGTGGCGACGGCATGTGCAAACGAATTGAAGTTGAATTAAGAACAGTTTACTGTGAACTACGCTCGACACATTTTCCACGGATCGCAAACTACGAAGACTAGCATACCAAACAAACAAAAATACAAGAACTCAATTCATCGTTTCGAGTACCGCAGAATAAAAAATGCAAACCCAGACAGCAGAGAGAAAAACGATATTGAAATTTGAGCTCGAAGGGTATAATGCTTCACGCTCTTTCTTTTCCAATGAGTCGTCCCAGCACATGTCTCGAGAGGTTTTTGCGCACAGAATCCTCTGGCTATTCCGACATAAGAATGATAGATTCATTCAGCTCGCAATGCACTCATATTGCCATATATTTAGATGTGCATCACGAGTAACCAGCCTACATGTTTCTATAG
>JAAUYH010079864.1_pt1 | contig 12409 bp, 6 predicted proteins | sample 7278061 | NCBI WGS metagenome assembly JAAUYH01 (sample SAMN14350203, study PRJNA611818) | marine sediment metagenome | isolation source: surface marine sediment (0.6m) | place: French Polynesia: Moorea | collected 2018-08
GCAAATACTCTTTTGAAGTGAAAAATGATATTTCAGGGCGCACGTCGGTGCGCCCTACGATTTTTTATATAAATTGTTTATTATCTGAACTTGCATAATATAATTTATTCATAAATCCTCAAAACTTAAATAATAAAAAGTTAATAAATTTCCATCCTTTAAATTTAAATATATTAAAAAATCTGATTAAAAAATATAACTAAAAAATATAATAAAAAAATGAATATATCCGGTCAAGAATATAAGAAATTGACAGATGCTTTAATAGATGCTTTCCCCGATAAAGTGTCATTAGAGCAGATGTTATTGTTTGAGTTGAATAAAAGCCTAGACAATATTGCCTTAGGTAAAAGTTTACAAGAAATAGTATTTAATTTAATTAAAAAATCAAAGGCTGAGCATTGGATTGATAACTTAATTTCTGCTGCGTGTAATTCCAATCCTGGAAATTCTAGTTTAAAAGCAATCGCTGAAGAATTATCACTCAATTCCTATATAGAAAAACAAGAAAATAGAACAAAAATTAATAATCTTTATGTGGATAAATTAGAATATCCTGATGGTTGCGTACCTCTTAACTCACCTTTTTACATCGAGCGGAATAATATTAAATCTTGTTGTTTCCAAACACTAGTACAACCCGGTTCTCTAGTTCGGATAAAAGCTCCGAAGTTAATGGGAAAAACATCTTTACTCAGACGAATTTTAGCTTATGGTCAAGAGCAGAATTATCAAACAGTTTATTTGGATCTTCGTAGCATAGAAAAAGCTGTATTTAGCAATCTTGATGGGTTTCTACGTTGGATATGTACCAAGGTATCCTTAGAACTCGAACTCGATAACAATGTAGATAATACTTGGAATACTAATATTTTAGGTAGTAATGATAACTGCACATCCTACTTTAAAAAGTATATATTAAAACAAATAAATACTCCTTTGGTTCTATGCTTAGACGAAGTAGACCGATTATTTCCTTACGGTGAATTAGTCGAAGATTTCTTTGGGATGTTACGCTCTTGGCATGAAAAAGGGAAGATTTCTGATGTTTGGAAGCAAATGCGCTTGGTATTAGCCCATTCTACCGAAGTTTATGTTCCCTTAGATTACAATCAATCACCTTTTAATGCTGGAGTACCCGTAGAACTCAAGGAGTTAAATCAGCAGCAGGTAGTAGATTTAGCCCAAAGACATGAAATCAATTTAAACAATGCTCAACTAGAAGAATTAAACGGAATGTTGGGAGGACACCCTTACCTACTTCGGTTAGCGATGTATCATATGATTACTGACAAAGTAACTTTAGAAGGTTTGTTACAAAAGGCAGCAACGGAAGAAGGAATTTATATTAATCATTTACGCGATCTACTAAATAAGTTGTCACAGGGTGAGGATTTAAGAAAAGCTTTTAAACAGGTTGTTAACTCAAATCTAGGAGTAGAATTAGATTCATTCCAAATCTACAAATTACACAGTTTGGGACTGGTACAACGAGAAAACAATCATGTCACACCCCGGTGTCAACTATACCGCGATTATTTTCGCCGTGTTTTGTAACTGATAATTTGCACCATGTCATTAAGTCCAAAATCCACAGAAATAAATTTCAACACTAAAAGTGTCGCCGCTTTAGCGAACAAGGCTCATAGACAAAGTACGTTAAAACGCACTACAAGCTATACTCAGTATGATTTATCACACTTCCCCTATGAGCCTGGGATTTTAATCCAAGGCGTACTAGTTGTGAGAAATTTTAATCATGACAGCAACTAATTCCACCTCCACTTCCAATTTCTATCAAGTAGGTGCAAGTCTCCCGGTTGATGCTCCTAGTTATGTGGAGCGAAAAGCTGATGAGGAGTTTTACCAAAAGTTACTTGATGGTAAGTTTTGTTATGTCCTCAATTCCCGACAAATGGGTAAGTCTAGTTTGCGGGTACGGACAATGCAACGGTTACAAAAAGAAGGGAGAGTTTGTGCAGCAATTGACCTAACAGGAATTGGTAAGGTAACTGAACAACAGTGGTATGGCGGAATAGTTTACAATTTGTCAGAAAGCTGTCAATTAGAAGATAAATTTGATTTTGATTGGCAAGAATGGTGGGAGAAACATCAAACTATTCTTTCACCAGTGCAATGTTTGAGTTTATTCATAGAAAAAGTATTATTAGCAAATATTCCAGAACCAATAGTCATTTTTGTAGATGAAATTGATAAGGTACTGAGTCAAGATTTTTCTTTAGATGATTTTTTCGCTTTAATTCGGTTTTTCCAGAATCAACGAGTTGATAATCCTATTTTTAAACGGTTAACATTTGCATTGTTAGGGGTAGCAACTCCTGGTGATTTGATTAGGAATAAAACCCAAACTCCTTTTAATATTGGGGAAGCAATAGAATTACATGGTTTTCAAATTGGGGAAGTTGAACCGTTAATTGCAGGATTACGGGGAAAAGTTAATAATCCTCAAGAGGTAATGCGATCGATTCTCGATTGGACGGGTGGACAACCATTTCTCAGTCAAAAACTCTGCAAATTTATGGTACAAAATTCACATGGTGCGTCTGTACAAAATTCACATGATACGTCTGTACAAAATTCAAAAGTCGTAGAGACGTACCATGGTACGTCTGTACAAAATTTAGTGGAGGAGATTGTAAAAGCAAGGATTATTGAAAATTGGGAATCTCAGGACGATCCAGAGCATTTACGAACTATCAGGGATAGAATTCTTTCTAATGACCAACGAGCCGGGTATTTGTTGGAATTGTATCAGCAGATTCAGGAAGAGGGAGAAGTTATTGCAAATAACAGTGTGGAATCTGGCGAGTTAAGGTTATCTGGTTTAGTTGTTAAAAGACAAGGCAAGTTAAGGGTTTATAATCGAGTTTATCAACAGATTTTTGATCGGGGTTGGGTTAAAGTCCAATTAAGAAATCTGCGCCCATATTCGGAAGCTTTTCGCGCTTGGGTTGCTTCTGGAAGTAAGGATGAATCTCGACTTCTGCAAGGAAAGGCTTTAGCAGATGCTGAGGAATGGGCGAAAAATAAGAATTTAAGTTATCAGGATAAGCAGTTTTTAGCTGCTAGTAGTGAGAAGGAAATTCAAGAGAAAATTGCTATTCAGGAAAAGGAAGCAATAGAAAAAAGAAATCAGCTATTAAGTAAGGCTAATAAGAAAGCTAAAAAGCGGATTAGGTATGGGACTGTTGTTTTAATTGTGGCTCTATTGGGAGCGTTAAGTTTAGGGGTATTTGCTGCAAGAGAAGGGGAGAAAGCATTTCAAGCACAAGAAAATGCTAAAAAAGCACAAATAATAGCTCAAGGTGCTAACAAAAAAGCCATAGAAGCAAGTCAAAAATTTGAAAATGCTAGCGCACAAGCTGAAAAAGAAAGAGAAAAAGTTATAGTATTACAGCAAAAAGCACGAGAAGCAACAAACAAAGCTGAAGTCGAACAATTTAAAGCTCAAGAAGCAGAAAAAATCGCTGAAGACGCTAAGCGACAAGCTAAAGAAGCAATAAAGCAAGCTCAAAAAGCACAAAAAAATGCTGATAATGCGACTCAGGAAGCTACAGAAGCAAGAAAGAAAGCTAAAGTTGAACAAGTTAAAGCTGAAAATGCTAAAAAAATAGCCGATAGTGCCAATCAAGAAGCACAAAGCTTACAAAAGAAACTTACTTTTGCAAAGAAAGACGTTGAAAATGTTCAAAAATTATCCAAACTAGCGGGAGAACTACGTAATAAAGAGCTTATATATTGGTCAGATAAAGCTTTAAGACAAGCTGGTTTATCCTTTAGGATTGATAACCATCATCTCAAACAAGCAATGTTATTGGCTTCTATGGGGGAACCATATCAATTACTCAAGCAGCCAGATGAAGCTCAAAGTAAAATTGATGAAAGTCTGAAATATTTAAATAAAAAAGGAAATATTACCTCGGCCCAGGGTTTGCAGATTAAAGTTATTGTTAAAGGGATGCAAGGAAATTTAATTAAAGAGAAAAATAAGTCAAAAGCTATCACAGCTTATCAAGAAGCATATGATGTTCTAAAAAATCATCCAAACGATACAAATCCTTTTACAGACAATCAAATTATCACTGCTGAAAATATTGAATCAGTCCATGAAGAATTACTTAAGCTACAACCTAAGAAAGAAGTTCGGGATTCTCTAAAAGAACATTATTATTCTAAACTTCAATACTCCTTAAAAAGGAAGAATTGGCAAGAAGCTGATATAACAACTTGGGCACTTATACTTGTTATTGCAAATAGAATAGAAATACCGGACAACGAACTAGGACGGAGATGGCTAGAGGTCCCACATATTGAGCAATTTTCCTGTGCTGACCTAAGAAGAATGGACAATCTTTGGGTAAAGAATTCAAATGGATACTTTGGTTTTAGCGTTCAAAAGAAAATTTGGGTTAGGACGGGAAATAGATTGGGTATTAAAGGAGAAGATTGGAATAAAAACGATGAGCAAAATTATTTACGTTTTGAAAGCGAGGTTAGGTGGGGTGGAATAAATGGAAGCGAGGCTGGTCCTGGTACATGGGAGATGTTTATGCATGATTTGATAAGTACAGTAGTCAATTCTGATGGTAGTAATAATCCAAAAGTGATGGGGGGACTACCTTTTGTTGGAGTCGATTTGGGAATTCACCCAGGTCACGCCTTTCAGGGGAGGTACTCTTCTTTTCTTATGCAGCGACTTGTAAAGTGTAACATATAGCGAATTATTTGGCTATAAATCAGTCCCATAGAGGGTTTAGAGGGTTAGCTAATAGGTAAAAAAAGAATAAATTGTTGATGCTGGGTTGTTTATTTAATAATACGGTCAGTGGAGACGTTGCATGCAACGTCTCTACATTATTGGTAACGCCTTTACATCATTGGTGAATTACCCAAAAACAACACTAGTATTAACATCAAAATTAGTCACACCATTAAGCACAGCTAAAGTATCATCCCCAAAAGCGATCGCAGTATTAACATCATCATTAATCACATCTAAAGTCGATGCATCAATACCCAAACTTGCACTACCCAAAATACCAATAACATCGGTATCTGCTTCAAAGTCAAGAACGGTATTTGCAGATTCGGGAATTTCTCCACTCACAACCCAGAATTGATCTGCACCTTCACCACCAGAAATAAGGTTATCCCCACCGGATTGAACGAAGAATTTATCATCACCTCCACCACCAAAAGCGCGGTCTTCTTTCCCTAGGAAGAAAATATCATCACCTCCACCACCGGACATGCGATTTTGACCCATACCATCGGTAGCATCAAAGGTGTCATTCCCTTCACCACCAAATACTCTATCTTTGAGACTGACAAAAATCAGATCGTCACCCTCAGCTGTATTAACCCGGTTTTCACTTCCACCGGTTAGATCGACTTCATCGTCACCAGCACCAGTAAACACAATGTTCTTCTCATTGCTGAGGTTATCTCCCACAACAAATAAGTCTGTACCATCAGTACCCTCAACTAGTTCAGGTTCTTTAGTTTGAGATTCTTCATTTTTTTTTGGGTTTTGACCCAAGCGCGGATCTAAATCTAAGGGTTGATCTAGTTCTAGGAGGATGACTTCATTATTATCGATGTCGGGACCGCGACCAACGGAGAAAGGATAGTTATTATCGTTTGCAACCAAAATGGTGTTTTCGTCCACAACTAGGACATCTTCAATGGTGACAAAGGGAAATTTAAAGGTTGTTTCACCATCACCATTTAAGTCGTTGGGGTCGTCGATGTTCAATAAATCAACAATTTCTTCTTTTTCTACAAAGCCGTTTTCATCGACTTTAGAAATGTCAATTTTGAAAATTTTCTTGAATTCAGCTGCGTCTCCTTGTCCTCCATCCCGTTCAATCACTAAAAATTCATGGTCATTGATGGGGGTAAAGTCACCAATGGGATTACCATCTGTGGTGGGATAGTAACCGACTAAACCAGTGTATTCACCTGATTGTAGGTCGAATTCGTAGATTCTCAGGGAATTTTCTGGATCACCGACAACTGTTCCTTCTAATAAAGGATAAGCTTTGGTGCGGTCAGGACTAAAAGCCATTCCCTCAAAACCACGAGATCCACGTAAGTTAGGTTCTTGGGTTAAATCGTCAACTACGATCCGTCCAGTTTCGGGGAAGTCGGTGAAGAAACCATCTACTCCTAATTCTGTTAACTGGAGGAATTCTTCACCGGTGGTTTGGGGAGTTCCATCGGGATTAAGGGTGAGAAAACGCTCTTCGTCTCTTAAAGTATAGGGATGAACTTGCATTAGAGCATCATGAGCCCAATTTATATAAGGACGAACTTCACCGGTTAACTGAGAGGTAATTTCAGCGACACCGTCACCATTTCCATCTACGGGAGTATCTAAGGGTTCCCGTAAAACAAAACTGTTTTTCCACGGACCAATACCTTCACTGTAGTTATTACCGATATAGTCAAAAACTTCCTTGGTAGCTAGGTCTTTGTAAGTAGTATTGATTCCAAAATCGGGAACGATATCAACTAAATCGCCATAAATTGCTCTCGCAGCAGCTTCATCAAAACCTTCTTTGCTAAAATTAGCAACAATATCATAAGGAACGGAGAAACCACCACCACCTTCATTGATGAAAGCATCTTCCACATCACCGTAAAGCTGAACTAGAGGTAAATTCTCTAAACCAGCAGCAGGAAGGAGATTGTTTTGGAGATCGATTAAATTTGCAAATTCAAAGGATTGAATAAAAATTCGATTTGGATCGGTAAAACCTGTTTCCTGTAAAGTTGCAATTAAAGGTTCCTCTAAGGAAAGACCCTGCTCGTCGAAGAAAGTAGGATGTTTGGTCTCTGGATAAATACCAACTTTGAAACCATACTCCGACTCCATTTCCTGAACCAGTTCAATGACTTCTTTGAAAGTGGGAATTTCAAACTTACCATCAAACTCATCGCTACGAAAGTCGCGAGATTGAACCGCACCTAACTGTTTAATTTCAGCTAAGGTAAAATCTTCTGCAAAATAACCAGTGATTTCCTCACCATCAAGGAGTTTAGTTGATTTGCGATCGCTACCAAATACTTCTGCAACGTTAGTCGTATCATCAAGTAAAGGTTCGTGACGCGCAATTAACACCCCGTCCTTAGTAGTTACTAAATCTGGTTCAACAAAATCAGCACCTTGAATAATTGCTAAACGATAAGCTTCTAAAGTATGTTCGGGGAAATCCCCACTCGCACCCCGGTGACCGATGACTAAAGGTGCTTCACCACTTAAACTATTAAAGTTTTTCAAGTCGGGATTTTGGGGAGAACGTACTTCAGATGCTGCGATCGCATCCCGTACCGGGTCAGCGGTGCGAGCAAAATCGGTGAAGAAACCATCAACACCCAAATTAATTAATTGTTCGACTTCACCTTGTGGAGTTTGGGGAGTACCATCAGGATTGAGGGTGAGAAAACGTTCTTCGTCTCTTAAAGTATAGGGATGAACTTGCATTCCTGCATCATGAGCCCAATTTATATAAGGACGAACCTCACCGGTTAACTGAGAAGTGATTTCAGCGACACCGTCACCATTTCCATCGACGGGAGTACCTAAAGGTTCGCGTAAAATAAAGCTGTTTTTCCACGGACCAATACCTTCACCGTAGTTATTACCGATATAATCAAAAACTTCCTTAGTCGCTAAGTCTTTATAAGTAGTGTTAATACCAAAATCAGGGACGATATCGACTAAATCGCCATAAATTGCTCTCGCAGCAGTTTCATCGAAACCTTCTTTGCTGAAATTAGCAACAATATCGTAGGGAACGGAGAAACCACCACCATTTTCATTGATGAAAGCATCTTCCACATCACCATAAAGCTGAACTAGAGGTAAATTCTCTAAAGCAGCAGCAGGAAGCAAATTATTTTGTAAATCGATTAAATTTGCAAATTCAAAGGATTGAATAAAAATCCGATTTGGATCTGTGAAACCTGTTTCCTGTAAAGTTGCAACTAAAGGTTCCTCTAAGGAAAGACCTTGTTCGTCGAAGAAAGTAGGATGTTTAGTTTCTGGATAAATCCCGACCTGCTTACCAGTCTGCGCTTCGACTTCCTGAACCAGTTCAATAACTTCCTTGAAAGTGGGAATTTCAAATAAACCATCAAAAGCAGGATCGCGAAAATCACGAGATTGAACCGCACGCAACTGCTTAATTTCAGCTAAGGTAAAATCTTCTGCAAAATAAGCAGTGACTTCCTCACCATCAAGCATTTTAGTTGATTTGCGGTCTTCACCAAAAACCTCAGCCACGTTAGTAGTATCATCAAGCATGGGTTCGTGACGCACAATTAACACCCCATCCTTAGTAGTTACCAAATCCGGTTCAATAAAATCTGCACCAGCTGCGATCGCAGCTCGATATGCTTCTAAAGTATGCTCGGGAAAATCACCACTCGCACCACGGTGAGCAATTACTAAGGGATCTTGACCGTTAAGAGTTTTCAGATTATTATTTTCTAAATTTTTAGTTCCTACATTATTAATATTAGGAGTCGAAATTGGAGCCTCTAGGAGCTTGCCTGTAGAGTCAAAATGTAGTATGTATGGTCCAAACTCATCTCCAATCCAAATATCACCATTTTTATCGATCACAAAAGATTCAATATCAAAATCAGCACCGGTTAATAACCTTTCGCTACTGTCCTGATTCGTAATATCAAAGGGAATTAAACCGCCAGGGTCGGAAAGTTGAATAAAACCTTCTACCTCAATAGAACCATCACCATTTTCTTGTCCGGTAATTTCTGTTCCAACAATTTCTTCCCTAACAAAATTAGGATTAACTTGGTACAAACGCAATAAATAATCAGCACTATTAGTTTGAGCGCCAAAACCATTATCCGATAAAAACCAGTAAGAACAATCTACACCAGGAGCAAACTGTACTCCACTAAAACCTTGAACAGGTTGACCATCAAAGGGACCAGTTCGTCCATTAGCAGAAATTGGTTCACCATTACCATTATCTGCACCAGATTGAGGTCCATCAGCAAAAGTGTCAGCAGGTAGAGATGCAAACCCCTTAAGTCTAGCCTTTGTCATTATCTTTTAGTTCCCTAGAAATTTGCCCAAAAAATTTTAATTTTTTTATTTACGAAATTTTGTAGAGATCACCTAACCCTCTTAACAAGAACGTGTTTTCGTCCATATCCCCCCTAAACCCCCTAAAAAAGGGAAGAACAGGTCAAAGTTTCCCAATACAGCGGGGGATTTAGGGGAATCTATCAGCTAATACTGTAAATGAGTAACTTGAAAACACCTTTTCAAGGATAATTTAGGGGATTTCTAGAATCAGTATTAAGCAAACACAATGCTGCTATTGACATCCAGATCGGTAACACCATTGAGTATTGCTAAGGTGCGATCGCCAAAAATAATCAAATCTGAATTACTTTTAATACCATCTATATAGGTTCCACCGCTAGTTGCGATCGCATAACCTTCTAAATTCTGGAAGCTTAAACCATTACCACTTCCTTTTGCATAGAAATCAGCTAAGTTTATACCAGTAGCACCTTCGTTAATCTGTTTTGGAATCGCAGCAGCATGGGTAATTTCCCATCCCACACCGTCGCCAATCGTGATAATAACGTTCTTAGCCATTGAAGAGATGTCCCTTACTTAATTATTTTCAGATTGGAAAAATAAAACTATCCTCTAATTATTCAGCATTTTTAGTTTGAAAAAATACTAAATATTTGTGACATAAAATACTTAGCAGCATAATTAACATTATTTATCTTCTTGATTAAAAATATATTAAACATAGTTTAAAAATATTTTTTTATTTCTCTATATCTTCAAGATATTTTTGACTTTTTAATACAGCAAACAGCCAATAAGTAATTTATACTATGTCACTCAAAAACATAAATAAAAATACTATTCCTACTGTCAGTGTAGCCATAAAATCTACTCTTGTAGAATATATAACTGACGCATTCGTTACCTTAGCATAGCGATTCCCCGAGGGATTTATTTCCAAAAGTTTGAGTGCTATTTCCTTGGGGACACACAATACCTACAGTAAGCTTCCCTAAGCACTAATCTAGCGTCGCAATGACAACCTACATTTTGGTAAATTCTAAAAATTGACGTGCTCCCCATTTATACTTACAGCAAAGTCACCAAAATTCCCAATTTCCGAGAAAATTTAAGTTCTAATAAATACTATATTTATACTTATTAAGTATAAAGGTTAGGTCGAAATAATTCTATAATTAAATAACGCTAAAATTTATATATAAATTAACAAGTAAATATGAAAAAACCTGGAATAGTTAATCGCTCCAGGTTTGATTTAATTTTATTTCGCAAGCAATTTTGCAATCAACAATTTAGTTCGCGATCGGGAAAATCAAAAATCTAATTACCCAACCAATTTATCGATTGTGATGACAATATCGTTGAAGTCTTGGTCACCACCATTAGCTTGATCTTCAAACTCAAAGACATTATTACCGCTAGTGCGGATGTGGTCGAAACCATCACCACCAACAGCACCAGGGAATGAGAAGTAAACAGCAGGGTCATTACTGCTATCTCCATCTTGTAGCTGTTCTAAACCACCATCAGCGATAATCATAGGAACAACTAAGGAACCACCTTCAAATTGAATGCTTCCAGTTGTTTGGTTATCGTCGGTAGTAGAAAATTTAGCAGAGACGATTTTACTTAAAGCAGCTTGTAGATAACCATCATCACTAACTGTTACACCGCCAATGCTACCAGTAATATCATCAACCGCTAAGAAGTAAACTTCGTTGTTGAAGTCTGCTTCTCTACTAATGGTGAAATCTACTGTTACCTGACCATCAAAATTGCGAATGTCAAGCATTTCAACGGTGTTACCATTGTCATCTTTAGTAGTGATGAATGAACTTCCACCAGCAGTGGAACCGTCACTACTCAAGAAACTTAACTGACCACCTTGAACTAAGTCTGCATCAGCAATCACACCGTCGCGCACGCTATGAGCTTGAACGTCAAACAAGAATAGTTCACCAGGTGCTTCACCAAATAAGGTGGAAACGTCAATGATACCGGAGGATTCCCAGTCACCAATATCGGTGGGGTCACCGTCGGTCTGACCCTCAGGAACAGCACTACGATCCATTTGAGCGACCCGAACCAACTCACCAGAGTTAGGATCTAAACGCCAGATGGAAGCTTCTTCTCCAGAAGTTTGAGCAAAATTCCTAGTGGAGCGGTCTTCTTGAAGGTAAATAAAACCATCTTTAGCCCATTCTAAGTTATCAGGGCTACGTAAACCAAAGTCAGGTCCGGCAAATTGACCAGCACCTGCATCATCCCCATCATAAAGGATGTCAAGTTTCGCAGTGATATCACCTGTAGCGATATTGTTGAAATCAACATCAATCTTATAAGTGGTACCCCAGTCATCTGAAGGGAACAGACTACCACGACCAGTGGAAGCCATAACTGCTACAGTTCCATCTGTGGGGCTAGTAGCAAGGTCTTCAGGACGAGAGAAGGTGAATGCACCTGCATTTACAGCTAATGCATCTTGTTGAGCTTGGGTCGCGAAACCATCAGCATCGTAACCAAGTTCGTCTTGGATGCTACCATCATCATCTGAATCTACGGCGCTACCAGCTTGGCTAGGATCGTAGATATCAATCTCTACCCAGCTACCAGTACGACTTGCAAAGGTTCCTTTGAAGTCTTCAGGTGAAGTTTCGCCACTATCAGCAGCCCAAGCATAGAGCTTACCATTGACTAGACCGTTACGCTCTAAGAAACTAGCATTTGCACTTCTATCTTTAGTACCAACGTACATTAATAGAGGAGCGCCTTGACGGTCGTCACCAATTAAGATTGCAACGTTTTCGGTGTTTCCAGTATCTAACTCAGTAACACTTTCCCAACCAGCACGACCCATCCAGGGTACAGCGTACATGGTGTTAGTGGCTACATCTACAACAAATTCAGTACCACCAGAGGTTTCTTCACCGGTAAAGAACATACCATCTTCTAAACCGCGACCTTCACCAAACTGATGAGCTTGAATGTACTGAGCAGAACATAGACGATTGAGACCGCCAAATTCCAGGTCAGAAGCTTCGTCTACAACTTCACCTTGACGGTTAATAATCTTATCGTAAGCTAAACCAGTATCTTCTAACTGACGGGTTTGTTTGTTGATATCAAAGTAGCTTATGCGAGCACCAGTTAGGAAAGTTCCATTAGCTAATTGATAAGCATAACCAAGATTAGAACGTAGTAGTCTGTCAATTTTGAGTTGAGGGATACAAAAACACGATAATCTATAAACACCCAAATCAATCTGGTGTGTGTGATGCCCAAGAAAAAATACATTGTCTCCCTAAC
>JAAUYH010193271.1_pt1 | contig 12409 bp, 6 predicted proteins | sample 7278061 | NCBI WGS metagenome assembly JAAUYH01 (sample SAMN14350203, study PRJNA611818) | marine sediment metagenome | isolation source: surface marine sediment (0.6m) | place: French Polynesia: Moorea | collected 2018-08
CAAATGTTACCACATGGAAATCAGATACCCCAGGCACGATTTAGATGTTCCTCGTCTGTTTGCGGTAATAGAATTACGAATGGGACGAAAGAACTCCAATAGCCTAACGAATCAATAAAATTTATTACAAATGATTCATTGTATCAAATTCCTATTTTGATTGTATAGTCAGTGGAACAAAAGATGATTCAGTAGTGAAGAAGTTATTGCAGGCCAACGTGAAAGCAACAACCTATGAGACCGAAATCTTCTGCAACTCTCTCTTGAAAATAGCAAACCACAGGAAATAGAGATGGTTCTGGAGAAGTCTGATAAAAAAGAAGTCTTTGTTCAAAGAAGATGAGCGACGCACACTGACTTGTACGATTTGAAGTCAACTACTTTTTTCGTGTTCGTAAAGTAGCATTCTCAAATAGTCATCCATGCGGAAAAAAACGCGTCGATAATGATTGACCCGTCGGTTAATAGGAACAAGGGAAAAATGACGTTAAAGAATCATTTTCAGTGCATAAATGCTGGAAAATGCTGTTATTTCGCGAATGGTTCCTGTAGTACGCCATAGGAAAGTTACCAAATCGACTTATTCGCTATGAGTTGATAACTTCTGAATGAACTATGATAACGGAAATAATAGTTATTACATCAATTTAGGGACCTTATATCTAGGGTCTGTGAAGCCTGAATAGTAACTCAGTAGTAGCAACAACGGAGATTCCCGTTCGGTTAGGTGACACATTTATGCATTGAAACAGATATGAGCGCAGTTTCATGAAATAGTATTTACGAGGGCCCTGTAAAAGATACAAGAAGTGAGCCTAGGATGTCAGTTGTGATAAAGAGATTAGTCATGGGTACCTGCGCAGATATTGCACAGTTTACAAACATATATGAGCCTGTCTCACTTCAAGTTGGTTTAAATGCAGTGTCACAAATTCGTTAAATGGTTATGGTAGTGCTTGGTTTTCATTAAAAAATCCGGTGTCCATCTAAATTAGAATGCAGTTAAAAATTTGGTGTCGAAGTTGTGCCCAACGATACCAAGAAGAAGGCTAACTAATTTTAGTAATATAGCGAGTTAGCATGCTCGGTACTTTCAAGTCATCTCAGTACAGTAAATGATACTTAGAAGCGCTGTTTTGATGGCTTTGCTATTCAGGAAGAAGATTAAATCACTCAAACAAGGCCAAATCCGCATTCAATCTATTTTAGGGACGTTGATTCTTGATTCCAATCAGGAAATCCGCACAAATGGCAAAACTAGTACCAGAAGAAGCGTTCTTTAGCTTTGCCAAGTATTCAACAAATGATTTCTCACTCATTTCACTCATTCTTTCACCGTTTCGGAACTCCATAAGTATTGTCGCGTCGTAACTAGGTCAAAAATTGATCGTTGAGATTATGTAAATATTTAGATCATACCTCTTTACAAACATACGTAATGCGCGTTTCACCTGGCTTCAATCTGACATGATACATTGCTCTGTAGGAAACAGGAGAAATTTTCTTCGAGGACTATGTTCAATGATGGAGGGTGTCTCTTGTAAATACTAGGCAGTAGGTAGTTAAAGTGAAGTTTAACTGGCTCGCACACGGCTCGAAGGAGAGAACGCTTGTTATGCCTACGTTTAGTACTCATTTTTGGACGAAAAGCGCAGTAGAAAGGCTTCAGTGCTTTTTGCAGTTTCGAAAAGGTATGCAAAATCGATTATAGGCGATGCGTCTAGAATCATGTGAGCCTGAGTTCGCAGTCCTCTATCATGATTAATCGAACCAGTTATATTATTGTTACATTTGTTGATTAATGTCTTGTTCTTTAGGTTTTGGGCATTATCAGTAGCCCATTTCGTTCATTATAGATCGGCTAACGGTGAAATCAAGTGATTGAGTATGTGAAGAGAGAATAATTAATTGTTCTGAATTCGTTTTCGTGGAAATATTTTGCTCATTCGTTCGGCTTTTTTCTTATTTTCGAATTTTTTCCGTCTTTCTTGACTTCGTATTGAACACTTTGGCTCAAACAAGAAGGTAATAAGCAATAACGTTGCAACATGACTGCGAGTTCAGCGTATAAAATGTCAAGTCGCTCGAATTGGCGTAAAATTTTGGGAATATCCCATGCTAAGCTTGATTTCGGGTTAAAATTTCGGGAGCAACCAATTTAGTTCAAGAATAAAAAGGAAGGACGACACGGATCCATTAATTGGAAGTACTACTAAAATTGACATCGAAGTGTCTTGTTGACGAAAGTATTGAATGCTCCTCAAGTTGAGTGTGCTTGACGTGAAAATTCAAGTGAGAACATTATAAAAATCAACTTTTTTCGTATTGTATAATAATGATAATCGAATGATGGTGCTGGCTGAACTCCCATCCGCGAAGTTAAATCGTAAACTATTAAGCGTGAAAGACATTCATTCCATGGTAACTACGTTCATGTTTCAGCGACTTATGTTAATTTCGGTCAAAAGATATTTGTTTCACCTATATATGGCCGTTACATAACTTTCGAGAAGCCAATCATCCCCATTTCAAAGTATTGTTAGGTAAATCGAATTCATACTCGATATTGTTTCACACTGAAACGCTCTTTATATAGAAGTAGATAGGGCGTTCGCATAAGTCTGAAAGCTTCTATTTATGGATCCATGTGAATAACAGGAATTTCTCTTCTTTTGATTCGCAGGCATCGTCAAATCTAGAAGTTCTGTACAAATACCGGACGATATACTAACAAGTACTTTGATTTAATGTAGGTCCTTCCTGAGCCAAACAGACATGAGTTAGTTTATTGCTGTGTGTTTGCGAGAAAGGCACGAGGGTGTAGTTCAAGATGGCTTCAAAGTTGACCGAGAAGTAGGTCTGGTTGAGTTTATATAGACTAGAGGACAGAACGCGAGGGTGCTAAGCTGCAAAGTTTACTATCACAAGAATACTACAGTATATGTCAAAATCTGTTGATGAAAATGTCGCTGAAGGTCAGAGGCAAATATCACTCATGGACAAAAGGCCAGCTAATGTGTATCATATGGAAGAAGAGGCCGAATCAGTATTAGCACGGGAGTGTGAAGCATTATTGCATCTTGTAGTACTAGTGTGAGCTGGGTTTACTTCTTTAAATGATTACAAGTGAACATATTTAGGTGAAGCTGTACTGAAATTCGTAAAACGTACTCTTGTTGGTTGAAATTGAAATCTTCAAAATGATAGGAAGAAATGAGACATCAATTGGGGCGCATCAGTTAGGGATGTTCTCCCGTAAACACAGATTTCTAGTATATCCAGCCTTGAATATACTTAAGATATTCAAAATTTATCGAGATATCGACAGCGTCCTGAAAAGGAGCAAGTATTTCTGCATGTTTTTTGTAAGATATAGGAAAATTGCGATTTCAGAAAACGTAAACCTTTTGAAGCCCTATCAGATAGGAACTGTGCTAATAAGCGCTTCTCCCAGCTGATTTAAGCCGTTTCCACTGATGGTAAACTCATCGAATTTTAGATCTGACACATAGTAAACAGCGGTAATCAAATAGGCACTTCTGAAATCTTTCGCACATTTAGCTACTTTATTTCTACTTGATACAACAAAATAATTGAAACAAAAATAAAAACCGCTAAAATCATTAATTTAGAATTCAGCATCTCATTAATTATATGTGGTCGAATTTAATTAATTATCAATTATATCGGCGCTTCGCTCCGTACTTCATTGTCTTCAGTCGCAACATTGAAAAGAGAAAAGTCTGACTATCTGCGCAAGCTCGTATCTGGTACACCGGCCTAACTTGGAAGCACTAGGGCAGTAGTAGGAGATCGTGATGTTCACACGGTTATCGATACTCTATTTTATGATCTGCTGGTCAGCCGCCTGAGAATCAGTCATAAAAGTACAATAATCTCGCCTCGGCGAAGATATTGAAGCGATTCTTTGAATTTCACAAACGCATACAAGTAACTGCATGGAACATTACTGTAAGTAGAAGGGCTGTTGAACCAAACATACTGCACAAAATCAAACAAAATCTTTTAATCAACGAGAATTCAAGTAATTCCAAGATTACAATACAAACATCAAGAGTTTATCACCATCATCTCTATGAAATCAGTATTGCAAAAAGACAATGCAACTGCGGTACACGAAAAGCCTAAAACGTAATACATTTGAATTATTTTTGGGTATGGTTAGGATAAACTTATTTCAAATACAACACAAATCATAAAGACTAGAGCTTGACTGCAAAAAAATTCGCCATACCTGCAAAGAACGTAAAAATATTATCTGTTGTGAGTCCTGCATACTCTGAATTATTTCGATATGTAGAATGAGTTCCACTGAAAGATTTTAAAAGTTTTCTTTGAATTCAGACGATATAATCTGTTTCTTTATGTTAGCAACAATTGTGAAAATTTATATAACGTATGAAAATTGCCATTGCATTTTTTATTCTGTAGAATATTCTTAAGATAGATCGACTTTTTATCGATCGAATAAATTCATTTTATTATGAATTATGTCCGCAGTGCTTGGTCACTCCGAAGACTTCAGTAGCCATTCTTGAATTATTTCTCAAAGAGTAATATTCGGGATTTTATAAATCAACTACTAGATCATTCATGAATTCCGAAGTTCCTCATCTTCAAATAATACATGAAGTAGTATAATGAGGGGCGAAATCACAAAACATATTTTTTGTTATTCATGCTCGTAATATTGATGTTAAGCCAATTTATGACCAGTAATGAGCCATATAGAATCCAGAAACCTAAATTTGTTCATCTGGCTACTGCGATTGATCGAATTCATGTCCGTTCTTAAAGAATTCTTCAAATTCTAATGGACTAATGTAAATTGCTGGAGATTAATCTGATTGAAGAATCCATGAAAATGATGTGAGTTTCTTGAATAAGCTGCTTTCGAATTCGGTTTCTCCGACTAAATAGACATGATCGATATCAGTGAGGTTTGAATCCCATCGAAAGTAAAATAATAAGAACTAGTAATGCGAAAGTAGTTTTTAGAAATGATTGTATGAGAAGATCTGGCACACAAAACTTATAGGAAGGAAAAAGTTTGGAAGAGGCTCAATGCATTCGATTCAATTCTTCTGCGCCGATTTTTGTAGTGCCTCAGCCCGGAAAATTGCGATCTCTAATATATGCTTCACATTAAAGACATGTAGATGTTCTACAGATGTTCAGTAAGGCTTTACCGAGACATAGTGCATACACGATGTATTACTTGTTTTACAGCATTAGTGACAAGAAGAATATATGTTTCAACCCTATCGACTAATAGCGACTGCAAGCTGTCTGCATTCAATCATCCCGAGAATGATAGTATCAGGTAATCTCGAATACTCATTACGATTCAAATCCTAATACGTTTGGAATTAACCGCTAGAACATAATTCTTCCGTAACGCTTCTACACCTTTCAGCTCCATTACGTTTTCATGAAGACCAGTAGTTCTCCTTAAGCGTCTCCTCTCGCGAACTCTATGTTAGTGATACTAATTGGCGTCTAATTTCTGCTCTTTCTCCTTCTATCTTTATGTAGCACCATCTTTATACTCCCCTTCCATCAACCAGACCACAACGATTGAATTGCATCTACCATACATTACTTCACGGTTTCTTCATCAGTGTGTCAACAACCAAATAAATTTAGCAATAATTACAATGAAAATTATTTCTGTATGCGTAGTAGTCCGTATAATCGCCAAGTGAACTAACTTTAATATAAATATATTGCTGTGTTTGCAGTGGCAATTCGCGGTTGCTGCTCACCTCTAGAAACTCAGAAAACGAACGATGATCCAGAAAGATAATTCATTGAATTCCTAAAGAAATGGAAAGGCTGAACAATTTTCAGTGAATTTCTAAATTTTCGAATTTTTCTGAATTCAAATTTGAATTTTACATATGACTCGTCTGAATTCGAAACTTTCCTGATTGGAATGCTTTTTCACTCCTCAGATTTTCTGCAAGATATGAGAAGTAACTCTTTGATGAATTTTTGGTCCAGGGGATCATAAATTCTTGTATATTAACCCACAATTTTGATCGATGCATGAAGAGCGGTATATTACTTTGAGTCAAGTGTAGCTTAAAAGTATTGATGGAGCTAGATAGCTGTGCCTTATTATCAGATATTCCAATATCCAATACAAAAACGAGAAATCAGTAAGGTACCATAATTTCCGGACTGTAACCAAACGAACTCCATGAAAGAAATTAAAGATAAAACAGAAAAGGATATTGATTGGGAAAGCCCATTAGCGGCTGTTTCAGCAGACTGACGACTTTTTGTGGGATTCACAATGCTCGAAGGGTACCTGTTGTCGTATTAAAGATTCTTCTCTTCGTGTATTGATCGGGGTATGAGCTCTTTGCACTTCAAGAAATTCTGGTCTATTGGTAAAGCAGGGGCCTAAAATGATCTCATTGACGCAAGTGTTGCGTTGATCAATGGAACAATGCTACTATAGAGAGAAAATCAGATCCTCCGGTAGGATTTAATGGGCTTGGCCATGACATTTCCTACACATTTCAGGAGATTATTTTTTTTGCGTAGCACAAAATTCATGTTCACAGGCGATGGAAAGAAGGCTAGAGGCCAAACTTCCTTTGAATCTTACTTTTTGTGCTCTATGGTTCTAGTAACAAGCAACAATCATCATGTACAGATACGTAGAGCAAATCTTATAAGCAAGCGCAGAATTTTCTAGCGTAGGAGGTTGACTGTCAATAAATTGTTTCAATTGAACTGGCAGTATTGGATAATTCAACAAAATTCATTTTCTGTTTCTCATCATGTACTCAAATGAATGTCTTTCTTAATCAACTCTTTATCTACGTAGTATGAAATTGCAGTAGAGACTTGCAGAAAGACAGGCGATGATCATAAGTTGTCTCCATGTAATAGCCCAAAAATATTCAAAGGCTTTGTGAAAAGCAATATTCTGGACAGGCTTTGTATAAAATTATATTCATCTTCTAGTACAATATACTTTCCTCGGCTTCGATTATTTTATTAATCAACGTAAAACTATTTACATCGAACGTTCCATAAGAGTAGAAGATAGCAGCACTTCAAATTTCGCCTATCGTCGGAATCATTGCGCAATCCGGGGGATGCCTCTACTTTTTAGTTCTCATCCCATCTGATTTATTTCAACTTCACATTATTTCAGTCTTATACTAGATTTGAGACGGCCACCTATTTTCGGTTAGTATTTAGGAAGTAGTTTCCGTTCTATTAAACCAAACACCCTGGTTACCAACTCCGGTGTGGACCGTTTGACTTTCGAACGCATCCTGATTGTATATTGCTACATAGCGGCGGTTAGTCTCGTCTTGATCGCAGATCCTTATCCGACACTAGGCACTCTCAACCGCCTCCTCCTTTGTGGCGTGGTGTGTATGTCCGCCAACTGCCCTCGGGCTACTATTTACACCACCGGAATATTAATTCACGGTTCTACATAGATAGTGTTTAAAAGGTGCCTAAAAATGCCTGAGATAGCCATGAAATTATTATACGAGAAAGCAGTATTTCGTTCGGATAGATCATTCACCTTAAAATTTAACACTGATAGGTTAGAAATTGAAGTTCTGATCCGTAAATACATCTAGATGAACTAAAATCTTGCTCCTACTTGCATGATTGCAAAATAAAATTCACCTTAATGTAAACTGGCGTATATACACTACATGAGATTTATTGTTTTCTATGCTGTGGCATATATGGAGCATATCTTCTATAATTGACTTAAAAAATTTGTTCTCGCAACCATAGCTACTTATTTCATTCACAGTTATTATTCTAGATATTCGGCGGAATTCGACTACTGAATCAGGAACGTAATGATTCACCATTTAGTCCAATGCATGAGAAATTGTTGCCTTTATCCATCAAACGCTTTCCTCATTGATTCGAATTGCGAAGCATTATCAATAATTTCTTTGATAAATTACATCGCCTCATAAAGATGATCTTCTTTTAGCTTCAGTTTTAAGTAAAGTGAAAACGTGGTCCTTAAAAATTCAGGCTTGATTTTGCATTGAAATTAAAGCTTCTACGTGTATCTCGACTTATATTATGAGCGCCACATCCTTCGGAACTTCAGCCTGAATGTTACATGTCTAATCGAAATAGAAGACAGATTGGTTTTCGAGTCGCCTTCTTTGACAAAGCTTATGTATTCGAAAATCGTGAAATAATCGAGATAAATCAATGATTTTTGTAACTTCTCCTGCTCTATGTTCTTCTTAACAACAAGCTAAATTTCCATAGAGCATCTGATAAACATCTCTGCTTCCGCCTGGATACAAAACTTTCGTTTTTCTTAGCCTTAAATTACAAGATTAACAAAATCTATAAAACTCATACGAGCAATCCCTAAATATTTTAAACCTTCTAGTATGCTTCATTCGAAGATCGTTCTAACTCAGAGTTCAATTTGTTTCGCCTTGGGAAAAATTACACACTTTGAATGATAAATGACCGGAATATCAATAGTTCTGAATTGCTGCATGCGCTATAGTTCCTTCCGACCGAATGGTAAGAAGGGTGTGAATTGTTCCACGCATGGATGTTTTTCCGTTGCGTTGCAAACGTTGAAGAATTTTTCACGGCAAACCGACGTAGGTGGTTGAAGAACTGGATTAGTAAAACAATTCGACGAAATTTTATGAAGAGCAGCTCTAATCAATTTTCTAAGTTTCATGTCTAACTTCCAGTGAGAAATAGTACAGGGCTTCTTAGACCATCTTAGTTTCACAATACAAATTGCTGAGGTTTCGCGTACCTTGGAGAAAGAATGCAAGATTATATTAGTACCAATGCTTGGGATACATCCGTTTTCGCTAATCATTTTCAGTTTTGGATAAGAGTCTCTGTTTTCTCTGCAAGATATCCTCGGCGGACGCTCCTTGTATGATCTAATGCCAACCCTGACCTACCTGCTGCAGAACCAGATATGCGGTGGAGCTTGAGCATGGAGTTGAAGTGCTACGAGCACACTAGAACCAATCCTATCGACCCCTTTGGAAACAATTCTGGCTATTTTACCCTGCTGCGTTGGGATTAGACTCCATGACATTTTGATCTGCCGCTTTCTCGTCAAAATGCGAACTCTCTTGAGTTCACGCATTTCCTGCTTTGGTCAGTGTTCTCATCAACGTTATTGTGAGCTTTCAAAGTCCTCCTGACCACGGAATTGTTTATGCAACTGTTCTTTCTCGCAACTGTTCTGTTCGATCAAGAACTCTTCTAGTATCTCTGCCAGGGCTCTTAAATGTAGGATTTCTTTCAGACATTAATACTTTTCAGACTCTACTTTCAAAAGGTTATAGAACCAGAAATGTTGAATTAGATATCTGCCATGAAGTAGAAAAGGGAATCATTACTTCTGATTGTAATAAAAAATTAAACTCAGATGCTATGGGTGAAACTTGTCTTGACTGAGTGATTCTTAGGTGATCGAATTTCGAACCAATATGCTACGCATCTCAACCAACAGGCAAAATTAGACAGTAGCTCTCCTTCATCATATTTCTAAGGACACTAATATGCGCCGTAAAATTTCGTTTGCATTTCAATCATTCTTTTAGATCACAGAAAACTGCGTTTCTTCGATTAATATTGTAGCGATCGGATTCTTTATCAGTGAATGAAAATTATATAGACGTATAAGCGTTGTAGCATTTTTCACTACCGTTTATCGGGAGCAGATCTCTATAAATCGATTTCTCGTTGTTTTAAAAAAATTTTAAATCATGATTCTTTGAACATGACGATTCTTCGAGCCTATTTCTTCATACTTCGGATTATCAGCATAATTTTCGTAAGGACTTGGAAAATTAGCACCGCAAAAAATTTTGCGCTATTCTCGCACGCATGTTGTGGTTGTGAAAAGGATCCTCAAGAGACACAGACAAAAACGTACGAGCGGTACTTTACTCCTGATGAAAAAACTGAAAGTTAATTATGTTGTCCTCATGCCGTTCAAGTAATATTGAAACCCGAATCTTCACATATTTTAGCTATACTACGCGGACTAATATACTTTCAAATGTTAAGCAGGGATCATTTCGTCGCGGAAAGATTTATTCGAAAAATAAAGAGATCATCAACCAATAGAAAACATTCTACAGCAGAGATTTATTTAAGCTGTTCTAGTTGCTAGAAAAACGAGGGCTTAATTCGAGGACTTTCGGTACAGGATACGTAAAATTATATAAATTAAAGGAAACTAGAAGGTAATAAGAAATTATTGATTTTAAGGTAGAAACCAATGAAATTGCGTTGGAAGAAACCTTGCAAATGCAAACCCGCAAATTGAGCGAATCTGTTCCGTATACGATACCACCGTACAATTATTGCTTTACAATTAGTGTCCAGCGTCGCAATCCCCTATGGTCTCAAGCCCGCACACGCCAACATGGAAACTCGTCAAACAAAGAGGCGCCGACTCTCTCAACGAGCGTTAGCAGCACCCAGCGAAATGCAGACGCTTCTCTACCTCGATGCGCTGCCACAAGATGCGCTGATGGTTATCCTCCGGCACCTGAGCGCACAGCCGTACGCGCACAATTGGAATTGCTATGTGGATCCGAACGAAGCGCTTTCCGTTCTGGAATGTGGCGGCAGCCTCACCAGGGTCGCGCGATCCTTGTTCACTTCGCTTGACCTGCTCGTCGCAGAACTATCACCTGAAGCCGCCTTTTCTGCACTCCACACCTCATCGCAGACGCTGTTCGAAAAGCTGCTAATCGAACAGGGTCCGCGGCTTAGCAAGCTTTCCTTCGCCACCGGCTCTTCGCTCTTGTCCATGCAAGCACAGCAGTTCGGGTTCGCGAATGGCGCATACTTCGAGTACTGTTCCCAGTTGCGCGAGCTCACAGTTTTAGATTGTTCCATATGGCGTGAACAGGAGCCACTCTCCCTTGAGCCGATACTGACAGCGTGCGGTGGTGTATTGCAGAAGCTAGTGATTCTCGGTAATTCTCATCTGCACACGCCGTTCGTCGAGTCAGTCATACGTCACTGTCGCGCCCTCGAGTCGTTATCACTGTCTCAGGAAACGGTGAGCATGAAAATGTATCAATTTTGGCAAGCGATAGGCCCCAAGTTAAAACGTTTGTCATGTCATCCACCCTGTTCGCCAAACAGTTCTAAGAATGCATTAGTGCCGATATCGCGGTACTGCAAGAAATTGGAAGATGTCGAGATAACAGGGCGTCTGAGAACAATTCCCTCAGTAAAGTTCTATTCGGACATAGGTAAGCGGCTACGGGTACTACACTTTCACTCGCTATCCGCCATGCCGACTCCGGATGAGTTCGCGAAGATTCTGGAAAATTGTCCTCATGTCATGGTTGACATCTTTGTCATGAAAAATGCGGAGGAGTTGTTGCGCGTGCTTGGTGACCGTGTACGAAACTTGAGGCTACGTTGCATTCCAAGGCCATCGGATGAGTTTGTGGATATCGCGGACAAGCTCACTTCGTTGCGCAAACTGACTGTGACCTCGATTAACGAGAATTCTGCCAAGTTTGCGAAAGCAATGTTCAATGCTCCGAAGCCCGATTTAAAGATACTCAGCCTCACCCGTGTGGATTTGTTTGATGACCTACGCGAGGGAGGCGCTGAGTTCAATTTGTTGGCGGAACTGGGGCGCAAGGTGTGTAATTTGCGCGAGTTCAGCTTTTCCTCTTGTATCAAATTGGACTCTCAGGCCTGTGTGTCCATCATTAATTCCAACAGGGAGCTGCGCAAGTTGTCGATGGTGTGTTTGAAAACTAATGATACAAAGGAGATTTTATTGCGCCACATCAAGGAGGTCGTACGTGCGCTCATGAAGCATGATTCTATCAGGGAATTTAGTATTCACTTTTCTGTCACGAAACTACCACCGACAGAGATCTGGGATGCATGTGTGCCACTGCGTGGACGGGAGTTGAACGTGATTGTGGGTGATGCGCGGTAATTGCCAATGTATTGTGAGTTGTCCAAACTGTTGCTGTGGTTCACATTAGCCGTGGTTGTGCATTACAATGTTTTGTAGTGCAGTGCAGTGCAGTGCAATTTATTAATACCGCTATTTGATAATTGCCACCATTAATTCTTTTCTTGCTCATGTTAATCGGATAAAGCCGACCAGACTCTCACCCCAAAATATTGCAGTGTTATTTACTCCCTCCTTCCGAAAAAAAGTGTCCGGTACTGCTGTATGCCGCGTATTTGTGTATTTTAATCACACAATGTATATGCAATAAGCAATTTTTTGAGATAAAGTCTTCGTAAATCTGTGGTTCAGCATGTCCGATGAATTTCAAATCTATTTGTTTGCGTAAACTAAAAACTTATGTACATAAAAATAGCTTATTTAAACTTAAATTGCTCC
>JAAUYH010131469.1_pt1 | contig 12408 bp, 6 predicted proteins | sample 7278061 | NCBI WGS metagenome assembly JAAUYH01 (sample SAMN14350203, study PRJNA611818) | marine sediment metagenome | isolation source: surface marine sediment (0.6m) | place: French Polynesia: Moorea | collected 2018-08
CCCAGGATCGGCAATGACATATTTTTTACCTTTTTTACCGTATAAAACCACCCAATGATAACCTTTCCAGTGAATGATAGCTGGTAAAGGAACTTCATTAAGGCGATCGATCAGTTTATTAGTGGCTTTAACTTGACGGGCATTGAAACCAAAGACTTCTGCTCCTCGACTCAAGCCTAGCAGGGTAGTTCCTCTGGCACCGGTGCCTACTGCTTCTCGGATACGACCGATAGCAAATGTGCGTCCGTGGTGTTTGGCAATAGTGGCGATACATGCAGCACCACAGTCTTCTTCAGAGTGTTGCAGGACAATGGGGTATTTCATCGTGAGTAGATTTGTTTGAGGTGCTTGCTTCATTCAGACGAGTAAGTTTCGTGATTTTCCAATGTGTAGAAGCAAGTTATAATCGTTAAATGGCTATCCGAATAGAAATTTTATTCCATCCCAATGAAAAGTGTGATCGAGACGAATGATAGAGGAGAAAAAAGGATCGGAGTTCTTGCCCCAATCCTATCCATTTTCTGAGAAACATTATTGTTTCTTTCTTACCTTACGAGAGATCGCTTTATTAGCTCAGTCTACTCCTACGCTATTTTAAAGAGATCGATATCGTCTTTATAAGGAGTCCTGGTGTCGTATTGAAATGCATACTTACCTCCATCGGATAAATTGTATTTTCGTAATTGAGTACCTTCTAGACCGGAATCATAGTCAAACTTAATTTCTCCTCCTTTTTCAACAGTCCATGTTGATATCGAACCACCGTACGGGTAGGTTGTTTCTTGTCCATCAACCACGTAAGGAATCCGAAGAGTAGTGTGGTTTTCAATCGTGAATTTCTCTTTTTTTCCTCCACTAATCATTTCAGAGTCTTTAGCATTTAGTTCTTGAATCAAATCCAAATCTAGTTTCTCTAATCGGTTTTTACTTTTCATGGTTCTCATTTCTTTTAGTGAACTATTAGAAGCAACCTGATTTTTGCTGCTTCAATTGATTATTGGGATCGGGTTTTTGCATTTATGTATTTATCCTGAAAAGTATTGCTTTCGAGCAACTTTAAAACTTTGTTTTGAAGGTAATATTGAGATTTATTGACAGCAAAATAAACAATAAAAGGATTAAAATGAAGCTTGAGTCATGTTTTGCCTCTATTTATCTCAAAAATATCCATATATAGCTGATTAAGTTCATATTTAAAAAGAGTAAAAACTTAAATAAATTGGCGGAAAATATTGCGAAATATTACAAAGATTAACTATTTAAGCTTAAAATAACCAAATTAGTATCTCCTGTTACGAAGTTTCAGCAAAATAAAGGAATAAAGTGAGCGGTTTATCAAGAGAATTAACTTTTCTGAGAAATCTGACTGACTCACTTGATAATCCCCGTCTTTCTAGAGGCTTCTGCTATGGGTAGAGACTGGCGAGCTGGATTTGGTCAATTGGCGATCGCACTTTTCTTGGGAGGTGTTACTGTTCCTGCTGGGGAGAGTATTGTCTCGGCGCAAATTATTCCCGACGAGACTCTGGGTGATGAAAGTTCTGTAGTTACAGTCGATAATATTAAGGGGCTGGAGAGCGATCGCATTTCAGGGGGTGCAGCTAGAGGGAGTAATCTCTTTCATAGTTTTCAGGAATTTAATATTGGTGAGGGAAGAGGCGGCTATTTCGAGAATCCAGAAGTTATTGAGAATATATTTAGTCGAGTAACAGGCAGTAACCCTTCTGAGATTCTGGGAAGGTTAGGGGTATTGGGGGATGCCAATCTATTTTTTCTCAATCCCAATGGGATTATCTTTGGGGAAAATGCCAGTTTAGATTTGAATGGCTCTTTTTTAGCAACTACTGCCGATAGTATTGTCTTTCCCGATGGAAACAACTTTAGTGCCACTAATCCAGAAGCAGCGCCATTGTTGACGGTTAACGTACAGCAGCCGATTGGGTTGGAGTTCCAAGGTAAAGAAGGAATAATCTCTAATCAGGGGAATTTAGCAGTGGGAGAAGATTTCACCTTATCTGCTGGCAATCTGGATTTACAGGGTCAGTTACAAACAGGAGGTGGTAGTGTTACACTTCTAGCCAACAACAACATAACTACCAGTGATATTTATACTCTTTCCAACGAGGGTAATGCAGGCGCAATTACCCTTAATGCTGCCAATGGCAACATTAACATCGCAGGTGATTTAAATTCTCGGACTTTTACAACATCTGGTAACACGGGGAAGGCTGGGGCAATTTCTCTGAATGCACCTCAAGGCAGTATTAATCTTACAGGAAATTTAAGTGCTTACTCGTTTAATGCTGGTTTGGAAAATACTTTTAACGCCAAAGATGGGGGAGACATTACCCTATACGCTGGCAATGATATTAACATCCAAGGTAATGTCAATTCTTACTCTAATGCTAACCGTGGAAATACAGAAAATGCGGGGAAAATTTCCCTCAATACAACTAATGGCAGCATCAATGTTGCGGGAAATTTGAAAGCTGATTCTTCTACTGACAACTTAGACCACACAGCTCAAGCAGGGGATGGTGGAGATATTACGCTCAACGCTGCCAATAGCATTGATCTTCAAGGTGATGTCTACTCCTTCTCTAGTGCCAATTATAGTAGTACAGGGAATGGCGGAGCTATTTCTCTCACTGCTTCTAATGGCAGTATTGAAATTCAAGGCATGCTAAATACCTATTCTAGAAGTTATATTGAATATGGACAAATGGTAAGCGATGCGAATATTGGTAATGGCGGTGCAGTTACTCTTGAAGCGGGCGATAACATTGATATTACGGGCAGCATCTCTTCCAACACATTACTAGGTTCTTTCAATCGAGACATTATTCAGACAGGAAATGTGGGTAATGGAGGAACTGTAAAACTAACTGCTTCTAATGGTATTAAGGTTACTGGTGGTATCAGCTCTAATACGGATAATGTCAACAACTACCTTCCCCCACCCATTGACATTAACGACATTAATACTATTATCTCCTACGTTGCCTTTATTAATAGTATTAAGGATGATGTAACTACTGGTAGTGGGGGAGCAGTTACCCTCTCTGCATCCAATGGGAATATTGAAACAGGTGGTATTTACTCTTCTGCTAAAGCCAGATATGGCGACGCTGGTAATAGTGGAGCCGTCATCATAGAAGCTGCTAATGGAAGTATCTTAGGGGAGATCGATAGCAGAGCTGAGGTCAGCTTCGGAGGTAGTGGTGACGGTGGAGCAGTAAATTTGACCGCTTCCAGAGACATTGAAACAAGCATTATCTCTTATTCTTCTAGTGCCACTGGCAATTCTGGAAACGGCGGGACAATTGAGTTGACTTCCATTGAGGGCGATATTAAAGCTGGCAGTCTATCCTCATATTCACTTGTTAACTACACGGGGAATTCTAGTAACGCAGGCGAGATTACCCTTGCTGCTCCAAAAGGCAGCATTACAACTGGTGATGTATTAGCTTTTTCATCTCCATCCATATTATATGATTTTTTCCCCGCTAGTTCTGAAAGGGGAGCATCTATTAATCTCACAGCCAAAGAAGACGTGACCACAGGTTCACTTCTCAGCTATGGTGGTTCGGAGTCGGGCAACATTACCGTTAACACAACTGGAGCATTTTCTGCCGCTAACAGTATAATTTCGACGACTACAAATGGTCCGAGTAGGAGCGGTGATATTGAGATTCGAGCCAAGTCTGTCGCACTCACTGATGGAACTCAAGTATCCACTTCAACAACCACTCAAGGTAAAGGAGGCAATTTATCAATTATCGCTCCTGATTTTGTGACTCTCAGTGGTTCGAGTCCCGAAATTGTTCGCCTATTTTGGACTGAACAGGGCTTGTTTGCAGCTCCTGGCTCTAGTGTCAAACTTAGCGGCTACATTCCTCCCCTAGACTTTTCACGTCAGTTTGGCGAAGTTGCATTCCCTACAGGAATATATACGCAAACCTCTGGACAAAATAGTGATGCAGGTAATGCGGGTACAATCAACATCAAAACAGGAGAATTACTCGTTCAAGACCGAGCAGTTATTGCTGCTACAACCTTTGGTAGCGGTGATGGAGGTGATATTTTTGTAGAAGCAAATAATATTAACGTTCGTAATGGCTCTCTTCTCAGTGGTGTGGGACCACAAGCCGCAGGTGACAGTGGAAAGATTGATATCCAAAGCCGTTTCTTGAATAAAAGCAGTTCCCTGGATCTAAGTGAGCAAGGGGTTTTGCAAACACTGACCTTGGGAGGAGGAAAAGCAGGTAGCATCGAGATTGCTATGGACTCAATTTCTGTTACCAATGAGGCTCAAATCAGTGCTAGTACTTTAGAAAAGGGTAAAGCTGGCAATATTGAGATCGATACTCCTCAACTAATCATAGATCGCGGAGCCTCTATTTCTGCCTTTACCGAAGCCAGTGGAGACAGTGGTACTATTACCGTCAACGCTCCCCAAGCAGTCCTTCTGACAGAGAACAGTAAACTGACCGTCGAAACTACCAGTGCTGGGAAACCAGGAAATATTTTTATCGCCACTCCCCACCTCACCATTGGCAAAGACGCAGAAATTAGTGCCACTGCTACTCAAGACTCTACCAACACCGAAGGCGGTGGTACTATTACTGTCAAAGCCTCGAAACTAGATTTAACAGGCAAACTGGGGATCTTTGCCGAAACTAAAGGAGAAGCACCCGCTGGCACTCTCACCATACAACCAGATAACCACCAACCTGAACTGGATATTCAATTCACTGATACTGCTATTATTTCTTCCTCAACCACTGCCAGTGGTAGTGGAGGAGATATTAACCTTAATGCGCCAGAAACTATTAACATTAGTGGCAAAGGTCAAGTGATAGTAGAAACTAAAGGTAGTGGAGATGCAGGTAGTATCAACATCGAAACCAAAGACTTAAATATTAGCAATCAAACCGAAATCTCTGCTTCTACTTTTAGTCTTGGTAAAGCAGGAGACATTAACATTACTGCTGCTAACTTTAATCTTTTGAAAGGTGCGGAATTGTTTACCGATACCACAAGTGGCGTATCCGCAGGAGACATTCAACTTAACATTACCGATAGTATCAATCTATCTGGTAGCAACATCAGAGCGAGTACTACTCTAGGCTCTATGGGGAATGGTGGTAATATTTTTATCGATCCTGCAACTATGATCGTTCAAGATGGAGCAAAAATAGCAGTTAATAGCTCTGGCAGTGGAGTAGGTGGAAACATAGATTTACAAGCAGGTTCTCTCACTCTAGATAAAGGTACTATTACTGCTGAAACTGCCAGTAACCAAGGTGGAAATATTAACCTGACCCTTTCAGATTTATTAACATTACGCAATAACAGTCAAATTACTGCCACTGCTGGTACTGCTGTTACTGCTGAAGCAAAAGGAGATGGCGGCAATATCACGATCAATACTCCATTTATCGTTAGCTTCCCTTTTGAAAATAATGATATTACTGCTAATGCTTCCTTTGGCAACGGTGGTCGGGTTGAAATTACTTCTCAAGGAATTTTTGGCATCGAATTCCGCGATGGAGAAACAGACTTAAGCGATATAACTGTCTCTTCGGAATTTGGACAACCAGGAGAAGTAGAAATTAATACTTCTGCCATTGACCCGACTCGTGGTTTAAATAACTTACCCCAAGAAGCAGTAGAAGCTGAAGTTGCCCAAGGTTGTCAAACAGTTGGCGGGAAACCAACATTAGAATTTTTCGATATTGGTAGAGGGGGTTTACCGCCTACTCCTGAAGATTTATTTAGTAGTGAGATAGTTATCGCTGAATGGATTTCGCTCGATCTTGCAGAGGAGAAGATACAAGCATCAACTTCAGAAAATAGTTTCACCGAGGAGGAGGTGAAAAATATGACCCTGCTCACAACCTTTGTTTGTCAGAAATAAGCTGGTCAAAATTGAATTTTATGGTCACAGCACGATGAGGAGGTATACATAAATTACTCAAAAGAACAAAATTTGCGGTTTTCTCCCTAGCGGAGCTATGTGTTGTACACACAAGTTGATTTAAGCCCCCCTAGCCCCCCAATTCTGGGGGGAATAAGAGTAATTGGCTGTTGAAAGTCCCCCAAACTTGGGGGATTTAGGGGGCAAGATCCATTGTCAAACCAAACAGATTCTGGAAGGAAAAAGAGTTGCAAGTTCCCCAATTTACCTTCAATGTTGACGAGCGACCCCGCGTCCTAAAGGACATTGTGCCCTTGTGGTATACCGCTTCGCATATCGGCGCAAGACGCAAATAAAGGCGATTCGGTCTTGCCCAGATCGGTGCCCTGGGTTCGCCGCATGTAATGCGCGAGGAAGGGGTCACAGGGGCAGAAGATTTGGGAACTAGATGAATTAAGGAGCAAAAATGAGGAAACAATGATTACATTGATGCGCTACTGCCTATACTCACTGTTAGCAGTTTTAACCAGCATGATCGATACTGGTTATCTCAGGGCACAAACTAGGGAACTTTCGCAAAATAATCCTGATTCTACTGATATTCCTCAAATACCACCACAGGATATCATTCCGCCCCCTTCTCCTCCTGCTATACCCGAAAAACCTCCTTCTTCGCCCCCATCGCCAGAAGAATTACTTCCTTCGCCTCAAATTTCACCAGAAGATATTCCCCGATTAGAAGAAACAATTACTGTTACTGGATTTAAATTTACTGGTAATACCGCCTTTACTAGCGAAGAATTAGCTGAAAAATTTACTAAAGATTTAACTAATAAAACTCTTTCCTTAAGCAGATTGCTAAAAATTGCTGCCGAGATTGCTCAAGATTATGCCGAACAAGGATATAGTACCTCTGGCGCAATTATTTCGATTCCTGAATCTACTCAACAGCAAGGCAAAGGAATGATAGAAATAAAAGTAATTGAGGGGGAACTTGCTGAGATAAAAATATTACCAGCCGAAGATTCTTTACAACTAAATTCTAGCTATATTCGTTCTCGTTTAAACTTAGCTGTATCGAAACCCCTAAATATTTATCGTCTGCAAGAAGCTCTACAATTACTGCAACTCGATCCTTTGATTGATAGTATCTCTGCTACCTTGTCCGCAGGTTCTCGTCCCGAACAAAGCATACTGGAAGTAGCAGTAACAGAAGCAGATACTTTTAATCTGCAAATTTTTGCTGATAACAATCGTTCTCCGAGTGTGGGTAGTTTTAGGCGAGGAACCACAATTACTAAATCTAGTTTATTTGGATGGGGAGAAAAATTGAGCTTTGGTTATACCAATACTGATGGTAGCAATGCTTTCGATGTTGCTTATACAGTCCCGATTAATCCTTATAACGGTACTCTCAGTTTTACCTTCAATAGCACAGACAATCAAGTAGTTGAATCTCCTTTTGATACTTTAGATCTGGAATCTGAATCTCGTTCTTACGAACTAAGTCTACGTCAACCGATCCTCCAAAACATCGATCGCGATACTCGAACTTTTGACGAGGTTGCTTTGGGTGTAAGTGCTTTCTGGCGTAACAGTGAATCTTCTATAGGAAACGACCCTTTTCCCTTATCTCCTGGTGCGGAAGCAGATGGTGATATTGGAATTTTTGCTCTGAGATTTAATCAAGAATGGACGAGACAAAATGCTGATTCAGTCTTTGCCCTTCGTTCGGAGTTTAGCGTCGGTTTAGATGTCTTTAATGCTACTACTAACGAACAGATCGAAGGAGTAGCAAGAATACCCGATAGTCGCTTTTTTGCTTGGCGGGGACAAGCTCAATATGTAAATTTATTAGCCCCAGAAACCTTATTTATCTTGCGGGGTGGCATACAGCTAGCTAATGATGCCCTGTTTGGTGCAGAACAATTTACTGTTGGCGGGTTTAATACTGTCAGGGGTTATCGTCAAGATGCCGTTTTAACTGATAATGGTTTTTTAGCTTCAGCAGAATTCCGCCTACCTATTGCTAAGGGCTTTTCAGATTCAGGAGTATTACAGATCATACCTTTCTTTGACTATGGCAAAGGTTGGAACAATTTTGACGTACCCGATCCAGATCCTAACAACTTAGCATCTTTTGGAATGGGCTTACTTTGGCAAGAAAAGGATTTTAATCTACGTTTTGATTATGGTATTCCCTTAATTGATATCGATTCACGAGATAAAACTCTACAGGAACAAGGTTTGTATCTATCTCTGCAATGGAATCTTTTTTAACATGCACCCATAAATAAAATAATTATGAAAATTATTCGTGCGATCGCTATTTTCTTTTTAATCGGTTTATTCTTAACTACAGAAATAATGCCTGGGTTAACTCAATTACCACCAGGAAATGTAGATAATGCTCAAAATTTGGTGCAACAAGGAAAAAACTATTATCAAGCAGGGTATTTTAGCCAAGCAAGCCATAAATTAGCCCAAGCTGCGGCTATCTTTGCTAAATCAGGAGAATTGGAACAAGAAGCAATTACTAGGGGAAATCTCTCCTTAGCCTATCAACAACAGGGAAACTGGCAACAAGCCCAAAATGCGATCGCCAAAAGTTTAACTCTGCTTAATTTTAAATACGATTTAGATACAGCAAAAACTTGGCAAATTCCCGATCTACCTGCAGAAAAACTGCAAATACTAGCTAAAGTAATTAATATTTATGGTCGTCTGTGGTATTTCCAAGGAAGTCCCAATAATGCTTTATCTAGTTGGCAATTAGCTACTAATATTTATCAACAATTAGAAGATAGACAAGGAATTGTTAGCAGTCAGATTAATCAAATACAAGCTTTACAAACTTTAGGACTTAATCAAGAAGCGAGAAATATTGGACAATTAGTAGAACAAAATCTTGATTCTCTGCCAAATTATCTCAAGTTCAAAGTATTACTCAGTTTAGGTAATGTTTATCGTTCTGTTGGTGATTTAACTAATTCCGAAAAATATTTACAAGCAAGTTTAGAATTAGCTAAAAATTATAATTCTGATCAAAACATCGGTAATATTCAACTTAGTCTAGCTGATACTTGGCACTCCTGGGGAAACTTAGAAAGAGAAAGATTATTGCCTATTCGCTATGAATATATTCCTTGGCGTTGCGATATTAACGATTCTTTATCTCTTGACTCAAAAAGCCAAGAATTCTACGAACGAGCTAAAAATAAGTATCGAGAGGTATTAGCAGAGGAGAGACTACCTATTACTACCACAGCAATTAAAACTCAACTAAATCTCTTAAAACTATTAATTACTATTGAGCAATGGTCAGATGCTCAACAACTATCTAGAAATATAAAACTATCTAAATTACCTAATAATAGAACCAAAGTTTATAGCCAAATTAATTATGCCAAAAATCTAGCCTGTATTAAACAACAATATTCTCCAGAAACTATCTCCTGGAACAAAATTACTCACTTAATAACAACAGCAATTCAAGATGCTGAAAAATTACAAGACAAGCGAGCAAAATCTTATGCTCTTGGCAATTTAGGTGGATTGTATGAATATTTTGCCCTGTTAGCACAACAGAAACAACAAGACAATAAAGCCCAGCAATGGATACAGCAAGCACAACAACTGACTCAAAAAGCTTTATATGTAGCACAACCTAGCCAACTACCAGATATAGCTTATCAATGGCAATGGCAATTAGGACGTTTATTAGAAGCACAAGAAAAAACACGGCAGTCTATTAATTATTATCAATCTGCTGTCCAAACTCTCGAATCCGTACGTGGTGACTTGTTAACCATCAATTCAGATGTCCAGTTTTCTTTTCGAGATAATATCGAACCCGTTTATCGACAATTAGCTCAATTACTGATAGAACAACCAATTCCTGAAAATCTAACCCAAACCCGCCAAGTTATTCAAAATCTTCAACTAGCAGAATTAGAAAACTTTTTACGCTGTAACCTTAAAAAGACTCAAGCATTGGACAAAATCGTCAATCGTCCCAATTCTACAGAGGCAGTTATCTATCCCATTATTCTCGACGATCAAATTGATGTTATTCTTAAACTTCCCGATTCTGAGCAACTGATACACCACAATACTAAGATTCCCCAAGAAGAAGTAGAACAAGTATTACAACAGCTACAAGACAATCTAGCTAAACCCCAAGGGAAAAAGAAGGTTCAAACAAATGCCGAAAAAGTTTATCAATGGTTAATTGCACCTTTTACTACAGATTTAGAAACAGCCCAAGTTGATACCCTAGTTTTTTTCCTCGATACCCCTCTAAGAAATATCCCCATGGCAGTTCTCTATGACGGCAACAACTATTTAATTGAGAAATATGCTGTAGCAATAACTTCAGGTTTAGAACTACGAGAACCACAAACTTTACAAAGACAACGATTAAACGCTATGTTAGCTGGCTTAACCGAGTCTCGCCAAGGCTATCCTCCTCTCAAAAATGTAGATCTACAATTGAACCAAATTAGCGCCGAAATTCCCAGTCAAATCCTTCTAGATCGAGAGTTTACTGTTTCAAGCTTCCAAAATCAGCTTCAATCCCTTCCTTTCCCTGTGGTTCACATCGCAACTCATGGTCAATTTAGTTCTCAACCTGAAGAAACTTTTATTATTGCCTGGGATAATCCCATTAATGTTTACGAATTAAGTAATTTCCTCAAAAGTCGTCAAAAAAAAGAATCTGAACCAATTGAGTTACTAGTTTTAGCTGCCTGTCAAACGGCTAAAGGAGATAAGCGAGCTACTCTAGGATTAGCTGGTGTTGCTATAAATGCAGGAGCCAAAAGTACTCTGGCAACTCTGTGGAAAGTCGTTGCTGATGAATCTCCTGGCACTCTCTTGAGTCAATTTTACCGAGAATTAAGCGAAAATCCTCATTTAACTAAAGCTAAAGCCCTTCGTCGCGCTCAACTTGAATTCTTGAAGGATGATAGTCTCAATCGTCCCTATTTCTGGGCTTCCTATATCTTACTTGGCAATTGGCTGTGATATTGTGTCGTTTATCGTTATCTTGCCAAACTCTAGCGAAAATAGGCTGGAATATTAAAGTGAGTGTCAACTCATGATTCAGATTCCTTGTTAATCTTCTTTGTAAAGATCGTTAACAGCATTTTCTACTTCTTTTTGATCGCTAGAATTACACTGTAAATAAAGCGATCGCCATTTTTCATGATATTTTGCCACTTGTTCCAGTTGTGGGAAGCCAGATAACATTCTTGAAGTTCAGTTTTTGTTCTACTACTTAATGATTCCTCGTTCCAGATTGTTCAGTTTTGAGGGGGTTTTGCACGACGAGCTTTGCCCACTGTACTAATGAATATAGTAGATACTTAGCTTATTAATATTGAGGCTACTAATCAATTAAAAGCTGCATAATTGCTACATCGTGCCACTGTCCCCTATAAAAACCAATTTTTTTTTGAATACCAACAAGTTCAAAGCCAAATTTCTGATGAAATTTAATGCTGCCATGATTAGCAGCTAGGATTTTTGCCACAACATGGTAATAGTTAAAAGCCTTAACCTGCTCTAATAAAGCTGTCTGTAAAGTACGTCCGTATCCCTTTTTAGTCTCAGAAAATTTAAGATAGATTGAAGTTTCACAACAAACACGATAGCCAAGGCGATCGCTATACTTCTTAATGATGCCCCAACCCACTACGCCATGATTTGACTCGGCAACGATTATTGCTTCTCTGTGGTTAAACTTGTCCACTAGATCTATGACCTGCTGTGGCGAGTATGGTTCACAGTCCATGGTAATGCCACCTTTCAAGACTGCCTCATTATAAATGTTGGCGATCGCCTGACAGTCTTGTGGTAGATATTTACGAATCTTAATTGACATAAATCCAGAACATTCTGCTAGATCAAGATTGTAATTGATCAAACAAGCCTACTCATTTAACCAACGTACTGCATCCTTAGCGTGATAGGTCAAAATCAAATCTGCGCCAGCACGTTTGAAGCTAGTTAAGGTCTCCAGAGTTACCTTCTTCTCGTCGATCCAGCCATTGAGTGCAGCCGCCTTAATCATGGAATATTCACCAGAGACATTATATGCAGCTACGGGAAGGTTAGTCGCTTCCTTCACCCGCCAGATAATATCCATATAGGATAGTGCGGGCTTAACCATCAGCATATCTGCACCCTCGGCAATATCCAACTCAATCTCTTTAATCGCTTCTGTACCGTTAGCAGGGTCCATTTGATAGGTACGGCGATCGCCAAAGCTAGGAGCAGATTCCGCAGCATCACGGAAGGGTCCATAATAAGCAGAGGCATACTTAGCAGCATAAGAAAGTATGGGAATATCCTGGAAACCAGCATCATCTAAACCCGATCTAATGGCTTGAACAAATCCATCCATCATTCCTGAAGGGGCAATGACATCTGCACCAGCTTTTGCCTGAGATACCGCAGTCTTTTTCAGTAATTCCAAAGTTGGATCG
>JAAUYH010166606.1_pt1 | contig 12408 bp, 5 predicted proteins | sample 7278061 | NCBI WGS metagenome assembly JAAUYH01 (sample SAMN14350203, study PRJNA611818) | marine sediment metagenome | isolation source: surface marine sediment (0.6m) | place: French Polynesia: Moorea | collected 2018-08
CAAATTCCCAGTATGATGCTCAAAAAGCTGTTAATCTTATTTGTCCTTTACTCTACGATAATGAGGATTTAGTTGACTGGTTGGGACACAATATATTTACTGCTACTTCTCTTTTTGTTCGGATTTTTACCGATTTATCTCAGTATCGAGAAAGGCAAAATAATACTACTAAAAAAGAGTCTAGTAAAGAAAGAGAAAGGCGTATTTTACAAGGTTTACTTTCTGAAGAACAAAGAATACGCAAGCAAGAAATAATAGACAGCCTTCAAGAATTTATTCGAGATCCATTAAACCAGCGTCAAGGTGTTAATTTAGCTAATATAGCTTTATCTGCTTTCAATTCTGACGATCTAGATGAGGTTTTAGAAGATATTGAAAAATGGCTTTTAGAATGGCTTATAAATAATCAAATTACCAGACCCGAAAAAGAACAATTAAAAAAAACAAAGAGTCAAATTTATTTTGCAATTATCGTTGCAGTATTAGATAAAAAACTGGGATTTTTAGTAGATAATTTGCCTGAAATTCGTCAATTTATCGATTCACACGACTTAAGTCAATGGTTAGTTAAGCGTCCACCTAATGATTATCTTCCAGTTATACCATCTGCACCAGTTGGTAATATTTTAGGCTTTCAATATACTCGCGATCGCAATAATAGAGGTGGCAAATTACAGTATTTTAGATATGTAGGAATAGGTCGCACTTTACTATTAAATTTTCCCACTCTTTGGGCTGTAGATAATTGGCAAGGGCCTCATACTATTTTAATATCTGGTACTAGCTACGCACCCGGAAGTCCTGCTTATCATATTACAGAAAAACCGACAGTATTATTAGAACCAAATCCAAATAATAATCGGGTTGGAGATGCAGGTATTAGGGATAGTAAATTCTATTTTAGTGCTCAACAATGGGATGGCAAAAATATAGCTATATCGGGATTAAAACCAGATCGAAGAAAAGCAGCAGGATTGAATATGGTTAAAGCAATATCTAGCAGTCGCAGAAATGATAATAATTTTCTCGATCGAGTTTTTGAAGAGATAAAAAATTTAGCAGAAAAAAACCCAGATCTTTGGAAAGATCGCCAGCGACTTTTAATAATAACTAATAGTTACGACGAAGCGGAATGGATAACAGATGGTTTAAAATCTCGTAATGAGAATATTCAAGCTTTAATTCGCGATAACGCACCGGAAGATATGACAGGTATTCCTCGAGGAAAAATTAAAGATTTGAAAGATATAGATCCTGCTGTAAAAATTCTTGTTGCTCCTTTAATGGCATTAGAAAGAGGTCACAATATCCTCAATGATAACAGGATAGCAGCCTTTGGAGCGGCTTTATTCGTTCCTCGACCGATGCCAGTACCAGATGATTGGCAAAATGTCGTCCAACAGCTTAATAACTGGGGATTAGAAAAAGAAAGAGATCGAACCCTCTACAACATAGAAGATAATTTAACAGTCGATCGCATTGGAGATATATTTTACACTCGTGCCAAAGTTAAAATGCTCGAACTTAATTGTAGAGCAATTTCTTATCAGCAATTAACACCAGAAGAGCGATCGGTACTTTGTTGGACTCAATTAGTCAGTATTTGGCAAATTATCGGTCGTTTAGTCAGGGGTGGAGTACCTTGTATAGTTCATTTTTTAGACGTTAAATTTGCTCCTTTATCTGCTAAAGAAGAAAGCGATACCGAAACTACTTCTCTTTTAATTGGTATTATTAAACAGCTAGAAAATGCTCTAGAAGCAGATAATTTACTTCCTTACAAAAGAACTTTACCTACTTCTTTATACGAAACTTTTTACAACGCATTACAAAACACTGAAGGATTAAATTATGACTAATCTTCTTGTCGGATCTTGGGAACTAAACTCAGATAAAGAATCTACACTTTATCAAATTTACGTACCGAGACAATGGCGACAAATTGCCAGCTCTTTCGCTCAACAACGAGCCAAACTTTACGGCAAAAAATATGCATCCGTACCAGTTTATTCTTTAGATTCGATCGTAGTCGCTAGTTTTTCGCAAATAGTTCAAACAGCACGCAAAGCCTGGCAAAATAACAATCTTCCTTGGTTATTTGCTAAGGAAAAGATCGACCTTTGCGATCTGCCGGAATTGATTAAAGATTGGTTGCGAGAAGAATTTTATTCATCTTTAGGAGCAGAAGTAGTTGAATCTAAATTAGAAAAACTGAATGACGATCTTTGGCAATGGGAAGACGAACCAGTTATTTATCCTTTACGACCTAATCTAGAAAATAGTTCGGAAATTAACAGTATTTTATATCGAGTAATACCGGATTTTTTAGCCGAGGAATTCTTGCAAAATCCTACTGTTATTTTTGCTGGAGAAAGCGAACAAGAACTAACATTTTATCGAGTAGTTAAACTCGATCGCGCCGAATTAATGTCTTGGCCACCTAGTCCAGTTCCTATTCAGAAAAAAGAAACAATAGATATAGAATACATTTCCTTTGTAATTAGTTTTAAATTACAAACAGTACCGAGGCGAAAATATCCCCTTGTTTATCATAAACTTTCAATTCGACGCTGGATAACAGAGCCATTAAAAAACTTTCCCTATCGAGGTACTACTGTATATATTGGCGATAATAGACGCTGGTTAGATGGAGAATACCAACCCTTTCGTTTTATGCCTGTAAAAATCAAAAAATACGGACAAGAAGCAAAATATCCGAAAGCGATCGAACGATTATTATCTAATAACGATTCTCCCTTACCAGCAACAGAAATATTAGCCCAAAATCCGCAATATAATTGGTCTGAACCTAACCAACAAAAGAGTAAAATACAAGCAGCGATCGCCTACGATTTTCGACATTATATTAAACCTAAATGTCTCCCTGGTGTTAGTCCTTTGGATTTGTTTAGTCTCGATCGAGCTATTTGCGATCGTCTTCCTGTTAATAGAGTAGGTGAAGCTGTAAAAATACCTGGTAATTTCCCATCTTATTATCCGAAAGGAGCAGCGAAAAAGAAAGGAGATAAAACACCAAAAGAGCCTAACGAACTAAATCCCATAATGCTGCGACCTAAAATAGTTAAACCTGCTTTATTTTCACAACAAAAAACATCTTTACACACTATACTCATTCTCTGGGAAACTAAAAAATGTCGAGACGAACTTATAAATGAAATTATTCAGTTACTTTCCTTATCCCAACAAGAAGAAACAAAAATCGAAGGAGAAAGAGAAATAAGAATCGATCGAAATGAGTTAGGATCTTTTTGTATCCAAACTCAGCACGTAGCAGATCTGACCCAAAATTTTTCTATAGATAAGTCTGCTAAAAATAAACAAAAATTGCGAGAAAAATTGTTAGAAGAAAGAATTAAAAATATTAGTTATTTTTTACCTAAAACCAAACAATTGAGCGGTGCTTTAATTGAAATTAGACCTAAACCCATTATTCGAGAATCAGATCCTAAATTAGCATGGCGTATCGCAGCAGCACAACAAAATTACCTCAATCAACACATTCTTGCTTTAACAAAACTCAACAAAGAAAAAAAAGAATACGTTACCAAAGATGCTATTAATCGAGTTAAAAGAGCAGTATCCGACTTGCTAAGACAATTTGGAATTTTCCCCCTAATTCCTTTAATAGATGATAAAAAAGATAAAATCGAAGCAAATACCTGGCTAACCTGCTTTTGTGTTATTCGTCGCACTAAAAAAACCAACGCTGAAAATATACCATTAACCGTTGCTTTGATGGTAAGAGTAAATCCAGTTAACTGTTTAGTAGAAGCAACAACACCATCCCTATTTCAAAATAAAGGTTGGGTATCTTATCCAGAAATGCTTCAACAGCTAATCAATTTAACCAAAAAATGGCTTCCCGACTCTGAAGAAGGGGAAAATAATAGCGAAACCAACGAAGATGACGACTCAAAAGAAAAACAGCGCGATCGAACTCTTCTCAACCAGTTTATCTGTGATTGTCTGGGAGACTGTTTAAATACCCCTATTGCAGAAGATAAATCGCCTAATGTAATATTTACCGCAGAAGCTCAAAATGCTCGGAAACAGCTAAAATGGCTGCAAAATCCTTATTTACCCTTAAACGATCTACCCGATAGTCTCAAAAATAATCTCAGTCGATCGCAAATAGAGCGTTTATCAGTGGTAAGATTGCGTTTAGAGGTAAAGAACGAAGTACCAGTAGCTATTTTAGAAGGTAAACCCGGTAGACGCATTAGCGGCTTATTTGAATGGAAAGGAGTATGTGACGAAGCAAAAAAATATTTATACCTCAGCAAAAGAAACCCATTAACAACCGAAAAATTTCCCTTAAAAGAAAATCAATCTCGACTCGATAGCGGTAGTAACTCAGCAGTAAACCCTCCCAACCTAGAAATAGCGATCGTCCACAGTCCAAATATTGAAAACGATCGACTAGCTAAATTGATTCACTATCTCAGAGATCGCTGGCCCTATTTTCCCGATTATACTTCTTTACCTTTACCTTTTCCCTTCGCGATCGCTGCTAAAGAATACGCAGTCAGTATCAGGGATACCAAAGATCTAGAGTTTACAGAAGAATTATAAAGTCTGCTTTCAAAACGCGCTTATTATTTTCGATCGGCGCGCAGCAAATAAACTTCAGATAGAGTTTTGGTATCATAGGCAGAATATCGCGAAAAATGCTAAAAGTTAATACCTAACAATTTAAACTTAAAATTCATTCTTCTGAATAGTCTTATAGATTTCAATTTTAGGATCGATAAATTTAGGACAATAACTTAATTTTCCTGCCAAATAAATAGCGCGATCTATATCTTTAATATCTTCAATTTCTTGTGCTGTTTTTTCTCCTCGCTTTTGGAGAAAATCTATTTTTGTTTCGTTCTTTTCGACGACTTTAACTCTTTTTTTGAGGCGACGGCAATCTTCTCTGGCGATTCTTTGAGCTAATTCCATTGTATATTCTTCTGCAAAAAATGATTTTTTTCGTTCGAGATCGACATCATTCAAGCCTCGAGCAATATTGATGTAATGCAAAGAGCGATAAAAGTACATTTCAAATTCTCGATCTTTTTCTTTGTTGGCACAGCCACCGAGCAAAATAATAATTAAACATAAGCCGACAATCGCTTTTTTAGAAAAGTATAAATGAGAAATGATTTTGCTAACTAAATTCACTATAATTTCGCTCCAAAATGGTAACGCGTCGCGATCGCTTTTATTTCAATTTGACGACGCGCTAACTACTAAAAAACTTTTACAGATCTAATTTTACTCCTCTAATCGAGCGATCGAGCAATTCGATCGGATGCATTAAAGTTATTTCTTTTCCTTTTAACTCCAAATGTTTTTTAATTTGTAGGGAACAACCTGGGTTAGCAGAAGCAATTAATTCAGCACCAGTATTCAATAAATTATCGACTTTTTGCTGGCCTAATTCATCGGCAACTTGGGGTTGAAGCATATTATAAACTCCGGCACTTCCGCAACATAAAGCAGCATCGATCGCCTCTTTTAATTTTACTCCAGGAATTTTTTTCAATAACTGACGAGGTTGTAAGCTAATTTTTTGCCCGTGTAATAAATGACAGGCATCTTGATAAACCATTGTCAATTCTCCTTCAGTTAAAGGAGATAGTTTTGCTGTTAATTCTATCTCGCTTAAAAATTCTTGAACGTCTTTTACTTTTGCTGCAAATTCTTGGGCTTTATGCTTATATTCGGGGTCATTTTCTAAAATATGACCGTATTCTTTTAAAGTATGCCCGCAGCCAGCCGCGTTAATTATAATGTAATCGACATCAGTTTCGGCAAAACTATCTATCATTTGTTTGGCTAAATCTCGGGCTTGTTTTTCCTGTCCTTGGTGTGCGGGTAAAGCAGCACAACAACCTTGAGTTTTGGGAATTACTACTTCGCATCCGTTAGCAGTTAAAACCCTAACTGTAGCCTCGTTTACTGGCGAAAAGAAGAGTCTTTGTACGCAGCCTAAAATCATACCAACCCGATATTTTTTTTCAGTTTGAGCTGGTATGGTATCCGGGAAATTATCTTGGAAAGAATCGAGAGTAATTTTAGGTAAAATCGAATCCATTGCGGCTAAATTTGGCGCAATTAATTTTAATAATCCCGTTGTACGAACTAGTTTTTGAATGCCTAATTTTTGGTAAATGTATAAAAGAGGTAAGAAGATTCGCAAGCGATCGGGATAGGGAAATAAATTGAATATTATCGCTCTAATAAAGTTTTCCCACCAACTACGATTTTGATTTCTTTCTACTTGAGGACGAGTAGCAGCAATTAATTTGTCGTATTCTACCCCAGAAGGACAAGTTGTGACACAAGCAAGACATCCCAAACAAGAATCAAAATGTTCGATCGTCGCGTCTGTTAATGCGGCTTCTCCTTTATTAATTGCATCCATTAAATAAATTCTGCCTCGGGGAGAATCCATTTCTTTGCCGATAACTCGATAACTAGGACAAGTTGATAAACAAAATCCACAATGAACGCAACTGTCAATTAGTTCTTGTTTTGGCGGATCTTGAGAATCGAATCCTGGGAGATTTTTATTTACTGTAGTTTTAAAGTCGAAATTGTTTAAAGAATTATCTGATGTTTGCATTATTTTTTAAGTTTGTTTGATTGAGTGCTAAATTTTTAATTTCTCTTTTAAATTTTTCCAATAAAACATCCTGGATTGAGGATATTTTCTGGGTCAAATTGCTGTTTGATTTTTGTCATAATTTCTAAAGAGTTTCCAGTGTAACCCCAAGGTTCAATTTCTTGTTTAATCTGGTTTTGTGCTGCTAAAATTGTTAGAAACCCGCGATTTTTTTCTAAATGCGATCGCATTTTTTTAATTGTATCTATATTTTCATCTAAATTTAAATAACCTAAACCGCTATTAGCTCTAATTAAACCCAATCCTGAATTATTAGTTAGTTGGGTGAGTTTATTTAATGTCTCTACAGCAGCAGTTGGTAATACCCCAATTTTGCAAGTAATAGAACTCGTTGAAGCAGGAATTCTAATTATTTTTTGCAACCTTTGCCATAATTTCTCCTCCTCCTTATCTTGGTATAAACTGGTTTTTAAATTTAAATTTTTTGCGATCGATTCTAATATTTTAGTTTGTTGAGTACAACTTTCTGCTATACTTTGAAATCTAACCATTAAGCTAGTCATATCTGTGTCAATTTCTAACGTCTTAACCAACCCAGAAGATAGTAAGTCAGCAGCAGTAGGGGTTAGAGTTGAATTGAGCAGAGTTTGAGTTGCAGTGGCGATCGCTTCATTTTCCCCGGATAATAAAATTGTTCTCGAATCTTCTGGCAGAGGATACAATCTAAAAGTTGCTTCTTGAATTATGCCTAAAGTGCCGTAAGATCCGGTAAAGAGCTTCATTAAATCGTATCCAGCCACGTTTTTAACTACTCTACCTCCAGCTTTGGCAATTGCCCCGTCAGCGCGAACAAAAGATATTCCCAATAACATATCTCTGACTCCACCGTAACGCGATCGCCAGCTGCCACTATCTGCGGTTGCGATTATGCCTCCAATGGTGGCAGTTTCAGGATAAGCCGGATCTAAAGCGAGAAATTGACCTTTATCTTTGAGAATATTTTGCAAATCTGCTAATTTCACCCCTGCTTCGACGGTAACCGTCAGATCGTCAACGGCGTGTTCGATAATGCGATCGAGTTTTTGAGTAGATACGACTAAACGAATCTCTTTTTTTAGTCCTCCCCAAGTGATTTTACTGCCGCTACCGCAAGGCATAATACTTAATTGGTGGCTACGAGCGTATTTTATTATTTTAGATAAATTTTCGCTGTCATGAGGATAAACAATATAATCGGGGAAATTTTCACTACTAATAGATCGCTCGATTTTTTCTTGCCAATTTTGAGAAATATTTTCCCATTTGATAATATCTAAATTAGAGTCAACTAAATTTTCCATTGCTGCGATCGCGCTTTTTTAAGGGTACTTTATTTTAAAAATAATACCCTTAAATAGCTACTTTCTTGAAAATTTTTCGATCAAATAGTTGATAATAGAACTTTTCTTGGCTTAATATCTGGCTTAATTAGCTTTGATTAAAACCCAATTATTGAACTTTAAATTGAGCGATATTAGCTTCTAATTGGGAAACTATTTGCAGCAATTCTTGGAAAGAAGCCGAAATTGATAAGGAATTAGAAGAAGCCTCATTGGAAATCGCACCTATTTGTGCGATCGCATTCATCACAGACTCAGCTTGTTGCATTTGATTGTTGGCTTCGCTACTGATAGATCGGATCAGTTCGCTAATTTCTGCAGTAGAGCTAACAATGTCATTTAAATTTTCTCTAGTTTCATTAACTAGATTCGTACCTTGACTGACTTGTTCGACTCCTGTTTCCATTGCTGAGGATACTTCTAAAGTTTCTTCTTGAATAGTATCAATCAGTTTTTCGATTTCTGTTGTGGCCTCAGCAGATTGAAGGGATATGCTGCGAACTCGATCGGCAACTACCGCAAACCCTTTACCGTGTTCCCCAGCACGAGTGGCTTCTAGAGACGCATTCAAAGCGAGAATATTGGTTTGATTGGCAAAAGAACTAATCAAATTAGTTACTTTAGAAATTTTCTGAGAAGATTCTCTAAGATACTTAACTCGCTTTCCTGCTCTAGTAACGGTTTTGCGAATTTCGAGTATGCTCTCTACACTTTTATTCATCGCCTTATCCCCAGATGCAACTGTTTGGTTGGCTCGGGCGATCGCCGATTCGACTTGTTGAGCTTTCAAATTAGCTGCTTCGGTAGCTTCGATGGTATCTTGAATTTTGCCTAAAGCTAGCCTCAACTCGTTCATTTGTAGCTCTGCTGTGGTAGAAAGCTCTTCAATCGAACTTTTGTTATTGTTAGCAATCTCGACTACTTGGACGACGGTATTTTTTACTTGTAGGACAATATCTTGTAAGGAGTCTAAAGTAGTATTGTAAGCTGCGGCAATAGTTCCGATTTGATCTTGAGTAACGTTAGCTCTAACGGTTAAATTGCCTTGAAAAGCAGGTTTAATCGAAGTTAGCATCTCAACAGCTCGCCTTTCTAAGATATCTTTTGCTGCTGTTTCTCGCTCTAAGGCTCGAGCCAGGTTTTCAGATTTTTCCTCGAGTCGATCGACGTATTCTGCTTGCAATACTGCTACTGCTAACTGGGAGGCAATTGCATTTAGCAATTTAACCTCTGATTCTTGCCAATTGCGGGGTGCAGAGTTTTGATAAGCAGCCAGTAAACCCCACAATTGTTCTCCTTGATAGAGGGCAAAAGTAATATAGGCTTTGGCTTGATATGCTTCTAAAGCTCTGATGTAGCAATCAGAAAAGTTGGAATCATAGATATTGTTGCTGACGCGATAGGGAATACTTTTAGTGAAAATACTCCCTTTAGTTGCTTGAATTTGAGTATCTGCGCCGACGATACCCCGCTCTGTGGCTAAATTTCTCAGACTACAAACATTAACATTTTGCTTGATTTCGGGGCGATCGCGCTGTTTCTCTAATAAAGAAACCCATTCTGAATCGTGGGATTCGGCAATAAATTCGCCGCTCCAATCGGGATTAAAACGATAAATTGCCACCCGATCGCATTGGAGTAAAATGCGTATTTCTCTAGTTGTGGTTGCAAAAATGTCATTTAGATTTAAAGATTGGCGAATTCTTGCGACAATTTTATTGAGAGTTGCTTCTCGATTTGCTCTAACTTCTAGCTTGTTAAGATAATTAATCCTCTCTCTAGCTACCCTCAATTGAATGCCAATTTCTTTAAGAGCTTCTAGCTCTTTTGCTTGCCATTTGCGAACTCCCTGGTTGTCGTATGCTCCTAATAGTCCCCAAAGTCGGTTATCTTCTGTCATAATTGGTGCAATTGCATAAGCTCGCGCTTCAAATTGTTCGAGCAACTCAATATGACAGGGTTGATGTCCGACATTATAAATATCATCGACGGCAAAACACTCGCCAAATTTGTATCTTCCACCTTGATTTTCTTGGAGGTAAGTATCTTTAACGGTGGGGATGTTTTTGATTAAACTCGACCAACCAGCACCGTAGGATTCGGCGATGAATTCCCCGCTCCAGTCTGGCTTAAAACGATAAATTGCCACGCGATCGACTTTTAAGATTTTTCTGCCTTCTCTAGTGGCAATTTGCAAAGCACTGGCTTCATCTTCTGCTTTTCTCAAAAAAGAGATCGCCCCTTTTAGTTCTTTTTCGATTTGAAAATTTTGTTCAATCCGCTCGCTCTGAAATTCTGTTTTTCTCAAAAATAGAGTTTGCTGGAGGGGAAAAATGAATTGACGGACAAATGCGATCGCTAAGTCGATTTCCGATTCTTGCCAGTTGCGAGAGCCGGAGTTTTGATAAACTGTCAATACCCCTAACAATTGGCCGTTTTGCTCGATCGGCACTGCGATATAGGCTTTTGCTTTGAGTTGTTCTAAAGCTTCGAGCCAACTGCGATCTAGGTTTTGAGCGTGGATATCGCTGACAGCGCGGTATGTTTTCAGTTCTTCCGGTTTAAAAAAATAATTTCCCTTAAATCTCTGTTTTGTGATTTGCCAGCTAGATCCTACTGATTCTGCTACTATTTGACTGCTCCAGTCGGGATTAAAAGCATAAATTAAAACTCGATCTGCTGCGAGCAAACTTCTAACTTTGCCAGCAGTTTCTTGCATTTCGAGGGACATTTCTCGATCGATACTAGTCAAGATATCTTGTTGCTCGGACAATTTAAGCGCGAATCGATCTTGCTGCAATCTCAAACTCAGTTCTACACTAATGCGATCGAGCAAGTTAATTTCATCTTCTTGCCATTGACGAGGTGGATCTTCGAGGGAACTATTCTGGGGAGCGCATTGCTGAACGACTAATAAACCCCAAACACGATCCTCTTTTTCGTAACTGCTCTCTTCTAATGAATAGCTCCGATTGACTAAAATCGGTAATGCTAACGATGCTTGGATTTGAAACTTGTCTAGTAATTGTTTTTGATAAGCACTTAATCTTTCTGCTTCAAGATTAAAAATACTGATAAATCCTTGATAGTTATATCTAGCTGCATCAGTAGAGCCAAAAGTAATACTGGGGATGATTTCGTTAAGAGTAGGAGTGTAACCGTATCTCAGCGATTCTGCGATCGTTTGGCCGCTTTGTCCTTCACTTTCAGGGTCGAAGCGATAAATACAGACCCGATCGCATTCTAATTGCTTTTGAATTGCATCTGTTGTTTTAAATAATAAATTATCTATATTTTGCGATCGACGAATTTCTTTGATAATTTGCCAAAGGCGATCGCGTTCTTGCTTGAATAATTTGCTTTTAAATTGGTCTAGTTTTTCTTTTTGCTTGTCGATATTCTTTACATTAGATGCGTTTAGACTGCTTTTGTCTGGTGTTGCGTACTTTTTTTCCATCTACTTACTTAGCTCAGATTATATCCTTGTCAAATTCGATTAAACTTATTTAATCTTCGATATCTAATTTGAAAAAAATTTTTTGAATTGAATCTCGATTTTGGTTTCGATCTAGTACATATAAATTACAAAATAAAATAAATAATTAGTAATGAATTTATTTCATTGCTATTATTGAGCCTTTCAAATCAACATTGGTAACTATAAAGTTAAATTGTAATTATTTTGTTACTAAGATTACCATCACTTTGTCACTTTTAAAACATTTTATTTGGCGCTCGCGGTCTCAACCTCGCAGTTGAGATCGATTAACTCTGCAAATCTGTTGTCAAAAGACTATAGTTATTCGCTCTATTAATTACAATTTTCGTTTGCAGAAGCGCACCGCCCGTGGCGAGGTCTCCTCGCCTATAAGGACGGAGCAAGCAGGCAGAAGGCAAGAGGCAAGAGGCAAAAAAAGTTTTGTAAATTACCTAGCGATAATAGAAACGGTATAAACTCAAGTGCTGGCGACAACAGAAAAACTTGATTGTCCGAATCTATTGCCTTCTGCCTCGAGCCGGAGGCTAATAATATTCAGGATATCGAGATAATTTATTTGTTATTGGTTGCGGTAGATGGCACAAAACAGCTTGAACTCAATCAAAAATAAACCCCAAGTTCGTAGGTGAGAACTTGAGGCTATTTCAAATCGATTTTAATTTAAGATTGAAGCATGAAACGCTCGTTCCGAAGGCATAAAAACGAGGAATTACAACTTCAATTATTGCCAGTTTTTAGCAACTAACTCAGCTAAATCAACAACTCTTTGAGAGTAACCCCATTCGTTGTCGTACCAACCTACAACTTTAACCATATCGCCACCCATAACCATAGTCAGACTAGCATCAACAATAGAAGATTCGTCAGTACCGCGAAAATCACAAGAAACTAAAGGA
>JAAUYH010049425.1_pt1 | contig 12407 bp, 11 predicted proteins | sample 7278061 | NCBI WGS metagenome assembly JAAUYH01 (sample SAMN14350203, study PRJNA611818) | marine sediment metagenome | isolation source: surface marine sediment (0.6m) | place: French Polynesia: Moorea | collected 2018-08
CTGCGATGATGCGGGTCTTGCCCATGCGCTTGGCGAGCAGGATCTGCCCGATGCAATTGTTGATCTTGTGCGCGCCCGTGTGGTTGAGCTCGTCGCGCTTGAACCACACTTGTGCTCCGTTCAGAGCCTCTGTGAGCCTTTCGGCGAAATAGAGCGGGGAAGGGCGCCCGACATAATGCTTCATCAGGTCGTCGAATTCAGCCTGGAATTCGGGATCGGCCTGCGCCGCGCGATATTCGCGCTCGAGATCGAGGATCAGCGGCATCAGCGTCTCGGCGACATAACGTCCGCCGAATTCGCCGAAATGCCCGCGATCGTCGGGCTGGGTGCGGAAGGAATTAGGTGAATTCATAATGAGTCTTCGCCGGGGATTAAGCGTTGCGCGCCGCTTCGCAGAACGCCGCGATCTTGTCCACGTCCTTCACGCCGGGCGCGCTTTCGAGACCGGTGGAGGCGTCCACAAGTTCGGTGCCGGTCGCACGGATCGCTTCGGCGACGTTTTCAGGGCCTAGCCCACCCGCGAGGCCCCAGGGGATGCGGTGTTCGAATTCGGACAGCAATTCCCAGCGGAAGGTTTCGCCGTTGCCGCCGGGCAGTTCTTTGGCCGGTGCATCGAACAGCAGCCGGTCGACGGCGCCTTCGAATCGACGAGACTTGAATAGAGTATCGCGGTCTTTCACACCAAGCGCGCGCCACGTTTCGACGCCGGTTTTCTTGCCTACCAACTCAATCCATTCGGGCGTCTCACGCCCGTGGAACTGTACGACGTCGGGCTTCAGTGTTTCGATCACTTCGCCGGTCGTCTTCACATCGGCATTGACCAGAAGCACGACTGCCTTGACGGAGGAGGGCAGAAGCTTGCGCAGTTCCAAGGCTTTGCGCATCGACACGTAACGCGGGCTCTTCTCGAAATGCACGAGGCCCACATGGGTTGCGCCCGCAGTGACGGCGGCTTCGATGGTTTCGGGGGTCGAGAGCCCGCAGACTTTGATCTCAGTTGGCATAGCTTATTCTAAAGTGTCGCCTCGATCGCGCGCGCTGCGGCTTCCGGATCGTCTGCACGGCTGATCGGACGGCCTATCACCAGGACGCTGGCGCCGGCGTCACGCGCAGCGCGGGGTGTGACGACCCGCTTTTGATCACCCGTGCCGCTGCCCTGCGGACGGAGGCCGGGGACCACGAAGAAACCATCGCGCCATTGCTTGTGGACTTGCCCGACTTCCTTGCCTGAGCAGACGATGCCGTCGAGGCCGGCTGTGTGGGCCAGTTCTGCTAGGCGCATGACCTGCGTTTCGGCACTGCCGTAGACACCTGTCGCTGTCAGGTCGCTCGAATCCATGCTGGTCAGCGTGGTCACTCCGACGACCTTGCACCCTTCCGCGGCCGCCGCTTTGGCGTCCTCCATCATTGCCCGTCCGCCGCTGGCATGAACCGTGACTATCGCCGGTTCATAGACGTGAATTGCCTGCATTGCTGCGGCAACAGTGTTAGGAATGTCGTGGAATTTAAGGTCTAGGAAGATCGGCAGGCCCATATGGGCGATCTCGTGCACCCCATGTCCGCCATGCGCACAGAAGAACTCCAGCCCGAGCTTGACCCCGCCAATATGGGCTTTGACCTTTTGCAGCAGCGATTTGGCAGGCTCTACCTGAGGTATATCGAGCGCCAGGTAAATCGGGTTGCTCATTCGCCGTCTGCATCTGTGGCTGGAGCAAGAGTATCCCCCGGCTTTCCAGAGCTTTCCGTCGGTTTATCCGCAGGTTTTTCCACAGGCTTACCAACGGTCGGATCGTGACGCTGCGCCAGTGCATTCGACTTGGCGGCGTTCTCCAGACTCCGGATACGGCGGCTCAAGCTCCATTTCACGCTGCGATGGTACAACCACATCGGGGCGAGGCCGAGCAAGAAGGCGATAATTACAAGCGCCGGAATCTTCGTTTCCAGCACCATGTTTTCCCACAGCGTCACTTCGACGGTGTCCCAGTTGAAAAACGAAAATGCGAGGATCCCGAACAGGATCAAGACCCAGACTATTGTGCGCACGATCTGCATCGGACGTGTTCCCTCTTATTCCCTCGCTTGGGGTTGAGACTTAAGCACTTTACTTGAGGAGTCTAGCGAATGGGGCAAATCGGCTTATCAGCTGAAGACCCGTTCGAAGATCGTGTCGACATGCTTGAAATGGTAGGCGAGATCGAATTTCTCCTCGAGCTCCGCTTCGTTCAACGCGGCCGTCACGTCCGTGTCGTCTTTGAGCAGATCCAGCAAAGAGAGGGTGCCATTCGACTCCCATACTTTCATCGCATTGCGTTGGACGAGGCGATAGGCATCTTCGCGACTGACGCCGGCCTGCGTCAGCGCCAGCAGCACGCGCTGCGAATGAACTAGGCCGCCCATCGCGTCGAGGTTTGCCTGCATCCTATCGGGGTATACCAAGAGCTTCTCGATGACGCCTGTGAGCCGTGCCAATGCGAAATCGAGAGTGATGGTGGCATCGGGCCCGATGAAGCGCTCCACGGAAGAGTGCGAGATATCCCGTTCATGCCACAGCGCCACGTTCTCGAGCGCGGGCAGAGCATAGGCGCGGATCATCCGTGCCTGGCCCGTCAGATTTTCTGTCAGCACCGGATTGCGCTTGTGCGGCATCGCCGACGAGCCTTTCTGGCCGGGCGAGAAATATTCCTCGGCTTCAAGGACCTCGGTGCGTTGCAAGTGGCGGATTTCGACTGCGAGCCGCTCGATCGATCCGGCAATCACTGCCAAGGTCGCGAAATACATTGCGTGGCGATCGCGCGGGATCACCTGCGTGCTGATCGGTTCGGGGGTCAGGCCAAGCTGCTCCGCAACATAGGCTTCGACTTCGGGGTCGATATTGGCAAAGGTCCCTACCGCGCCGGAGACTGCACAGGTGGCGATCTCGGCCCGAGCAGCGATCAGGCGCTCGCGGCATCGCGCAAACTCGGCATAGGCTTGCGCCAGCTTCAAACCGAACGTTACAGGTTCGGCATGAATACCGTGGCTGCGGCCGATGGTTGGGGTGTATTTGTGTTCTTGGGCTCGCGTCTTGAGCGCCGCGAGCAGTGCGTCAAGGTCTTCGAGCAAGATGTCGGATGCCCGAGCGAGCTGGACCGAAAGCGTCGTGTCGAGCACGTCAGATGACGTCATGCCTTGATGCATGAAGCGCGCCTCGTCGCCGACTTGCTCAGCAACCCAGGTCAGGAAGGCAATAACGTCATGCTTGGTGATAGCTTCGATTGCGTCGATCGCATCGACGTCGATCTTCGGTTCCGTCTTCCACCAATCCCACAGCGCCTTTCCGGCAGAAGGAGGCACGACGCCCATCTCTCCCAGCTTCTGTGTCGCATGCGCCTCGATTTCGAACCAGATGCGAAATTTCGCCTCCGGCTCCCAAAGAGCCGACATTTCCGGGCGGGCGTAGCGCGGGACCATTGCGGACGTTCTCCATAGGGTAGACGGGGGCGCGGCTACGGTTCGGCGATAGAGGTGTCAACATTCTGCGCCGAGCCCGCGGTGCAAACCCGAATTCTGGCGCGTTTCTACATTGCAATAGCCGGTCGAACGGGCAGACTGGGTAACGCAGACCGCGGGACTATATCGACGCGGTTCAGGGTCGCTTGTTGGAGGAAAGGAGCGACCAATGCCAATTCGTGACGAGCAAGGCAATCAATGCGATCATGTCGTGCGTTTGCACCTGCGCAGCCTCGGCACGCCGCGCGTTTCGGAATTCACCGCGCTGGCCAATGCACAAAGGACCTATGGTCCGCATGGAATCTGTATTTCGTTCGAAAGTGGCATGAGTATGCCGCAAGCGGTTGATACCGCAACGCAATGCGTCGAGCTGGTCAATGTCAATGTCGGCACCTGTTTGATGAATCAAGGATCCTTCAATCCGAGGATGACCGGCCAGCAGAACGCGATGTTCGGCATTGGCGATACGCAGAACGTCCCGCAGAACAACATATTGGCCGTCTGGGTCCAGAATGTTCGCAAGGAAGATGGGACCCGCTTGGCCGGCTGCGCATCGCACCCTGCAGATCGCGGAGCATGCGTCGTAGCGGCTGCAGGTTCGCCGTGGACGCTTGCACACGAGGTCGGACACGTACTGGGGCTCGTCCATCAAACCGGATCAAGAAACCTAATGAGTACGCCGACTTCGAGCATTTCGGCCAACCCACCACAGCTTTCGGCTACCGAGGTCGCGACCGTCAAACGCTCGCGATACTGCCAGCGCGTCTAGCCCGTGTGATGATTGTCTTCCTGTAACCGAACCGGCTAGATCGCGAATTGAGGGGCAGGAGGACAACAGGATGGCCAGCACTGCGGATGCAGTGGACACACCGCTGCAGGAGGAACGACTTTCGCCCTTCATTCGCGTTACCTTGCGGCGCTGGGCCAAGTGGTATCTTGGCGGTGCCGAACTGTTCTGGCCTTTCACCGACCTTGGCATCCGTTTCTTTATCGCGATGTGGTACTTGCGTTCGGGTCTGGTCAAGGCCTTCGACTGGGAAACGGCCGTCCTCCTCGCAACCGAAGAGTATCCCGTCAGTTGGATGGAACCCACGGCAGCTGCCGCCACAGGTCTGACAATCGAATTGGTCGGTCCGATTCTCCTGTTGCTAGGGTTCTTCACCCGACCTGCCGCTCTAGCCATGGCAACGCTTACGATCGTGAGCCAGGCGGTCTACATCCCGACCACAACGAACTTGATCATTGTCGCTATGCTGATCTGGTATGTGTTCAGCGGACCCGGAGCGTTCTCGCTCGACCGAGTTCTTTCCGGGGGGTTAAAGCAGAGCGCGTTTCCGCTCGCCAGGCCGACCATAGCCGTATGGGATTGGTCTCGCGATCACCTCGCGCCAATCATCATGGCGCTGACAAGGATTTGGCTTGGCGTTGCGCTCCTTGCTTATGCAGCAGTTTTCGAGCCTTCGATCGAGTTCGCGACCTGGTTGCCCACCACGATCTTTTCCGGCTTTCCGCACTGGATGGCCATCGCGGTTGCGGTGTTCCTGTTCCTGGGTTTCGCTGCGGGCCCGCTCTCTTACGTGCTGTTTCTCCTGATCGGCCTCTTCATGATCGCGGGCGCGCATCCAAACGTCACCCTGTTCCCGTTTCTGTACTTGGCAATCTACGAAGCCAAGGGTGCGGGCGTTCTGTCGGTCGATCGCGCGATCCTATCCTGGATGGAAAAGAACATCCTTTTCGACCGCGACTATTCGGAGATTCCGGACCGATGGCCGCATATTGTGGTCGTTGGGGCGGGGTTTGGTGGGCTTGCAGCAGTCGAGCGCCTGAAACGCCTGCCTGTCCGTATTACCCTGATCGACAAACGCAACTATCACCTGTTCCAGCCGTTGCTCTATCAAATCGCCACCGCGACCCTGAATCCCGCCGACATCGCGACGCCGATCCGGAGCCTGTTCAAGGCAGATGGCAACGTGCGAGTGCTGAAGGGCGAGGTAAAGGCGATCGACAGCGCCGAGAAGACAATCACGCACAGCGACGACCAAGTCCTGCATTACGATCGGCTCGTGCTCGCGACCGGCGCAACGCACAGTTATTTTGGGCGCGACGAATGGGGCGAATTCGCTCCGGGTTTGAAGACGATCGAAGATGGCGTGGCAGTGCGCGGTTCGATCCTCAATGCGTTCGAGCAGGCCGAAGCTTGCGTCGATCCAGCCCGGATCGAGCGGTTGCTAACGTTCGTAATCGTCGGCGCAGGGCCGACCGGGGTCGAGTTGGCTGGAGCGATTGCGGAACTCGCCAAACTCAATGTTGAACGCGAATTTCGCACGGTCGATCCGGCGGATGCGAGGGTGATCCTGGTGCAATCGGGAGAGCGCATACTTCCCGCCTTTCCGGAGGAACTCTCGGCAAAGGCGAGGCAGTCGCTCGAGGCGCTCGGCGTCGAAATCCGAACCAGTAGCCGAGTGACCGAAATCGCGGAGGAATTTGTACGGATCGGCGACGACGCGTTGATCGCAACCGAAACGGTGCTGTGGGCAGCGGGCGTCACGGCATCGCCCGCAGCACAGTGGCTGGATGCGGAATGCGACCGCTCGGGGCGTGTCGTCGTCGACGATCACCTGCGGGTGAAGGGACAGCGCGACATATTCGCGATCGGAGACACAGCCGGGAGCAACGCCTGGGAAGGAAACCCCGTTCCGGGTCTCGCTCCGGCAGCCAAACAGGCCGGCGCCTATGTCTCGCGTGTCGTCGAAGCGGAACTGCTCGACAAAGAGTGTCCCGGACCGTTCGTCTATAAGCACCAAGGGAGCCTTGCGACAATTGGAAGGAAATCGGCGGTCGCGGACTTCGGACGGTTCAAGATGTCCGGGCCATCGGCCTGGTGGCTTTGGGGACTTGTCCACGTCGGGTTCCTCACCGGCGCACGCAATCGGGTGACCGTGGTGATCAACTGGGCTTGGAACTTCTTCGCTCGCCATTCCGGAGTGCGGCTGATCACAGAAAAGACGTCGGGCTAGATTAACCCCTTCGCTCTCAGCGATACGTGACCTTCGCGTCCGATAATGACGTGATCGTGCACCGCTACACCAAGCAAGCGGCCCGCTTCGGCAATTCGCTGCGTGATCTGGATATCCGCGCGGCTCGGTTCGGGATTGCCGCTGGGATGATTGTGGACGAGGATGAGCGCGCTGGCCCCCAAATCGAGCGCCCGGCGGATCACTTCGCGAGGGTGGATGCTCGCTTCGTCGATCGAACCGTCGCCGACATGGTGATCGTCTATCAGCTGGTTCTTGGAATCGAGATAGAGCACGCGCACGCGCTCGACCGTCAAATGTGCCATGTCGATCGCCAAATAGTCGAGCAAGGATTGCCAGGATCCCAGAACCGGCCTTTGCATTACTTCGCTCCTGGCCATTCGACGCGCGGCGAGGGCGACACTCTTCAACGCGGCGGCGCTTGTTTCTCCTACGCCTTTAACCCGCTGAAGCGCGGCCGGATCGGCATTGAGCACGCCGGAGAGCGTCCCGAATTGCTTGATCAGTTCCTTGGCGATGGGTTTGGTATCGCCTTGTTTGATAGCTGCAAACAGGAGGTATTCGAGCACTTCGTAGTCAGCCAGCGCTTCAGCACCGCCCTTGAGGAGGCGTTCGCGAAGTCGCGCGCGGTGGCCGATCCCCGCAGCTTTGCTCGATTCTGACTTTGGTTCTTCTCGCGACTCGTCGCCGGTGCCAAAATCGAATGTTTCGCCGGGCTCTGGCACGCAATCTCCCGCAAACGCCTTTCCTGCCTCTGTTCATTGCCTTTACATCCCGATACGCGCAAGTGTGCGGGACTATTGGCGGCAGCCGAGCAGGATCGATCGACTGACATGCCCGAAACGGGTCAAAAGAGGATGTTCTGGCTGACGCGCTGGCGTTGGAGAATAGCGCTCGGGCTGGCGGTCCTTGTTGCGGTTGCCATACTTTCGGTTTGGCTCGGTCGGGACAGGATCGCGGGCAACCTCATCGACGAGCAACTTGCGGAAAACGGTCTCGAGGCAAGCTACAGGATCGTCTCGATCGGACCGCAGCGGCAAGTCATAGAAGACCTTGTTATCGGAGATCCGGCGGCGCCGGACTTCACCGCTGAACGCATTGTTATCGACATCGAATACGGGGTTTTCAGCGCAAGCACGGGACAGGTAGAGGTTACCGGGGCGCGCATTTTCGGCAGTTACCGCAATGGTGAGGTTAGCTTCGGTGCCCTCGATCCGTTGCTGTTAGCCGAAACCGATGAACCGGCGGGCTTGCCCGATATCGACGTCCGACTGATCGATGCGCGCGGGCTGCTCCAGACGGATTTCGGAAATATTGCCATGAAGCTCGACGGCGAAGGCAGACTGTCGGATGGCTTCGCCGGTAAGTTGGCGGCGACGGCGCCTGGCCTCGGGGTTCCCGATTGCGGCGCACAGACTGCGACGATTTACGGGGACCTGACGACGCCGGGTGGTGTGCCGAGGTTCTCGGGTCCGGTCCGCCTTCGAAACGCCGATTGCTATGGAGTGGTTGCTTCCGAAGTGGATATAGCAGCCGACCTCGCACTCGATACCGATTTTGCCGCAGTCGATGGAAACTTCGATCTTGTTGCCTCGCAAATCGGGGGGTTTGGAGTTCGGGGAGGAAGGCTCAATGGCACCGCCGGTCTGACTTGGCGGGACGGTACACTAACTTTCCAGCACGATTTCGCGGTGGAAGAATTGTCCTCGCCTTACGGCGATCTGGCTCGGCTAAGGGCTGATGGTCTCCTGCGCTCGGCCGGCGATCCGAGCCGTAGCGATTGGAGCGCGAGGATCGAGGGTGAGGAGGTCGCACTACCTCTTGTAGAGGGCTCATCCTTCTCGGATGCGCGGGCGGCCGCCGAGGGAACCCTTGCGGCATCGCTGTTGACCAAGCTGGAGAGAAATCTCCGAAGCGCGGCTCGAGGAGGCAGGATCGCGGCCGACGTAACAGTTCGCCAGTCGGAAGATGGAATCACAATCCTCATCCCGGAGGCACGCCTGCGGACGCAAGCGGACGACACGTTGGTTGCGCTGTCGCGATTCAACTGGTCGTCCACTGGGCGCTTGACGGCCAGCCTCGCCTCGGGGGGCGAGGGATTGCCGAGCATCACAGGCCGGATGGTGCAGTCCTCTGGGAGCGAACTGGTCTTGCGCGTGGAGATGGAAGAATACGCTGCTGGCGCGGACAGCCTCGAAGTGCCGCAAATGCTGATTCGCAGTCGAACGGACGGTTCATTGGAATTTGAAGGGCTGGCAGTTGCGAGCGGGGCAATCCCCGGCGGCGACATTGATCGGCTGATCGTTCCAATCGAAGGCACCTTTTCACCTTCGGGCGACCTTGCAGTAGGGCGGAATTGCGTAGGCCTACGGTTTGACGGCCTGTCCTACTACGATTTGAGGTTGGGTGCTCAATCGTTGAGGTTGTGTCCGCATGCAGATCGGCCGATCTTGGCCTACGATCAATCGCTAAGAGTGGACGCTCAATCCGAAGACCTGCTTTTGACTGGCGAATTGGCGGGGTCCCCGGTGATCGTCACTTCAAAAAACGCCCGGTTTTCCTTCCCCGAAGGCTTCTCGCTTGAAAACCTATCCGCCCGCATCGGCGCAGACGGCAGCTCGATCCGCTTGTCGGCGAGCGTGCTGGATGGAGAATTCGCAAATCAGATCGGCGGGAGCTTCATGGACGGTACGGCGAAGCTCGATCTGGTGCCCCTCGATCTCGACGAGCTCGAAGGGAAATGGCGATATGAGGACGAAATCCTGCTCGTCGATCAAGCGGCCTTTCGCCTCACTGAGCGAACGGAGGAAGGACAGTTTCCCAGGTTTGAGCCACTTCTTTCTCGCGGGGCAGTCTTGTCTCTGGACGGCAACGGAATCGTTGCCGCCGCCGAATTGCGCGAGCCGCAATCCGATAGATTGATCCTGACGACGACAGTTCGGCACGATCTTGCAAGCGGCGACGGACAGGCAGACCTTGCTGTTCCCGGCGTTGTTTTCGACGACCTCTTGCAGCCGGATCAGCTCAGTTTCCTCGCCAGTGGCGTGGTCGCCGAAGCGCAAGGCGTCATATCGGGGGATGGTACAGTCCGTTGGACGGCCGACGAGCTCACCAGCACGGGCTCCTTTTCAACCGAACGCTTCGATTTCGCAGCAGCCTTCGGACCGGTAAGCGCCGTTCGGGGGACGATGCGTTTTTCGGACCTGTTGGCAATCACGACGGAGCCAGGGCAGGTGCTCGAAGTCGGCTCGGTCAATCCCGGTATAGAGGTGCTCGCGGGACGGGTCGTGTACGATCTGCGCGACGGGCAGGTTCTCAATGTCGAAGACGCCAGATGGCCATTCATGGGCGGTGAACTCATCTTGAGGCCCGTAACCTTGGACTATGGCGAACCGGGAGGCGCGCGCTACGTATTCGAACTTGTGGGCTTGGACGCTGCTACGTTCGTCACGCAAATGGAGCTTACCAACCTGGGCGCCACAGGCACATTCGACGGCACTATCCCCGTCGTGTTTGACACTATCGGCAATGGCCGGATCGAAGGTGGACTGCTGATCTCGCGCCCACCGGGCGGCAACGTCGCTTACATCGGGGAACTGACCTACGAAGACCTTGGCGCGATGGGCAACTACGCGTTTCAATCGTTGCGATCGCTCGACTATTCCCAAATGAGCGTCGGGCTGAACGGTGATCTCGCCGGCGAAATCATCACCAATTTCCAATTCGACGGAATCAGCCAGGGTGAGGGAACCACCCAGAATTTCGTGACCCGGCAGCTCGCAAAGCTGCCGATCCGATTCAAGATCAATGTCCGGTCAGAAAACTTCTACGAACTGTCGACCGTGGTCCGTTCGTTCTTCGATCCCGAATATCTCGGCAATCCAATCGATCGCGGATTGTTCGAAAATCGCGACGGTGTGCTGGTGCCGCGCGGATCCGAACCTTCTCCCTCACCACCCGATCCCGTTGCGCCGTCCAATGGCAATAAGGCGACACGGCAAGATGAATCCCCTGTTCAACCTCCCGAAAGCGAGGAAATGCAATGACAATGCTGAAATTGACCGAACCAGTGCGTACCGCCAGACATCGCAACGGGCAGCATGTGGGGGTTCAGGTGCAAAAAACCGGATTGATATGTGCAGGAGCGATCATGGGGCTGACAGGCTGCATCAACGTTTCCGCGCCTGAGGAGCCGATCGTGATCGAGCTGAACATCAATATCCGGCAGGAAGTGATTTATCGGCTGGCCGAAGATGCGGCCAACACAATCGACGAGAATGCGGATATCTTCTGATCCGGAGATTCGCCGAGCGTTCAAAGGGGAATGAGAATGACGAACGTGCGCCATATCCTGCTTGTTGCCGCTGCCGGCGCAGCTACGGTCGGTGCGGTTGCCGTCCCCGCGCTTGCTCAGCGCGACCCGGCCTACGCTGCTGCTCGGGCCAACGGAACCGTCGGCGAACAGCCAGACGGCTATCTCGGCATCGTCGGGCAAGCGACGCCCGAACTGCAGCGTTTGGTGGACGATATCAATATCAAGCGCCGCGCTGTCTATTCGCGCAAGGCACAGGAAAACAACGCGACTTTGGAAGCTTACGCGCTCACTGCCGGCTGTCAGGCCGTTGCACGAACGACGCCAGGCGAGAAGTATATGGCCCCCGATGGGACGTGGATGACACGCAGCAACTCGCCGCCGGTGCGCGATCCGCGCTGTCCCTGATTGCATCGATAGTTCTCGCAATCGCACGATCGAGTGCGTATTCTGCACGCCGCTGGAGTTGACTTGACTCTACCCCCCTTCTAAGGGGTCCGCGCCCTCGGCGGGCACTTCATTGCGCGTGCTTGCAATCCATCATACGGAGACCGGCATGAGCGACGAAAAGCCCGCACGGGAACCCATCGCCGAGGATGCGCGGATCGACGCGCTCGAAGAGCGGCTTCAAGCCGCACGCGAGCGCGAAGAGGAGCGCAACCGGCCAAAGGTACAGGGGACCGACGCGAATTATCGCAGCGGGAATCGTGTGCTGGCGGATCTTCTCGGCGGGATTCTCGGCGGTAGTGTGATTGGCTACGCATTCGATGCGTTGGTCGGTACCACGCCCTGGGGTCTGTTGGTCGGCTTGTTCTTCGGAATTGGCGTCGCCTTCAGGAACATTATTCGTGCGGCGAACTCTCGCCCTGAGGACCGGGAATAGGTCCGTCAATCGGGGCGCGTTTCTAATAGGATATCAGGGACCGACAACGTGGCAGCCGAAGAAGGCAAAGTCGATCCGATGAAGCAGTTCCAGATCGAGTCGATCGTGGACTGGGAAATCGCTGGCTTCAACATCGCATTCACCAATTCTGCGCTGTGGATGGCAATTACGGTCGTCCTGCTGTGGTTCTTCGTCTATGGCGGCATGAAGCGCGAGCTTGTGCCGGGCCGCTGGCAAATGGCGGTGGAAACCTTCACCGGTTTCATCGACGATATGCTCGAAGCTAATATTGGCAAGGAAGGGCGCAAATATGTGCCCTATGTCTTCAGCCTGTTCATGTTCATCCTGTTTGCGAACCTTCTGGGACTGCTGCCGATCGGCGTGCTGGGTCTCCATCCGTTCACTTTCACCAGCCATTTCACTGTCACTGGTGTTCTCGCGGTGATCAGCTTCTCGATTGTTCTGATCGTCGGTTTCTGGAAGCACGGGATCAAGTTCTTTACGCTCTTCGTGCCGCACGGAACTCCGGTCCCGATGATCCTGCCGATCGCCTTGATCGAGTTCTTCTCTTTCATGATCCGTCCGTTCAGCCTCGCGCTGCGCCTGTTCGTGGCGATGATGGCGGGTCACGTTCTGCTCAAAGTGCTGTCGAGCTTTGTCATCGACGGCCTCAATTTCGGAATCGGCA
>JAAUYH010148862.1_pt1 | contig 12407 bp, 7 predicted proteins | sample 7278061 | NCBI WGS metagenome assembly JAAUYH01 (sample SAMN14350203, study PRJNA611818) | marine sediment metagenome | isolation source: surface marine sediment (0.6m) | place: French Polynesia: Moorea | collected 2018-08
CAAAGGTTTAACAAGTTTCAAGATTATAAAATCTTACAATGATTGAGTACTGAAGACTCTCCTGCTGCTGCTGATCTCAAAGAGTTATTTACCGAAAATTCGTCAAACACCGAATTCTAAAAATTTTTGCTGAAGCAACAGGAAATAATCGCGTTTTTTTACCCTACCCTCTTTTTCCTCTCTTTTTTCTTAAAATTGCCAAGTCCTGTGTTTATGATTTTGCTACACCATCGATATGACAATCAACTATGCTTTTTACAATGAGAAGCTGGGAGTTTAGAATTATTCTTCAAATACGAGAGGAGCTGTGGAGAGAGATTTTTTAAATTCTTCGAACTCACTTTGATCCATATATGGAATATTTTTCCTTAAAACTGGTATTTCTTTTGATTTTTCCAAGCTTTTGTTTGTATAAATAGCAATAAAAGTAGTAATAGCTAGTACAGCAAAAGATAGATAAATTAATTTATTCAAGATGACTATTGTCATAGTATTTTTTTTGATATTTCAATAGGTCATACAGAGAAGATTATCAGTAATTGATTTTATTGCAAATAACTGAACTATTTTAAATAATTCTCTTCTAATATTATAAAAATATAATAGACTCGACTGTTGTGATTTGGATTCTGCGATCGCTTAAATCATTACGCATTCAGCAACGCCTAAATATAACACCCATTCAAAAATCTTAAAACCTTTGACTTCCCCTCCTCGGAGGGGTTAGGGGTTGGTGACTTTTGACTTCCGTGCAGCGGTACTAGTGCAAAATCAGGAAACATTTTGTGTAATGAGTCAAGTCCAGAATCATAAGTCTTTTCATCTTATTTCACAACATCTCTTTTGTATTCACACTAGCAAGTGAGTTGCTAAATTACCTATCATTTAATTAAACAATAAACCTCGATTCTCTAATTTCTCGAATTTTTTATGAATAATTCCACAGCAGAACAGTTACAAAGAGCGATCGCCTCTTCTAAAAACAATGTCGATTATCTAGAAATTCGTGTTGAACAAAGTGAAGCTACTAGTTTAAGTTTTCGAGGTGCGCAATTAGATGGAGTGGATCGGGGTTTTGCTCTTTCGGGAGGAATTCGAGCTTGCGATCGCGGAGGCTGGAGTTTTGTTACTTTCAATGGCTTAGAAGAACTCAATAGCAGAATTGAAGAGGCAATTTCCCAAGCGAAACTTGTTGGTCAAGAAACTACTCAATTAGCAGCAACTGAACCTATAGAGGATAGAGTTACAGTCAAGTTGGCTAGGGATCCCCGCGGAGTTTCCTTGGACGATAAACGAGAATTACTCGAAGCTTATAATCAGTTAATCCTTGATTATGATCCGCGAATTCAGACTACGATGTCCAGTATTAGCGATCGCTTTGCTACCCAATATTTTGTCAACTCAGTAGGCAGTTGCATAATTCAGGAAAGATTAGATATTTCAGGAAGATTTGGTGCGATCGCTAGAGGAGAAGATGGCATTGTCCGTCAGGGGTTTGAATCAGTTCATTCTCGCAATGATTTTAATGCTTTAGTCGGCATCGAAGACCGAGTTCTTGGCGCAGCCACCAGAGCGGTTAAGCAGTTAGAAGCAACATCGGTACAAGGTGGTCAATATACAGTTATTCTTGATCCTTACTTAGCGGGAGTTTTTATTCACGAAGCTTTTGGTCATCTTTCTGAAGCCGATTTTGTCTATGAGAATCCTCGGATGCAAGAATTACTAACTCTAGGTAAACCCTTGGGCATTGAGCAACTTAATGTTATTGATGATGCAACTCTAGAAAATTTACCAGGCAGTCTGAAATATGATGATGAAGGAATACCAGGACAACGGAAATATCTGATCAAAGATGGAATTTTAACGCAACGCCTCCATTCCCGTGAAACAGCAGGCAAAATGCATGAAACTCCCACAGGAAATGCTAGAGCCATTCGTGCCAATTATCCTCCCATTGTTCGGATGACCAATACCGCGATCGAACCTGGAGATACTTCTTTTGAGGAAATGTTAGGAGGTATTACCGAAGGAGTCTATGCCGTACGGATGTTAGGCGGACAAACTAATGGCGAAATGTTTACCTTTGCTGCTGCTGAAGGCTATATGATTCGTGATGGAAAAATTGCTGAACCTGTAAGTGATGTTACTCTCTCAGGTAATGTGTTTCAAACCCTCAAAGATATAGAAGCGATCGGTAATGATACTCTATACGTTAATGGTGGTTGTGGTAAAGGAGGACAAATGCCTCTTCCCGTAAGTGTTGGCGGACCTCATGTGAGAATTAAAAATGTTGTAGTTGGCGGTAGATAATTAGGGAATAGTCCTGACGACTCCCGCGCTTGCCCTTATTATACCGTCTGATATGATCCCACCTCCCTAAATCCCTCCTTTTAGGAGAGACACAATTGTATCTCCCACCTCTCTCTACCTGTCTCCTTAAAGGAGAGAGAACATATGGTCTTTCCCTGTAAGGGAAGGTTGGAAGGGGTGGGGGGATTATAGAAGGATGGGAAGGGACGAATGGGGGTTCTCTTGCGCCTCACTTCGATGCCAGGTTGATTTAGGCTTACAGCCAAAGTCAGATCGCAATTAACTAGAAGTATTGGAATAGATGAGGTGTTGCCAGGTTTGAAAGCATACTTGTATGACAGAAGGCATAGGGCAGAAGGATTTGAGCCTAATCAGGAAAAGTATACTTTTAGAATCAGATTTAGCATCAAAATAAACTTAATTGGGTAGGAGTTTCTGTCTGATTAACGCTGGTTGGCTTAATGGTAAATAAACCTCGTTGTTGAAGCAAATCCTCTAAGTAATAAGCGGTTTCTGGCGATCGCTCTTCGAGGGGACAATGAACAAAGAAATATACAGTTTTTCCTTGGCTTACCCAATTTTCAATTTGATTTACCCATTCTTGTAGATAGAGTTCGTTATACTTTCTTTCAGGATGACTAATGAATCTTACTAAAGCGCGATCGCTTGTAACAATGGGTTGCAAAGGTACATTGGGTTTACGTCGCGAAGAATTGACTTGAGGATCATCAGGAGAATTATAAATTGGACGAGTATCAAGAAGTACTCTAGTAATATTTAATTCTCTCAACATCTGGTTTAGTCGGTTGGCGGTCACTTCTTTAAACCATTCTGGGTGACGAACTTCTACTGCCAGAGATAAATTCTTTTGTTGGCAAGCAATCAAGAATTGCTGTAAATCATCAAAATAATGGGGACTATAACTAGGAGGTAACTGAGCGAACACTATACCAGCGTGTTCTCCCAATCCTTGTATGATTTCCAAGAAATTTAAAGCAGCAGTAATATTTTGTTGTAATAAACCCTGGTGTGTAACTTCTTTCGGGAATTTAGGGCAAAATTTAAACTCGGTCGGTGACTGTTGAACCCATTTGGCTATTGTTTTCGGTTGCGGAACGGCATAAAAGGTGGTGTTACCTTCTACGGTGGCAAATTTCTCGCTATAGAGACGGAGAAATTCACTAGGCTTCGTTTTGGCAGGGTTAAACTAAGCCGTCTCGTCGCCGAGACGACTCGTCTTCAGAACCGTGCATGAGACTTTCACCTCACACGGCTCCCCTCTAATTAAGCTCTTGTTACGAGTACCAGTTAGACCAAAGTAGGTAAGTTGTTTTCCCATATCCATTTTGATTTATCAAATTGTTTATGGAATTCTTTATCAACTTTTTCCTTTTCTTTTTGGGATTTGTATCTATTGATGATAGTTAAATCCTTTTTGGTCTTGGAGTCATGGCAATGTTTGTGTAGTAGTTGGAGGTTATCTTTTAGGTTATTACCTCCTGCTTTCGTAGGGGTAATGTGGTCTTCTTCGATAATATCTCCGTGTTTAAATGTTAAATTACACCAGTTGCATCTTCCTTCCTGTTTCTTGAGTAATCTTGCTATTTTTGTTTTCATTTCTGGGTGTTTACCCATTCTTGAAGACCAATAGTGAGTATTACCGTCGTATGGACTGGCGTCATTTTTTACTTTTGTGTAATTAATGATTTTTGTATCTGAGTGCATGGGAAGGATAATCCATGAATTATCTTCTTTGCATCCGAATCGCCAGTTGTTGTTTTTTATTGTGTGCCAATATTTGTTAACTACCCATTTTTTCCCTTTATTAGGATGCCTTCTTAGGCTCCATCTATATAGTTTGTTAAAGAGAAGGAAGTTCAGTTTTTTGAACGTCCTAGAGCTACATACTGTTTTATAGTAATTAGTCCATCCTCTAATAATAGGAGCTAATTTATTGATTAGTCCTTTCTGCTTTGCAGATTTGAGGTTATTAATTACTTCGACCAGTTTTTTGTAATGTTCTTTAACTTTTTCTTTAGATGGTTGGATGATTGTTTTGAATCCTAATTTTTTTCCGTGGGTATTTTTACCTGAGTGGTGTTTACCTACAGGGAATTGTCTGATATTGAACCCCAAGAAATCGAACCCTGGTTTGGTATCTTTTATGGGATACAAAGTGTGGCATATTTTGGTTTTTTCTTGGTTGAGTTCTAATCCTGTTTGGGATAACCATTCTTCAATTATCTGTTTGCATTTTGACAAAATATTTATGTCTTCATGTAGGATTATGAAATCGTCTGCATATCTGATAAGCGATAGAGATTTTTTGTTGTCTCTTTTATTTCCTTTCCAGGATGCAGCGTATTCTTTTATGATTTCCTCCATGCCATGAAGGGCAATGTTGGCTAAAAGGGGGGAACATACGCCTCCTTGAGGTGTTCCTTGGTTTGGGAATGTTGTACTTCCGTTTTCAAGGATTCCTGCTTTCAACCAAGCTTTTATCTGTCTTCTTGCTTTGGGAAAAGTGTTAATTTTCTCCAATAATTTTTGGTGGTTAATGCGGTCAAAACATTTACTAATGTCAGCGTCCAAAACATATTTGGCTTTTTGTTTTATTACAGTTTGAATTGCTGATATAGCGTCGTGGCAGCTTCTTCCTGGACGGAAGCCGTATGAATTTGGTTCAAAACGTGCTTCCCATTCGGGTTCTAAAGCTGCTTTGACTAGAGCTTGTATAGCTCTGTCATGCATTACAGGTATCCCAAGAGGTCTTAACTTGTTGTTAGATTTAGGTATCCAGACTCGACGAACGGGTTTGGCTTTGTTTTCTAACTTTAAGTTTTTGGTGAGGGTTATACGTTGCCTTGGGGATAGTGATTTGATACCATCCACTCCCGCAGTGTTTTTCCCTTGGTTATCTTGAGATATTTTCCTTACCGCGAGTAGTTTGGCATAGTGTGAGTTTAGGAGGGTTTTCTGTAGTCTGCGTAATTTTTTAACATTGCCATTTTTACTGGCTTGATAGATTCGCTTTTGGAGCTTAAATACAGATTTTTCGACTTTTCGCCAATTAATCTGATTCCATTCCACTGTATTCAATTTTGAATCAGTATTAGACATATTTACTCTTACTTGTTCAACTATCTTCTTAATTAAAGTCAGTACGTTAGCATATCCTTGGCATTACACCATCCATTATTGGGATTTCTCGTCATTTCGAGATAAGGCTTTCGCTTTTTACTGAATCCTACTCCCGTTACAACCTCTAATTAGAGAGTTTGCATCTTGGTTGATTACTTAATAATAGTTTTTATTAAGAGTTGTAACGGGGTTTCCTCGTTCCAAATATCCGTTGGTTTGACCCTTTAGGGTGTGGTTCTTCACCAGACATACTAGTGTTGAATTTGAACTTTTATATTTCAAATTAGTAGTTATTGTCTTTACCATTTTGGTGGTAGCCTATCAGTCCTTTTGGCTACTTAGGCATTATGATGATTTCACCTTTATCCTCTATTCCGAGAACTCTAAAAGTGTTGGGAATAAGACGCATCACCTTATTCTTTCTGTTAGTTCTATTGCCTTTTGGCTACAGCTTATCAGTCTTTTTAGCTGTTTTTACTTAACGGAACTTATGGATACTTCGCTATTTGCTACCCATAGGTGTCTTGCTTGCGGGAAACCAGATAAGACTTCCGGTCAGAACCGCTTTCATTCCCGCTTTACCGATTGATGACCATTCGCTACAGTAGGGAAAGTGCTTTTACCGCCAACACCTGCGGAGTGGGACTTGCGATTTGGTTGATTGTATCCAGCCTTAATTATAAGGTTCGCGCACCCACACGGATATTTAGTTGTCATGGTTCTGTTTTTGACTTGTCAGTATTTCTGACATTTAGTCGGTTCCATGCTAGTAGTCCTCGTATTTAGTTAATACGTTTATACTAAACGAGTCGCACATAAAAGTTACCTAGCCAACCTTTATAAGACCATACTGCACAACCTAAATAGATAGCTGCGTTTTGTTTTTGTTGATTAACCATATTATGAAAGTGTCCAAACAGGTTAAGTACAGTTTTAAATCTTAATCCTAATGAACAATCAATTCTACTCAGATGAAATTAAGCAAATTCTGCAAGAGCTTTCAGATCCAGATCAGTACAGGTGGCAAGATGTCTTTAGCCTTTTTGACAATTACAATTTTAGAGTAAGTAACTTTGTCAACTACAAACGTTTTCTTGCAGTAGCTACTATTTGGGGATCTCTTGGTCTTTGGAAGTTGTGTGAGTGAATTTGTATTAGTCTAACGCCATGACTAAAGATGCCGAATAGTTTTAACTTCCGCAATTTGCTGGTTCAGCCAATTAGAAAACAAATTGTCAACAATTTGGGAGCGCAGTGTGTCATCCAATTGCGGTTTAATAATCTCCTCCACTAAAATCAAGTGCACTTCTGAGTTGGTGATGATCGGTTCTATTATCTCAGGGGGCTTAGCAGCAAAAACAGCAGCAGAAATCGACCGTTTCATATCTTGACGATGAACTATTCCTCTATACCCACCAGTGCGTCGTAATTCTGGCTCTTGGATGTATTCGTGGGCAACATCATAAAAACTCATTTCTCCCTCTTGAATGGCATAGAAGATTTCTATAGCTAAATCTTCATCATCCAAGACAACTTCATTGATAATTGCACCCAGATAATCCAACTGATGCTCGAAAAAGTAAGCTTCGACTTTATCTGCAAATAGGTGTTGAGCTAACTTATTACTGATGGAGCTGATATAGATATTTTCTTCAAAATCATCTAAAGATAGACCGTGTTTTTCTAACCATGCGGTGGTTTTATCTATACTATCGAGTTGTTTCGTTAAACGTATGCGATCTGCTTCTTGCTGAAGTTCTTCTGTCTCTACTTCGATGCCCGCTTGTTCTGCTGCTGAAGTAATAATCTTGCGGGCAACAATTCCTGAGATGAGTTCCGGAATTTTCCACTCCAGCTTGACTTGGTGCAGAATATCTTCTCCGGTAATAGTCATCGCTTGTGACATGGCTATATTTTTAAAAGGAGTAATCAATAAATCAATAACGTGACGCTGGCGGACAATTACCTCCGCGGTTACTGTATCTCCAGGACGCAAAGGAATACATTCACTCTTGCTGGGAATACAGTCTCGATCTAGTTCAATTTCCAACTCATAAGTAGCTACACTACCTTGTTCGCTTTCCGTCACCTTGGAAGTAGGAGAAATATCGACTAATTCTCCTTCTAAGACTCCATAATCTTGAAAAGGATAAGCATCAAATTTGATTTTTACTCTTTTTCCTTTCTCTAGCGAACCACTCTCACTAGTTGCTATTTGCGCTCGAATTACCAAAGGTGAACCCTCTGGGGCAATCTCTGCGATTGTTTCTCCTGGTTGTACTACTGACCCTTTACCTTGAACGGGTAACTGAAACACAACTCCATCTATAGGAGCTCTGATTACCCTTTGCTTTAACTGCAATTGTAAAGATGCAATCTTGCTGTTAGTTTGAGCAATTTCTGTCTCAAGAGCAGTCATTTCTCGCGACCAATTATTTAGTTGTTCCTGACTCTTTAAGATAGCCAGTTTCCCGGAATGAAGCAGAGCCGTATAGCTGGCTTCTTGCTCCCGATAGCTAAGGAGAGCTTGCTCTATTTCCGATTGTGATTGCTGAATAATCTTCTTATTATTGCTTTGAACTTCTTTTAGTTGAGAATGTGCATTATCGATACTCAATGAAGCTTGACTCAGCTTTTCTTGGTTTTCTTTGACAACTTTTTCTGCTTCTAAGAAATGCTCTTCGGTAGTATCACTATTTTCTTCGGCATTTTGGTAACGCAGTAATTTTGCTTGGGCAGTTTTTAAATCAATATTAGCTATTTTATAGGCAATATTGCTATATTTAATCGCTTGCTCTGCTTGCTCTACTTTGGCCTCCCACTCCTGTTTATGTAACTCGTAGAATGTAATGAGATATTGAAGATTCTGTTTCGCTTGATCTATTTGGATTTGTTTTTCTGACTGTTGAGCTTGATTTAGTTGCTTCTGGGTATCGAGTGCAATTCTCAATTGGCTATCGAGCAATTTTAATTGATTTAGGCGATTTTGTTGTCCTTCTAAGAGGCTCTGTTGCTGTTGAAGTTCAGCATTAACTAAGTCCGATTTTAGTTCTACTAAACTCTGTCCGGCTTTTACTTTATCCCCCTCTTTAACATTAATTGCCGCTACTTCTTCTACCACTGGCGCCTCTAACATAATCGTTTTCTCTTTAGGCTCTAGTCTTCCTTTTGCCGTACCAGTTTCATCTATTTTAGATAGCATCGCCCAGGGTAAACTAATGCCTAAAAACATTATGAGAAAATAGAGAAAACTCCGCGTCCAAACCTGTGGCAGAGCATCGAGTAGTTCTTGCGTAGCGTCAGACCAATCATCGTAAGGATTAGGAACATATAATGTTTCCTCGTAGCAATAATCTGCGACGGATTGCTTGGGGACCATTCCATTTAAGGGGTTGCTACTAGACATATGACATAAATAGTCTTTTATAGTTTTTATAAAAAATTTTGCTTTATTTTAAATGTTAAATGAATACTAGTATTTCTCGATCTAACATTTTGTCATGTCTTTTTGCCTATCTTTAAATCCACCTACTAAAAACCTAAACATAATCGATCAGATTTAGGTTTGGGACTTGGTGACTTACTTGTGTTAGGATTGGCAGCTTGGAGGAGGCTAAATCTCACGCTATAGTAAAAGCGTAACGATAGTCAAGCTTTTATTTGGGGTTGGGAGATGTCATCTGCTGCTGATTGAGATAAAAATAATGCCCTCGCCTATTCATTAATTGTTCGTGAGTTCCACTCTCAATCAAAATTCCCCTATCCAGTACTAAAATTAGGTCAGCTTTCCGCACTGTAGAGAGACGATGAGCAATAACCAAGCTGGTCCGATCTTTGAGAATAGTATTGAGATTGGTCTGAATAATGCGTTCGGATTCTGCATCGAGGTGGGAAGTTGCTTCATCTAAAATCAACAAGCGCGGATTCCCTAACAAGGCACGAGAGATCGCTATACGCTGTCTCTGCCCCCCAGACAACATTCCCCCACCTTCTCCAATCTGGGTATCATAACCCATGGGCAGTTGTTTGATAAATCCATCGGCCCCCGCCAGTCTAGCCGCTTCAGTAATTTCTGCCAATGTTGCAGCAGGATGACCAAGGCTGATGTTTTCCCCAATTGTAGCGCCAAACAGAAACGTATCTTGATCCACCACACCAATTTGCGATCGCAAAGACCGCAAAGAAAGACTGTTGATATCATGTCCATCAATAAACACCGTGCCATCTGTAGGGGGATACAGCCCCAAAACCAACTTGGAAACGGTTGTTTTCCCTGAACCGCTACGACCCACCAGCGCGACCATTTGCCCTGGTTTCGCCTCAAAACTGAAATTTTCCAGCACATTGATCTCACTATCTGGGTGATAGCGAAAGGTGACGCGCTCGAAGCAAATATGACCCTGAAGTTGGGGTAAGATTCGACGGGGCTGACCCTGGAAATCTTCTTCTGGTTCTGCTTCGAGTACATCATTGATGCGCTCCATGGAGATCGCTATTTCCTGTAGCTCATTCCAAACTACGCTCAGCCGGTGGAAAGGACTGATCAAATTGCCCAAGAGCATATTAAAAGCCACCAGTTGCCCAATAGTAAGCTGGTTGTGAATCACTTGCCATGCTCCAAACCAAAGCAATGCAGTTCCTACCACCGCTTCAATAGTGTTGCTGAATATTTCGATCCGATTGCTAATAACTAGTCCTTTAAACCTAGTCTTAATCTTCTTATTTAACAAGCCTTCCCAATGCCAGCGCACTGTCTGCTCTACAGCGCTAGATTTGATGGTGCGAACACCGCTAAGCGCTTCAATCAGATAACGATTCTCTTTAACGCCTGCTGCAAAGATTTCCCGTGAAATTCTCCTCAGGAAGGGGGTAGCAGTCAATGTCAAAAGAAAAAATGGTGGGACAATTACCAACGCTAGCAGAGCCATTTTCCAACTGTACCAAAACATCAAGCCCAAATAGATAAAAACCGTCAGTAAATCCAACACGATGGATAGAGCTTCACCGGTAAGAAAGCGTTGAATTTTTTGATTTTCCTGTACTCGCGAGATAATGTCTCCCACATAACGAGACTCGAAGAAACTTAAGGGTAATCTAAAAGTATGGTTGATAAACCCGACAATTAGCGCCTGGTCTATCTTATTCGCCGTGTGCTCCAGAAGATATACTCGCAGACCAGTCGTAGCTACACTGAACAGTCTAAAAATTAGCAAACCCAATCCGATCGCGGTTAAAGTTATTTCAGAGCGCTGGACTACCACTCGGTCTAAAAGAATCTGAGTAAACAGTGGTGTAATCAGTCCAAATATCTGGATGAATACCGAAGCTAAAAATATCTCCAGCAATATCAATGAGTGAGGTTTCACCAACTCCAAGAATTGCCAGAATCCAGTATCATTCTGCTCTTCCTGAGTATTCTTGAACATTGCTGTGGGTTGCAGCAGCAGTGCATAACCAGTCCAACCCGCTTGGAATTGCTTGTGGGTGAGCGTTTTCTGCCCCAGCGCCGGATCTCCAACCACCACGTTTTTGGGAGTTATTTCATAAACAACAATATAATGATTCCCTTCCCAGTGGACAATAGCAGGTAATTTTTGTTTTGCGAGTTGTTTAAGACTGACTTTCACTGGTCCTGGATTAAAGCCAATACTTTCTGCTGCTATTGATAACCCCCGCATTGATGAGCCGCTGCGGTTTACATTGGCCAGTTCTCGCAGACGATTAACACTAAAACGCTTACCCCAGTAACGAGCCACCATTACCAAACAGGCTGCACCACAGTCGGAAGCACTTTGTTGAGCAAAAAACGGATAGCGTCGTAGCGATCGCCGCAAAAAATGACCAACCTTTTGTCTAGGTTGGGGAAAGTAGGGTGTCCGAGATTTTTGCGCTTTTAAAGCCTTAGAAGTTTGATATTTCCTAACTACTGGGGTAACAGATGAGTTATGGGACGATAAAAGCAGAGAATTGAGGACCTGTGCCTGATGATAAAAATGTTCTCTGATTTTCGGGTGTTGCTTAATCAGTGGCAATAAGATCTCAGATGGCAGATAGCAAAGCTGCACATTCCTGGAAGCTCTAACTGAGTAAGGAATCAAGCTAGTCTCAGGAAAGAAGGTACATTCTCCAAATGAAGCCCCCGCTTCCTTGGTTGCGATCAATTTATTCTTGCTATCGGTCAATCTTACTTTGCCTGCCAGAATAATATATATCCCAGCTTCGGCTTCAGATGATTGCCAAAATCGACCTAACTTTGGTGAGAGGATTTTTATCTGTGATCGGCAGCTATTAAATTCCTGTTCTGAAAGAGGATATCCTAAAGTATCGGTGAGTTGCTGGCGGGAAACAAAGGGCGTAGATCCATTTTCAAACGTAGATCCCTTTTCAAACATTGCTTGAAATTTTCTTATACCTCTATGTTACTAAATTAGACCTCTTAACATGCTTGAAATTTTTTATACCTCTGCCAACCACGCGATTTGACTTTTGCACGAGGTCTATTGATGTTCCGCCAACCACGCGATCTAAAACCAGGATATTATTATCACTTTACCACTACCTGTAATAGCCGCGAGTTCAAATTAATTCATCGCTCATACCGCTCAGTGTTTCTCTATGCTCTCAAGAAAGAAAGTGAGAAAGTAATTAAAAAAATATAATTTTTTTTATATATTAAAAAAGCTACATTTATCAAACTAATTATATAGTTTTTATGTATTAAGCTATATATAATAAAATTACTTGTAGTGATCTTAGAGTCAGTTTTTATAACTATAGAAAAAATAAAAACGGTATTGAAAGCATCTTCAATGCGCCAACGTTTTTGATATAAATCGATGACCACATAGCGATTGTCTTGAATGTCAAGAGTTAATTTGTCCGCGAGCGCTAAAATGATATTCGCGATCGCGAAGCTCAAAGGTCACATTAAATCTGTTCAACTTCAAAGTTGAACA